>WNFV01002884.1_pt1 | contig 22557 bp, 22 predicted proteins | sample 5400101 | NCBI WGS metagenome assembly WNFV01 (sample SAMN13153361, study PRJNA577476) | soil metagenome | isolation source: 115 cm soil or saprolite under grassland replicate 1 | place: USA:California | collected 2016-06-15 | reverse complement strand
GGCATATCGTCCGACAGATGGATTCCGTCAACGCCACGCAACTCAAGAATCGGCTGGGTGCTGTGCTTCGCCGCGCTGCGTTGGGGCCGGTAGCCATCGTACGTCATGGCCGGGTAGTGGCCCATCTTGTGCCGCCAGTGGCCTCTGCGGCGCGCACCATGCCGGGGCGGTCCACCGGCGCACACAAGTGGACGCGGCCCGAGGAGGAGCGCCTGGTCGAGCTGTGCGCCCGAGGAGACTTTCGCCCGTCGCGATGGCTACGCGCTGGCGACCCGCGAATCCTCGCCGGCGTTGCAGCGATGCTCGCGTCGCACGATGGTTTCGACCGGACCCGCATGCTCGCGCTGGCCGAGTGTCTTGCTCCGGGGATGAGCGCGCCCGGCAAATTCGGGCGGTGGTTGGCCCGGTCGCCCGTTCTTGCGGCACGTTTCCTGCCTGTGCTCGACGCACGATTGCAGGAGGATCGCGCGACCCCGCGCGCCGCCGGACAACAAACATGAGGAGGAAGCGCCCGCCGCTTCGGCCGGACCCGGAATATTTCCGAGCGTTCGCGACGATCATGTCGCGCGTCGAAAAGACGTTGGGAAAGAAGCAGCCTGCCAGGCCGGTCATCGCGTGTGTCGCCGGAGGCGCGGCCCTGCACTTCTATACCGGGAGCCGAGTCTCCAAGGACATTGACGCCAAGATCATGGCGCGCGTGCTGCTCGATCCGCAGGAGCTGCAGGTGGCGTACCGGGGCGAAGATGGTCACGCACGGCTGCTGTATTTCGACACCCAGTACAACGACAGTTTCGCGCTTCTGCACCAACACGCATATGACGATGCGCTGCCGATCTCCGTGCCGGGCGTAGACGCTCGGCGTCTGGAGGTGAGGCTGCTCACCCCGCTCGATCTCGCGGTTTCCAAACTCTCGCGCTTCAGTGAGCAGGATCAAAAAGACGTCCGTGCGCTTGCCCGGGCGGGATTGATCGATGCAGCGGAGCTCCAGCGTCGTGCCGAGGAAGCGCTACCCGACTACGTCGGCAACGTGGATCGGATCAGGACGTCGATCAACGTCGCCCGGCGCCTCGTTGCGCCGGAGCGAAAGGAAAAATAGCCGCGATCCGTGCCAGCGCTTGCCAAGGAGCCATGGCGCGAGCATGCCGCCCGCGCCGGTGCCCAGCGCGTAGAACACCGCGAACGCCAGCGCGTAGCTCGAGCGGGAAGATCTCGCTCACGGTCAGGTAGGCCGAGCTGGCTGCTGCCGACGTGACGAAGAAGATCGCGCGCTACAGCGCCCTCTGCACCGCCGAGACAAAACGTCTTTGGAAGCACCTCCGGCACCCGTATAACGCAAGCTTTCCTGGTCCTGCGGCGTCATACAGTAGACGTTGGTGTGGGTCCGCGCGTTGGTTCAGCCGGTGCCAGCCTGTAGGAAGGATTCGCCCGCGAGGCTCGCGGTCGCCGCGATGTCTTCCGCCGTGTGCGCCGCCGACACGAAGCCCGCCTCGAACGCGCTCGGCGCGAAGTACACGCCCGCGTCGAGCATGCGATGGAAGAAGCGGTTGAACGCCTCTTTATCGCAGGCCATCACTTCGGCATAACTCTGCGGTGTCTTCGCTGCGAAGTAGATGCCGAACATGCCGCCGATCGACTGCGCCGAGAAAGCCACGCCCGACGACGCGGCCGCGGCCGCCAGGCCGTCGGTCAACGCCCGCGTGCGCGCCGAGAGCCGATCGTAGAATCCGGCCACCTGGATCGCGTTGAGCGTGGCCAGCCCCGCCGCGACCGCGACCGGATTGCCCGAGAGCGTCCCGGCTTGATACACCGGTCCGAGCGGCGCGATCTTGTGCATGATCGCGCGCTTGCCGCCGAACGCGCCGACGGGCATCCCGCCGCCGATGACCTTGCCCAGCGTCGTGAGATCCGGCGTGACTCCGTAGAGGCCTTGCGCGCCGCGCAAGTGCACGCGAAAGCCGGTCATCACTTCGTCGAAGATCAGCACCGCGCCGTGGCGATCGCAGAGAGCGCGCAATCCGGGAAGAAACTCCGGCGTTGGGGCGATCAGATTCATGTTGCCCGCAACAGGCTCGACGATGATGGCGGCGATATCGTCCGGATGCTGCCTGAACGCCGCCTCGACCTGATCGAGATCGTTGTACGACAGCACCAGCGTCTCGCCGGCGATCGAAGGCGGGACGCCCGCCGACGACGGCTGCCCGAAGGTAAGCGCGCCCGAGCCTGCCTTCACCAGCAAGCTGTCGCCGTGGCCGTGATAGCAACCCTCGAACTTCACGATCTTCGACCGCCCCGTGTAGCCGCGCGCGAGCCGCAGCGCCGACATCGTCGCCTCGGTGCCCGAGCTCACCAGGCGGACGAGTTCCAGCGAAGGCAGCAGGCTCGTCAGCATCTCCGCCATCGCGATCTCGGCTTCCGTCGGCGCGCCGAACGACAGGCCGTGACGCGCAGCCTCCTGTACCGCGCGCACCGTGTCGGCGTGCGCATGGCCGAGGATCGCCGGCCCCCACGAGCCAACGTAGTCGATGTAGCGCTTGGCGTCGGCGTCCCACAGGTACGCGCCTTCGCCGCGCGTGAAAAAGCGCGGCGTGCCGCCAACCGAGCGAAACGCGCGCACGGGAGAATTGACGCCGGCCGGGATCGTGCGTTGTGCCCGCGCGAACAGCTCGTCGTTCCTGCTCATGCGCTCGCTCGCGCCCGACCCGGATCGAGCGCCATCACGCCATTCCGGCCCGCCGTCGCACCGCTGGAGTCGCGGCATCGAACGCCTCGCGGAAAGCCCTCGCCGCCGCGGCCACGTCGGGCGCATCGAACAGCGCCGTGATGACCGCCAGCGCATCGGCGCCTGCAGCGATCAGCGGCGGAGCCGTTGCGGGGGTGATGCCACCGATCGCGACCGTGGAGACGCTCCAGCGCGCTTTCGCCGCAGTGAGCAGCGAAGCCTCCACGCGAGCCGCATCGGGCTTGACCGTCGAGGGAAAGAAACTGCCGAACGCGACATAGTCGGCGCCGGCGGCGACCGCCGCTGCGGCGCGCTCCAGCGAATCGTAGCAGGAGGCGCCGATGATCGCGGTCGAGCCGAGGCGTTGTCGCGCCCGAGCGAGCGGCGAATCGTCGCGGCCAAGGTGCACGCCGTCGGCATCGACCGCGTACGCGAGGTTGACGTCATCGTTGACGATAAAGATTATGCCCTGGGCCGCGCAGAGGTCGCGAAGCGTCAGCGCCTGCGCGCGGCGCAACGGCGGAGATGCTATCTTGCTGCGATACTGGACCGCCGCGGCGCCGCCGGCGATCGCAGCCGCCACCCGCGCGACGAGCTCGTCGGTGTCCAGAAGATCGGGCGTCAGCGCGTAGAGCCCGGCGATGGTGGCCATCAATGGCGATGCAGGTTCGGCGCGCGCGATGAGCGCTCTTCCTCGACGGGTGGCTCCGCGTCGTCGTCGCGCGCCCAGAACAGGCGATCGGGAAGAAACTGGCCCATCCCGGGACGATAGGCCTTCGCCAGCGCGTGCCAGGTGAAATCCTGTGCCTCGCGCACGGCCTCAGGCAGCTCGAGGCCGTTGGCGAGCATTGCCGCGATCGCGGAAGAGAGCGTGCATCCCGAGCCGTGGTAGCTCCCGGGGAGCCGCTCCCAGCTGTCGCTGCGCACCACACCCGCCTTGCCGTAGAGCGTGTTGACGACTTGTGCGGTCGGCTCGTGCGTGCCGGTGATCAACACGTGCCCGCATCCGCTTTCGATCAGGCGCTGTGCGCATACCGCGAGCGACGGTTCCTCGTCGTCTTCACCGTTGGCCAGACGCCGGGCTTCGGTGCTGTTGGGTGTCAGGATCGTAGTCCGCGGCAGCAAGAGCTCGCGCAGTGCGTGAAGCATCTCGTCGCTCGCCAGCTCGTCGCCGCGACCCGACGCGAGCACCGGATCGAGCACCAGAGGTACGTCCGGATAATCGGCGAGGATTTCCGCGATGGCAGCGATGTTTTCGACGCTGCCGAGCACGCCGATCTTGAAGACGTCGACAGGCACGTCTTCGAGCAGACAGCGCGCCTGGTCGGCGACCCATTCGGCGTCGAGGGGTTGCATGCCTTCGACGCCCATCGTGTCCTGCACCGTGATCGCGGTCAGCACCGACAATGGATGGCAGCCCATGCTCGCGAGCGTCAGGATATCGGCCTGGATCCCCGCGCCGCCGCTCGGGTCGGAAGCGGCGAAGGCGAGAACGATCGGCGGGAAGTCGGACGCTTGCTCGGGGGGCAGAGGCATGGCAAATACGAAAGAATGCCGCGAATCGCGCGCCGGTTGCGTCTCGTGAGCCGCCGGGAGCGCCTGCAAGCCCCGGCCTCGATGAACTTGGTAGAATTCGATTTTACTCCAAACACAAACGCTTACGCTCTGATGAAGAAATACATGTGTCTGATCTGCGGCCATATTTACGACGAGGCCCTCGGCGATCCCGATACGGGCGTCGCGCCGGGCACCAAGTGGGAAGACGTGCCGCCAAACTGGACGTGCCCGGACTGCGGCGCGCGCAAGGAAGACTACGAGCTGGTCGAATTCTAGAGGGCCGAATTTGCCAATGAATTCACGCCTACGGCAATCACCGGTCGTAACCACCCGATCAAGACAGACCGATTAGGGAAGCCCATGCGCATCCTTCACACCATGCTGCGGGTCGGCGATCTGCGACGCTCGATCCGCTTCTACACCGACGTGCTCGGCATGAGGATGTTGCGCACGACCGACCGCCCCGAGCAGAAGTACACTTTGGCGTTCGTCGGCTACGGCGACGAATCCGAGCACGCGGTGCTCGAGCTTACGTACAACTATGGCGTCGACAGATACGATCTCGGCTCCGGCTACGGTCATGTCGCCATCGAAGTGCCGGATGCGGCATCCGCCTGCGCCGCGGTACGGGCCAGAGGCGGAAAAGTCACTCGCGAAGCCGGCCCGGTCAAGGGCGGCACGACGGTCATCGCCTTCGTCGAGGATCCCGACGGCTACAAGATCGAGCTGATCGAGCATAAACGCTAGCACGCCGTAGCCCGGGCTGAGCGCTTTAGCGCGATGCCCCGGGGTGACGCCATGAGGTTCCGAAGCTCCCGGGCATCGCTTCACTCAGCCCGGGCATCGCTTCACTCAGCCCGGGCATCGCTTCGCTCAGCCCGGGCTACGCGCCGCGGCGTCGTAGATCGCGAGCAGCAGCGCCTCCCAGTCTCGTGTGAAGCCGGCGGTGTCGAATAGGGGATTGGTGCCGCGCGTGCGGTTGAGATAATCGCCGTATTCGCGCAAGCGCTGCGGAGCGGATACGAGATCGAGCAGCCGCGCGGCGTACGCCTCCGGCGAATCCGTGATCAGTTCCGGCAGGCCCGCGGCGTTGAGCAGGCTCGCGCCGACACGCCCGGCAAAGGTCGCGCCGCGACAGGTCAGCATGGGAACGCCCGCCCACAACGTGTCGCAGCCTGTCGTGTGCGCTCCGTACGGCAACGTGTCGAGCGCCAGGTCGGCGCACGCGAGACGCCCGATGTGCGCGTCCTGCGCGACGGGACGCGCGAAGATCAGCCGGCCGGGATCGACGCCCGCGCGCCTGGCCTCGGCGCGGAGGTTCTGCTCCATCCGCGGATGGCCTCCCAGAAGCCAGAGGACCGCGTCGTCGCGACTGCGCAGAGCCGACATCCACGCCGCGAACAGCGGCCGGCGCAGCTTGTGGCTCAGGTTGAGACACGCGAGCACGAGCGCATCCTCGGGCAGCGAATTGGCGGAGCGCGGCGTCGGCGCCGGAAGCCCTCGCCGACTGTCGTTGACGTAATAGCAACGCGGCAGGCGCCATACGCGCTCGTGGAAGAACGCTTCGTCGCCCGGCGGAATCACTTCGCCGTCGGCGATGACGCTGTCGATGGCATCGTAACCAAGCGTTCCCGGAAAGCTCATGTAATGGACTTGCACCGGTGCAGGCCGCGAGGCGAGGTTCGAAAGCCGGCCCCCGAACGTGTAGCCATGGCGATCGACGAGAATATCGATCCCGTCGTCGCGGATCATGCGCGCGACCTCGGCATCGACGACGTCGCGCACGTCGCGCCAGCGGTCGACCGCCACGCGAATGCGTGCCGCCGTAGCGCCGCCCCCATCCCTGCCGTAATTGTAGCCCGTGATCTCGAACCGGCCGCGATCGTGGGCCTCGAACAGTCCGGCCATCAGGCGCCCGGTTGGATGGTCGCGGAAATTGCCAGAGAGATAGCCGACGCGCAGACGCCCTGCGCGCGGCGGCACCGGACGCCGCGGCGCCGGCGCCGGCAACATCGCCTTAGACCAGCGGCGTGCAACCGCGAGCTGCTGTGCGGACGAAGTCGGCAATGAGAGCGCGATCCAGGGCGGCCAGCGTGGATCGCTCGCCGGATCGTCGAGCGTGGCGATGAGGCGCTGCTCGAACGCCTCGAGGCCGTCCCACTCGCAGAGCGTGTAGCGGACGTTGACGAGATTGGCCAGCGCAGGCGTGAGGGAAGAGTCGGCCGCGACGGCGCGCTCGAAGGCAAGGAACGCCTGCTCGTCGTCGCCCAACAGGCGATGTGCAAGACCGAGGTTGTCCCAGACTGCGCCGCTTCGCGCGCCGAGTGCCACCGCCCGTTCCAGTTGTTGCTTTGCCTCGGCGGGCCGGTTGGCATCGAGGCAGCTGGCCCCGAGGCTCAGGCGCAAGCCGGGATCGTCTGGTGCGAGCGCGACGCATCGCTCGAGCAATACCCGCGCGGCATCGGCCGCACCCGTTGTCTTGAGCGTCTTGGCTACGCTGTGCAACTGCTCGATCGCGGCGCCCGCCTCCTCGCGCTCCCCGCGCGCGAGATGCGTGGCTGCCAGTGCCAGCCAGATCTCCTGGGTCGGCAACGCCTGCGCACGCGCCGCGGCGAGCGCACGCGTAAGGCGTTCGAGCGCACCGGCATGCCGTCCGGCTGCAAGCTCCAGCTGCGCGATTCGCAGCAGTGCGCCGGGATGCTCGGGCAGCGACGCGAGGATCTGCTCGTAGATGGCGCGCGCATCGGCGGCGCGGCCGGCCGCTTCGTGGCGCGCGGCAAGCGCGAAGGCGTCCTGAACGGTGAGTTGCATGGGCGCGAGAGGCAGATGACCGTGCCGAAGTCCCGTGCCGCGATCAGCCGGTCTTGGAGCCTCTAACACAGTGAAACACGTGTGCGTTGCTGGCCACAAACCGCCGCTGGCGCGGCGCAGGGCGCAGCGAATAGTGGAGCCTATTCGCAAGCCCGGCAACAAAGCCAGCGGCGGTTTGGGCCGCAACCCGGAGGGCTGGCCGCGATTTGGGCCCACCCGCTTTGTCGCAAGCCACTTGCTTGGGGCCTACCAAGCGGCGTGGCTTGCTTCGCGCGGTTAAGCCCAGATCGTGCCAGCGCAGCACGCGTTTCACTATGTTAGAGGCTCCTGAAACAGCGCGCGGATGTCGTGCGCGAAGACCTCCGGCCCCTGGCCGTAGCTCTCGTACACACGCAGCCGCCCTTGGGGGTCGAAGACGTACGTGCCAGCGGAATGGTCGACGCTGTACGCGCCGGGGGTCGAGCCCGGTTGCTTCTGATACAGGATCTTGAATTCCTTCGCGGTCTCGGCCGTCGCTGCCGCGTCCCCGTAGAGCCCGAGAAAGCTCGGGTTGAAAGCCGGCACGTAGCGCGCGAGGAGATCGGGCGTGTCGCGCTCCGGATCGACAGTCACGAACAGCACCTGGACGCGCGCCGCATCGGGCCCGAGCTTCTGCATTGTCGCGGCGAGCTGCGAGAGCGTCGTCGGGCACACGTCTGGACACTGCGTATACCCGAAGAACAGCACGACGACCTTGCCGCGGAAGTCTGCCAGTGTTCGCGGCCTGCCGGTGTGATCGGTGAGCCGGAAGTCGCGGCCGTAAGCGATGCCGGTGACGTCGGAGCCCTGGAATTTCGGCGCTGCAGGGCCGCAAGCCGCGACAGCGATCACGAGCAGCGCCGCGACCGTCGCGCGCCTCGCATCCATCCGCATTTTGCCCGCAACGCAATCCGCGCGGGACTTATTCAGAGGTTCCCTGGCCAATAGTGGTCGAGAAGGAGCGCCGAAAACAGCGCCGCGAGATAGAGGATGGAAAAACGGAAAGTGCGCCGGGCGAGCGCGTCGCTGTAGCGTCGGTAGAGCGCGAGCGCATGACCGAGGAACGTGGCGCCGAGGGCCACCGCTGCCGCCAAATACAGCACGCCGCTCATGCGAATCGCGAACGGAAGCAAGGTGACGGCGAATAGCGCAGCGGTGTAGAGCACGATCATGAGGCGCGTGTATTCGGGGCCGTGCGTGACGGGCAGCATCGGCAGCCCTGCCTTCGCGTACTCCTTCACGCGGTAAAGCGCCAGCGACCAGAAGTGCGGCGGCGTCCAAATAAAGATGATCAGGAACAACAGCAATGCTTCCGGCGCGACGTCGTTCGCGACCGCGGCCCAGCCCAGCACCGGAGGCATCGCGCCCGAGGCGCCGCCGATCACGATATTCTGCGGGGTCGCGGGCTTCAGCAGCACGGTATAAATGATCGCATAGCCGACGAACGTCGCAAGCGTGAGCCACATCGTCAGCGTATTCACCTTGAGATAGAGAGTGCCCAGGCCAATCGCCCCGGTGGCGCAGGCGAAGATTAGCGTCTGCAGCGACGATATCTCCCCGCGCGGCAATGGCCGGGCGCGTGTGCGCGCCATCACCGCGTCGATTTTTTGCTCGACCAGGCAGTTGATCGCGGCCGCGGCGCCGGCGACCAGCGCGATGCCCAGCGTGCCGAAGGCAACAGCGGACGCCGGCGGCAATCCCGGCGCGGCGAGAAACATGCCGATCACTGCAGTGAACACGATCAGCGAGACCACGCGTGGCTTGGTCAGGGCGAGAAACTGGCGCGCGCGGTGAAAAGGGCCGTGAGCGAGGGCGAGAGCGGTCATCGGTGAGACTCAATTTCCCCAGGGAGAGCAGCGGTAAGGCTGGATCGAAGCCGTTGCCCGCACGATAGACGAGATTTTACCACTCGACTGCGATCAACCGATTCGCGAATCCAAGCCGCCCAGAGTGAAACCCAGTGGGGATTATCAATGCTGCTAAACCAAAAGTCACACCTGCAAACTAAAAGGGCCTGCATCGCTGCAAGCCCTTGATTGTCTGGTTGCAGGGAAGGATAACCTGATGATCCTGCATCATGACATCACTTCGGTTTTGACGGTCAAGGCAATTTCTCTCGATTCAATAGAGCTGGTCGCTCAGGCTTTCTTGGCCCAGGAGGCGCACCAGCCTTTGGCGGCGACAAGCTTGCCTCCGAAGACGGAGCAAGGGCCGCTGGCATCACCGGGCTTGCCGGTGTAGAAGTTGCAGTTGCTGCAAAGCGCCTTCGCATCCTTGCGATCGGTGGCCTTGGTGGCATCCATTTTGTACTTCAGCGCTACCGCTGTCGGATCGGACTCGCTGACCATGTCGACTGCCTCGGCGCTTCCGCTTAACAATGCGTTGGCGAATGGCGCAGCGACCAGCCCGGTGACGGTAAGCTTGATCAAGCGACGGCGGTTCGTGTCAGCAGCGTGTTTGGTCATGGGAGACTCCTCGTGTCTGAGGTGCGAAGTGGATGACCGCGCGGGGTCGGGTTGCGTAGGCAAATCGAAATCGTGGCCGGCTTGGCCGGAATCCTTGTCCGAAACCAAAATCCTGTCATGGCCATGTTTGTTTAAAGAAACGTGGCACTTTTTTCTGAAACTCGATGACCCAGTGCTGGTGCAGCGACTCCGACCCTGCCGGTTCCAACTTTGGATGAGATTTCAGGACGCTTTCCAGTATCGCCTCCTGGTCGTGCTCGAGGTCTACAAACAAGATATGTTTGTCGTCTTTTATAGCTTGTTCAAAACGGGCAAAGTGGTAGTTGGGTCTTTGGATACCAAACAATCCACCCTCCCACGTGCAAAAACCGAGTGCCACTACGGCAAGGAAGACAAAAGGTATCCAGCCGACAGCGGTATTCGTCCAGCCGGCAAAATAGGCGACAGTAAGAACCAACACGGAAGCGCAAACACCGACCACGGCGCCGATCAACGTTGAGTGGACAATGTCCTTCTTCATGAATGACTGGACCCGATGGAGATGCGCATGGTGATCCAGCTCAGCGTCGTGCGCGGTGAGCACGTGGATCTGCGGGGTGGAAACACCGGCACTCTCCAGTTGCTCTTCAACGACTTCCAGGTCATCCAAGTCGTCGCTTATGAAATAGCGCCTTAGCGTTTTCATATTGTTCCCCCTTGTCTTATCAGTCTGCCCACCATCCCCGGATTCTGGTCAAGTAGTCATTGTGAGCCAACTGGAAGATGAGGTACGCCAGCCAATCGCTAAAATCGCGCTGTCACCGCCTAGCGATGTTGCACCGGCCCCGTAGCTCCCGGCCCGTGCGCCGGCGCCGCCAATTTCGTCCCGAAGAATTCGCCGCGCGTAAAGAAGGTGTAGTCAGCTTCAAGCGCCCCGATGCCCAGAAGCACCATCAGCAGCAGCGGCGGCACCAGGATCGCATACACGATGGCCAGCCGCTCCCAGAGCATGTGCATGAAGACGGCAACGATCAGCCCGGCCTTCAACAACATGAACACGAGGATGAGCGTCCACCTGAGGTAACCCTGGAAGTGGAAATAGTCGACGAGATACGACGCGGTGCTGAGAACGAACAGCAATCCCCAGATCTTGAAATAGATGCCGAGCGGATGTTGTTGCCCTACCTCGTGATGTTGCGCCCCGGCCGCGGCGTGGTGTTGCCCCGCGGCCGGATGATGCTGCCCCTCTGCTTGTGCCATGGTTGTAATTACCAGAGATAGAAAACGGCGAAGATGAATACCCACACCAGATCGACGAAGTGCCAGTACAGACCCATGGTTTCGACGATCTCGTAGTTACCTTTCCTGCCGGTCAGAAAGCCTGGCCTCTGTTTGTCGAGGTCTCCCCGCAATACCTTGATCGCCACGATGATGAGGAAGAGCACGCCGATCGACACGTGAGTGCCGTGGAAACCCGTGATCATGAAAAAGCTGGAGCCGAATTGCGGCGCCCCCCAGGGATTGCCCCACGGACGGACCCCCTCCATGATCAGCTTGGTCCACTCGAAAGCCTGCATGCCCACGAATGTGGCGCCCAATGCAGCGGTGAGTAGCAAGAAGACAAATGTTTTGACGCGATCTTTTCGATAGCCGAAGTTGACGGCCAGGACCATCGTTCCGCTGCTGCTGATCAGGACGAACGTCATGATCGCGATCAGGATCAGCGGAATACTCTTGCCCCCGATCGTCAAGGCGAAAACTTCGCTGGGGTTGGGCCAAGGGACGGTGGTGGATATTCGCACCGTCATATACGAGATCAGAAAAGAGCTGAAGATGAACGTATCGCTGAGGAGGAAGATCCACATCATCGCCTTGCCCCAGGGGACGTTCTTGAACGCCCGCTGGTCCGAGGACCAGTCGGCGACGATGCCTTCCAAACCTTCGGGCCGCGGGAGAGCCTCTCCCGTGCTCGTCAGCGCGGGTTGTGCCATTTACTTTTTATCCCTTCAGGTAGACAAGAGAAGCGCGAACAAGACCAGCCAGACCAGGAATAGATAGTGCCAGTACACCGTGCACAGCTCCACGCTCATGCGTACCGCGCCGACCTCGACGCCACGCCACACCTTGGCAGTCGTCTTGCCCCATACCCACAGGCCGCCCAACAGGTGCAAGCCGTGCAGCGCGGTAAGCAGGTAAAAGAAAGCCGCGGCTGGATCAGTCGCTACAAAATAACCCGAGGCATTGAGTTGTTGCCACGCCCAGAGCTGTCCCGCCAGAAAAGCAAAAGTGAAAACGCCCGCGGCAATGAGGCCGCTTCTCACGCCGTCTATCTGTCCCCGTCGTGCAGCAGCCCGCGTCCATTGCATGGCGACGCCGCTCAGGAGCAACAGCACTGTGTTCAGCCACAGCACCCTCGGAACGGCCAACCTGGTCCAGTCCGCTCCCATCTTGCGCATGAAGAAGGCACTGACAAGCAGCGCAAACAGAGACGTGGCGACCGCAAGAAACACCCCGAGCCCGACTTTCACGGGGGGCAGGGGTAACGCGCCTTCTCCATCAACGTTCTTGACTGGACGCTGCTCTATCCAGGGCTTGACGTTCAGCGTCTGTCGCACCAGCCACCCGACGGCGATGGCCATGATTGCAACCAAAACCAGTACTGAGGTCGTCACGACGACCCGCCCACGGGCTTCGGGGCGCCCGAGGCGCTGCGGGTTTGTGCACCCAGCTCGCCCGCATCGAGCGTTTGCTCAAGGCCTCTGGCTTTCTTACTCGGTGGCTGGTTTTGCGGTATGAAGTCCTCGGCGGCACCTGGCACGCTGTAATCGTACGCCCAGCGATAGACGACCGGTAACGTCGCGCCGAAGTTGCCATGCTTCGGCGGAGTCTGCGGGGTTTGCCACTCCAGCGTGGTGGCGCGCCAGGGATTGCCACCCGCCGGCTTGCCTTTGAAATAACTCCAGATCAGGTTGTACAGGAACACGACTTGGACCGCGCCCACGATCAACGCCGCGATGGTGATCCCTTCGTTCAACGAATGCGCCGATTGCGGGATGAACTCGGTGCCCGTGACCGCATAGTACCGGCGCGGCACGCCCAGGATGCCCAGGTAATGCATCGGATAGTAGATGGCATAGGTCCCGAGGAAGGTGAACCAGAAGTGAAACTTGCCCAGCGTATCGTTCAGCATGCGCCCGGTGACCTTGGGGTACCAGTGGTAGATCGCCCCGAACACCACCAGGATGGGCGACACTGCCATCACCATATGGAAATGGGCGACCACGAACATGGTGTCGGAAAGCGGGAGGTCCACGGGCACGTTACCCAGGAACAGGCCCGTGAGGCCGCCGTTGATGAATGTGAATACGAAGCCGATGGCAAACAGCATGGGGACGGTGAGGTGGATGTTTCCCCGCCACAAGGTCAGCACCCAGTTGTAGACCTTGAGGGCCGTGGGAATGGCGATGATCAGCGTCGTGGTGGCGAAAAAGAAGCCAAAGTATGGGTTCATACCGCTGACGTACATGTGGTGCGCCCACACTATGAAACTGAGACCGCCGATGGCCAGAATCGCCCAGACCATCATGCGATAGCCGAAGATGTTCTTTCTTGCATGGGTAGCGATCAGGTCGGAGACGATGCCGAAGGCCGGCAGCGCGACGATGTAGACCTCGGGATGGCCGAAAAACCAGAACAGATGTTGAAACAGTATCGGGCTCCCCCCGTTGTAGTTGAGGTGCTGTCCCTTCGAGACGAGGGCGGGCATGAAGAAGCTGGTGCCCAGCGCCTGGTCCAGCGTCATCATGATGGCGCTGACGAACAAAGCGGGAAACGCCAACAGCGCCAGGATGGTGGCCATGAAAATGCCCCAGACGCTCAAGGGCAAGCGCATCATCGTCATCCCGCGCGTGCGCGCCTGCAACACGGTCACCACGTAGTTCAAACCGCCCATGGTGAAGCCGATGATGAAGAAGGCCAAGGAAACGCACATCAAGATGATTCCCCAATTGTGTCCCGGAGTGCCGTCGAGGATCGCCTGGGGCGGGTACAGCGTCCAGCCGGCGCCCGTGGGCCCGCCCGGAACGAAGAAGCTCGCCACGAGCAACAGCACGGCGAAGAGGTAGACCCAGTAGCTCACCATGTTGACATAGGGGAAAACCATATCGCGGGCGCCGACCATCAGCGGGATGAGGTAGTTGCCGAACCCCCCCAGGAATAGCGCGGTGAGCAGATAGATCACCATGATCATGCCGTGCATGGTGACAAACTGAAGGTAATTGCTCGGCGTGATGAACGAGAACACGTGCGGGAACCCCAGCTGCAGCCGCATGATTCCCGACAACACCAAAGCCACCAGCCCGATCCCGATCGCGGTGATCGCGTACTGGACGGCGATGACTTTTGCGTCCTGGCTCCAGATGTACTTCCCGACAAAAGTCTTCGGATGGTAGAGCTCCGGCTCTTCGACTTCGGCTGGTGGGACGTAGGCCGATTCGTCATGGGTAACGGAAGTCATCGCTGGTTCCTCTTCGCTAAATCTTCACTATGCTCGATTCGCCCGAGGCATGTGATTATTATCATAACAGCATAAAAAGTACGACGCTTAGCCGTCAGCGGAAGGTATCGATGTAGGCAACGAGGTCATCGGTTGCCCGGTCGTCGATCAGAATGGCGGCCATCGATGCCATCTGCGGACCGTACATGTCTTTGGGATGGGCACCGCGAACACCCTGTTGGAAATTCTTCAACTGGGTGACCAGATACCAATCGCTCATGCCCTTGAGGCGGGGGGCATTCGTTGCCTGCATGCCCCGCCCGTCCGCACCGTGGCAGGCTGCGCAGGTTGCGTAAAGGTCTTGACCTCTGGTCGTACTCATCCGCACCGTTGGCGGGGCAGGATTATCCGGCAGCGTCTTGATATAAGCGACGACATTTTCTATGGCGGCGTCATTTGCCAGCGTCGCCGCCATCGGCGCCATCATCTTACCAAAAACGTCTTTTTCGTGCGTACCCCGAGCACCGTTCTTGAAATTTTGCAATTGCCGTTTCAGATACCAGTCTACTTGGCCACTCAATTTCGGCGCATTCAACGCAGCATTACCCTCCGCTTGCGGGCCATGACAGGCTGCACACACCGCGTAAAGTGGCTTGCCTGCTGCAGCATCGCCGGCTACGTGAGCCTTGGATTGCGCGAACGTCGGATAGTTGCCTAACCACGCCTTGAACGCGCTCTCTTCCTCCACGATGACTTTGCCACGCATGGTGAAATGTGCGATGCCACATAATTCTTCGCAGAGGAGGTCAAATTTCCCGGTCCGGGTGGGGGTGAACCAGACGTAGGTGACCAGGCCCGGGACCAGATCCATCTTCACCCGGAACTGCGGCACGGTGAAGTCGTGCAGGACGTCAACAGAGCGGAGCAGCGCCTTGACCGGCTTGCCGACGGGCAGATGCAGCTCCGGGCTTGCTATCAAGACATCGTCCAGCCCGGTGGGATCGTCCGGATTCATGCCAAACGGATTCTCATCGCTCACGTACTTGGCATCGACGGTGCCCAGCACGCCGTCCTCCCCGGGGAAGCGAAAACCCCAGTGCCACTGCTTACCCATGACCTCGAACACCGCCGCGTCTTTCGGAACCTCGACGAATTTCGCCCATACAAACAAACCGGGGGCCAACATGGCGACGACTCCCACCGTGGTCGCCAGGATAAGCGCCAGCTCGAGCTGTTTGTTCTCGGGTTCGTAGTGCGCCAGCCTTCCCTTCCGGTAACGGTAGCGCAGCACGCAATAGGCCATGAACAAATTGACGGCGACGAAGACAAACCCGCAGACCCAGAACGTGATCGTGACGGTGGTATCGATCGTGTCCCAGTTGGAGGCGATCGGCGTGAAATACCAAGGGCTTAAGTAGTGAAACAGGACGGAGCCAACGACCAATAAAACCAACGCGATTGCGAAGACCATAACGGTGGCCCCGGTTGATTGGACAGAATTTCAAATGGGTCCGAACAGAGCTGCTATTTTACCATTCCGGGGGACGCGCGTCGGACCGCTGCGCGCTCCGTATCTCAACCGATCTGCGAGGCGCGTAGCAGATGTTCGAGATCCTTCGCCAGCCGCTCGACGTCCGGATCGTCGCCATAACGCAGCACCAGGTTGCCGTGGGGATCGAGCAGCAGAATGCCCGCGGCGCCACCGGCGTCGATCGGCAGCCGGGTGAGCTCGACCGGAGCCACGCGTGCCGCGACGAGCCCCGGATGCCCGGCCAGCAGCTCGGCTGGAGGCGCCGGCGCCGCCGCTGGCTGCAACCAGACCCGCACGACGCGATCCTGCTCACGGCCCTGGATCGTTCGCGCCACACGGGTAGCGTACAGCGCACGCCTGCACACGTCGCCGCAGTCGGGTCCGCTGACGACCAGCAGCACCCATTTGCCGCGTAACTCCACTAGCGCAAACGGCTTCCCATCCGGGTACTTGCCGGCGATCGCCGGTGCCGGCCGTGGATCGAGCAACTCGCCGTAATTCATGCGCTTGGTCGGCGCCAACCAGTAATACGCAACATATGACGCGACGATCGGCGCGAGCGCGACAAGCGCGAGCAGCGGCAACGTGCGCCGGCCACTGGGCGCCCGCGGCGAAGATCCGGCGCTCGACGAACCGTCGCGCGTCGGCCGCGGCCGCGACTCCCCGCGCGCGCGCCAGTTGAGCGCAAGCCATAACACGATCCCCAGCCCCGCGAGCGAATACCACTGCAACATGTAGCTCCGGTGTTGTTCGATCCCGAAATCCGGCGGCGGCCAGTCGCGGACCAGGCCGTCGTCGGCATCGCCGGTTTGTTCGATTATGAACGGCAGCAACGGTAACCCGGTGGCTGCCGCGATGCGGTCGATGTCGAGGTTTTGCCGGACCGGACTCGGCCCCGCGTCCATCTTGAGTTCCAGATAATGCGCCGGCGGCAGGTTGATCCGGCCCTCGATACCGATCGGTCCCGCGCGCGGCGGCACCCGCGGCAATTCGGAGCGATACGGCCCTTGCGCGATCCATCCGCGGTCGACGAGCACATAGCGCTCTCCGCCGTCGAGTTTGAGCGGGGTCACGACGTCAAATCCCGGGCGGCCCGCGTGGACCTTGTTGTCGATCAGAATCTGCCGCCGGCCGTCGAACTCGCCGTACGCGCGAACCGGCCGAAAGCGCCACGCCGCCGCATCGGCCGAGGCCGCTGTCAATTCAAGCGGTGGCTGGTGCGCGGCAAGTTCGTATTGTTCGCGCAGCGCTTGTTTCTCCGCGCTGCGGTGCCGCTGCCAATTGCCCAGGCCCACCGTCGCCGCGAGAAGGACTGCGAGGCCCAGCGTAGGCCACAGCGTCGGGCGGAATCGCCTGCGCGCAAAGAACGAGCCTACCGGGTTTGGCATCGCTCAGCGGCTGCTAGACTGGCAGGCTATCGCTCTGCGCCGGTCGCGAGTGCGCCTTGATCAGAATCATCGTTATCACCGCCCTGGTCCTCATCGTTGCCAGCCTCGGGTCGGCGCTGTATTACCTTTACCACGACCGCGGTCGCGGCACGCGGATGGTCAAGGCGCTGGCGATCCGCGTCGCGCTATCGGCAGGCCTGCTCATTTTCCTGGTCGTCAGCTACAAGCTCGGCTGGATAGGCGAGAGCGGACTGCGGTGATCAGTTCTCCTGCCGGGAACTAGAAGCCGCACGGTCGTCCGATGCGGCTTGATCGTTGAAGCGAGATCGCTGCGTCGCGTCAGAGGTAGCTTGGGATGAGCCGGACTCGATCCGGGAGAATCCCGGGGCAACGATGCAGGATCGCTCCGGGTTTCGCGTTCGCTCAACCCGGGCTACAGCCAATACACCAGTATGAACAGAAGCAGCCACACGACGTCGACGAAGTGCCAGTACCACGCTGCCGCCTCGAACGCGAAATGATGCTCGGCGTCGAAATGGCCCCGGAACGCGCGGCCGAGCATCACCGACAGCATGATTGCTCCGATCGTCACGTGGAATCCGTGGAAGCCGGTCAACATGAAGAATGTCGAGCCGTAGACCCCTGTCGACAGTTTCAGGTTCAGTTCGCTGTAGGCATGGCCGTACTCGTAGGCCTGGAAGCCGAGGAACGTAAAGCCCAGCACGATCGTGACGAACAGCCAGAACTTGAGTGCCCCGCGGTGACCCATTTTCAGGGCGTGGTGCGCGACGGTCAGCGTGCCGCCTGAGGAAACCAGTATGATGGTGTTGAGAAGCGGGATGCCGATCGCCTGCATCGGCGTGAACACTTCCTTCAGATACGGGCCATTGGTCGGCCATCCCGCCGTGTAATCGGGCCAGAGCAGCTTCTGCCCGAGGTCGCCGAGATCGGGGACGGAGATGTTCCGCACGTAGAACAAGGCGCCGAAGAATGCCGCGAAGAACATCACTTCGGAAAAGATGAACCAGCTCATGCCCCACCGGAACGAGAGGTCGACCTTTTTGTTGTAAAGCCGGTGCTCGGACTCGCCTATCACGGTACCGAACCAGCCGAACATCATCGCGAGCAGCACCGCGAAGCCGGCGAGCACCAGCCACGGGCCCATCGCATACGCGTTGAACCAGGCCGCGGCGCCAAACGCCATCAGCAGCAGCGCGCACGAACCGGTGATCGGCCAGTACGATGGTTGCGGCACGTAGTAGTAGGGCTTCGCGCCCGTGGGCGTAACGCTCATCGCCTGCTCCTCGTTCTTGCGTAAGTCGGGTCAGTTGCCTTCGACTTCGAAAAATGTGTACGAGAGCGAGATGGTGTTGATGTCGCGCGGCAGCTTTGGATCGATGACGAACACGACCGGCATCTGCCGTTTCTCGTGCGGCCCGAACGACTGCTTGGCGAAGCAGAAGCAGTCGAGCTTCTTGAAATACTCGCCGGCGGACTGCGGCCCGTAGCTCGGAATCGCCTGCCCCGTCATCGGCCGCTCGGTTCTGTTTTCAACCTCGTATACGACCTGCGCCAGCTCCCCGGGATGCACGCTGACGATCGGTGCCAGCGGTCGGAACGTCCACGGCAGTTTGCGCAGGTTGGCGTCGAACTCCAGCCGCACCGTGCGCGCGCGGTCGATCTGCGAGTTCTCGAGCCGATCCGGATTGTCGATGTCGCGCAGCCCGGTCAGCTTGCAAATCTGGTCGTAGAACGGAACCAGCAAAAAGCCGAAACCGAACATGACGACGACCACGAAGCCGAGCTTGAAGAGCAGCGTCCGGTTCGATTGCCGGGGATCGTCGTTCCAGGTGTCGCTCATCTGTTCCATCATCAACCGCTCGTTCCGTTGAGCTAAATCTGCTCAGCTGACCCGCGGCGGGGTTTCGAATGTGTGGTAGGGCACCGGCGACGGCAGCGTCCACTCCAGCGTGTCCGAGCCCTCCCAGGGCCTCGCGGGCGCGGGTGGCCCGCTGCGGATCGCCTTCAGCACCGCATACAGAAAGATCAGCTGCGACAATCCGAAGCCGAACGCGCCGATCGATGCCACTTCGTTCCAGTCGGTGAACTGCATCGCGTAGTCAGGCACCCGTCGCGGCATGCCGGCCAACCCGAGGAAATGCATTGGGAAGAACGTGATGTTGAAGAAAACGAACGATGTCCAGAAGTGCCACTTGCCCAGGGCTTCGTCGTACATCCGGCCGCACCACTTGGGCAGCCAGTAGTAGATGCCGCCGAAGAACGCGAACAGCGAGCCCGCGACCAGAACGTAGTGGAAATGCGCAACGACGTAGTAGGTGTCGTGCAGCACGATGTCGACCGGGACCAGCGCCAGCACCAGGCCGGTAAAGCCACCCATGGTGAACATGAAGATAAAGCCGATGGCAAACAGCATCGGCGTCTCGAAGGTCATCGACCCCTTCCACATTGTCGCTACCCAGTTGAAAACTTTCACGGCCGTGGGTACCGCGATCAGCATCGTCACGTACATGAAGAAGACCTGACCGGCTGCCGGCATGCCGACCGTGAACATGTGGTGCGCCCAGACCAGGAACGAGAGGATTGCGATCGAGCCGGTCGCATACACCATCGACGCGTAGCCGAACAGCGGCTTGCGCGCAAACGCGGGGATGATCGTCGACACGATCCCGAAAGATGGCAGGATCATGATGTACACCTCGGGGTGACCGAAGAACCAGAAGATGTGCTGGAACATCACCGGGTCGCCACCGCCGGCCGCGTTAAAGAAACTGGTGCCGAAGTGGCGGTCGGTGAGCAGCATCGTCACCGCTCCCGCGAGCACCGGCATCACCGCGATCAGCAGGTATGCAGTGATCAGCCACGTCCACACGAACAGCGGCATCTTCATCATCGTCATGCCGGGCGCGCGCATGTTCAGGATGGTGGTGATGATGTTGATCGAGCCCATGATCGACGACGCGCCCATGATGTGCACGGCGAAGATCGTCAGGTCCATGCCCATGCCGGTCTGCACCGACAGCGGCGGATACAGAGTCCAGCCTGCGCTGGCCGCGCCGCCCGGCACGATGAATGACGAGAGCAGCAGGACCGCGGCGAACGGCAGCAGCCAGAAGCTCCAGTTGTTCATCCGCGCGAACGCCATGTCCGGCGCGCCGATCATCAGCGGCACCTGCCAGTTCGCAAAGCCGACCGCCGCCGGCATGATCGCGCCGAAGATCATGACGAGCCCGTGCACCGTATTGAGCTGATTGAAGAATTCAGGTTCGACGAGCTGCAGACCCGGTTGGAACAACTCCGCGCGGATCGCCAGCGCCATCACGCCACCGACGAGAAACATGATGAACGAGAACCACAGGTAGAGCGTGCCGATGTCCTTGTGGTTGGTCGTCGTGATCCAGCGCACGATCCCGCTCGGGTGATGCGCGTGCTCATGGTCGGCGTCGTGACCTGCGGCGTGATCGTGCGGAATGCTGCTCATCGCTTGCTCCTGGCTCGCTTTCGCAGATTGCTGTGTCGGATTCGCTACGACCGATCCGCTTTCACCTCGGCGGGCTGAATCGCCTCACCGGTGTGGTTGCTCCAGCTGTTGCGCGTGTAGGTGATCACGGCTGCGATGTCGATGTCGGAAAGCGTGCTCTTCCAGGCGACCATCGCCGTCGGCTGGCCGTTCCTGACGACTCCGTTCAGGACGGTCTTGATCTGGTCGTTTTTCGGACCCGTAACGACCTTCGAGCCGTCGAGCGCCGGAAACGCGCCGGCGACGCCCTTGCCGGTCGGCTGATGGCAGGAAGCGCAATTCGCCGCGTAGACCTTCTCGCCGCGCGCGATCAGCTCCTTCACGTCCCAGATCTTGTTCGGATCTTCGGCCGCCGCCGCGGCGGATTTCTTGTGTTCGGCGAGCCACTTCGCGTAATCGTCGGCGCTCTTCACCTCGACGACGATGGGCATGTAGCCGTGTTCCTTGCCGCAGATCTTCGCGCATTGACCGCGGAAGATGCCCGTCTTGTCGAACTTCATCCAGCCGTCGCGCACGAAACCCGGAATTGCGTCCTGCTGCACGCCCGCCGCAGGCAGGAACCAGGCATGGATGACGTCGCTCGAGGTGATGAGCAGGCGAATCTTCTTGCCGGCCGGAACGACCATCGGCTCATCGACTTCCAGCAGGTAGTGCTCGCCCTTCGGCGCCCCTTCCTCGATCTGCGCAACCGGAGTCTTCAGATTGCTGTAATAACCGAAGCCGTGGTCCAGATAGTCGTAGCTCCACTTCCATTGGGAGCCGGTGATCTTGACGGTCAGATCGGGCACCGCGGTGTCCTTCATCGCGAGAATCGTCCTGGTCGCCGGAACAGCCATGAATACCAGGATGAGGAATGGGATCACGGTCCACACGACCTCGACCAGCGTGTTCTCGTGGAACTGTGCGGCCTGATGGCCCTTGGACTTGCGGTGGGCGAAGATCGAATAGAACATCACCGCGAACACGCCGACGAAGATCGCGACGCAGATCCACATGATGTACAGATGCAGGTCGAAGATCTGTGTGGCGATCGGCGTGACCGGAGCCTGCAGGTTGTATTCCTTCGCGGCCAGCGCCAATGCCGGCACCAGCGCCGCAACCAGTGCGGCGGTCCCGGCCATCTTTTTCGGCAGCTGTCGCGCTGTCCTCATCGCTCCCCTTGCCATCGCTCGCTTGCGCTCCATGCTCCCCTCGAACATGTCGATGAGGTCCAATGCTGCCGGTGTGCCGGCTTTCGCGGCTATCGCGCCGCCAGCGCGCGCCGGAGATCCCGGGCCACGATCGCCCGCTCGACAGCGGGCAGCTCGTCGCCGAACGACATGCCTTGCCCGGCGAACCACAGCTTGAGGCGCGGCGGGTGATTGAACGCGCCCTCTTCCACCTCAACCCGGGTCCAGTAACGATTGAATTCCCGTCGCGTGCGCATTCCCGCCTGCTCGCGCTCGACGATGACGCGATCGCCGCAGACGCTTATGCGCTCCCAGTCCGCGGCGTGCCGCTCGATCCATCGGAATGCCAGGTACAGCACCGCCATTTCCAGCGCGGAATACGGCAGCACCATCCACGCCCCGAGTGCCGCGAATCCGAGCGCGAGGCCGAGTGACAGGATGCACAGCGACGCGTATACCCGCCAGCGCCACCGCGAGCCAAGCGAATCGTTCCGGCGCGAGACCACGCAGAATTCGGGTTCGGCGGAAAGCAGTGGGATTCCTGCGCCCGGCATGCAAGCCTCTTCGTTCGCGACAGTGCAGTCTGGCGTACAGGATGGCGGTAGTGAGGTGTCGCGACAATACTTCGCAACGCATTGCCAAACCTCGTAAATCTTAGCATGGATAGCGGCGTCGCAAGATGCGGAAGGCGTGCATTCGCCGATCACGCGAGCCCGAGCGCGCCGGCGCCGGGGCCCCACTGCGGCGCGTCGGCCCTTGCCCAGCCGATGGTTGCGATGCGCGGCGCGGGCAGACGTTCTTCAAGCGCCGCCACATTGGCATCTGCCCGCGTCGATATCGGTTCGACGAAATTCGCTACCCAGCCTGCGAATGCAACGCCACGGGAG
>WNFV01003394.1_pt1 | contig 22565 bp, 15 predicted proteins | sample 5400101 | NCBI WGS metagenome assembly WNFV01 (sample SAMN13153361, study PRJNA577476) | soil metagenome | isolation source: 115 cm soil or saprolite under grassland replicate 1 | place: USA:California | collected 2016-06-15 | reverse complement strand
CAATCCGCGAATATCAGACTGACTCGTCGTCGAAGCGCCCTGGCCTCTCTGCCGCCTCCGTCTCCTGGTATCTCCACCCGGACAAAAACCCGCCCAAGAGATCTCGCCTTGACAACGGTCATTCCATATCAGGATGACAGGAAGAGTGCGTCAGGAGGACAGGGAGAGTGCCCTACGGCAAGGGCCAGAAGTCCCGGACGTCGCGGTCGGAGGCGGGCTCGGAATGCTCCATGGCGGTCCTCCGTTGCGGCCTTCGCATTGCATTCGGGATAGGCTTGCGGCCGCCTGAGGCGGAGAGGGGACGAGATGAGAGTTCGAACGATCGGGATGCTCCTCTTGGCCGGCTTGATCTCCATGCCGGCTGTGGCGCAGAAGAAGACCGCGAAGTCGAAGCCCACGGCCTCTCCCTCCCCGGCAGTGACGACACCGCCCGCCACGCCGATGGTGAGTGCGTCCTGTACCGCGCCGCAGTACCGGCAGTTCGATTTCTGGCTGGGAGACTGGGACCTCGTCGGCGCGGACGGGAAGAAGTCCGCGGAAGATAAGGTCGTCCAGGTCCTCGGCGGTTGCGCGTTGCAGGAAAACTGGACAGGTGTGAAGAGCGGTCAGGGTTTGAGCTTCAGCGCCTACGATCCCGCCACGCGCCACTGGCACCAGACGCTGATAGACGACGGCGGGGCGGTCCTGAAGATCGAGGGAGAGTTCGCGGACGGCAAGATGATTCTCATCGGCCAGCGCCCCTCGCAGAAGGAGAAGGGCGTCACGATCACCCACCGGATCGCGTGGACGCCTTTGCAGGACCACCGTGTCAAGCAGATCTGGGAGAACTCCACGAATGGGGGTCGCACCTGGCGCCTAGTGTCCGAGGGGACCTACGTGCCAAGGAAGTAGTCCCAGTTTCAACGTCCAACGTCCGAGGTCACAACGTGCTCGGCCCCGGTTGCGCCCTACCCCTGGCCCTCTCGCTGAGGGCGAAGGCATTACCCCTAGACTAGGCTCTTATGAACAAGGGGGAGGGCGTTTACAACGTCGTCGTCATCGGGGCGGGGACGGCGGGGCTCGTGACGGCGGCGGGGACGGCGGGGCTGGGCGGGCGTGTTGCGCTCGTGGAAAGGCATCAAATGGGCGGGGACTGCCTGAACACGGGGTGCGTGCCGTCGAAGGCCTTGATCTCGTCGGCGCGGCTTGTCGAGCAGATCCGGAAGGGGGAAAAGTGGGGCTTCCTGCCCCAGGAACCGCAGTTTCGGTTCGAGGCGGTCTTCGAGCGCATGCGCGAACGGCGCGCGCTCATCGCGCCTCACGACTCGCAGGAGCGCTTCGAGTCGCTGGGAGTGGATGTCTTTCGCGGGCAGGCGCGTTTTCTCTCTCCGCGCGAGGTCCGCGTCGGGGACGTGACGCTCACGGCGAAGAACTTCGTCATCGCGACCGGCACGCGGGCCGCCATCCCCGACGTGGACGGCCTGGACCGGGTCCGTTACTACACCAACGAGACGGTCTTCGACGAGCTGCGCGCGAAGCCCGATCGCCTCGTCGTTCTGGGAGGAGGGCCGATCGGCTGCGAGCTCGGCCAGGTCTTCGCGCGGCTGGGCGTGGAGGTCACGATCCTTCAGCGCCCGCACCGGATCCTGGAGCGCGAGGACCCGGACGCATCGCAATTGCTGGTTCAGCGCCTGGAGGCGGAGGGCGTCAAGGTCCTGACGGGCGCGCAGGCGCGCGTCGCGGCGCGGCACGAGCGCACGATCCGCGTCTGGGCGGAGGTCGAGGGAGTCAAGACCCGACACCCGATCGATTGCGACGCGATCCTGGCCGCGGCCGGGCGCGCGCCGAACGTCGAGGAGCTCGGTCTCGAAGCCGCCGGGGTCGCGTTCACGGAAAAGGGAGTGACGGTCAACGACTACCTCCAGACCTCTCAACCCCACATCTACGCCGCGGGAGACGTCGCGGGTCCATACCTTTTCACCCATGTCGCCGACTCTCACGCGCGCACGGTCGTGCGCAACATCCTGCTGCCCTGGTGGAAGGCGAAGCGCGAGGACGCGGTGATCCCCTGGTGCACCTACACGTCGCCGGAGGTCGCGCGGGTGGGATTGAACGAGCAGGAGGCGGAGCGGAAGGGGATCGCGTGCGACGTCTGGAAGCAGCCGTTGGCCGACGTGGATCGCGCGATCCTCGAGAGCGAGGAGTTCGTGCTCGCGATGAAGGCGGGGGTGGGACTCAAGCAGATCTCCGGCACGATCCATGCCTACCCCACCTACGCGGAGATCGCGCGCAAGGTCGCGGACGCGCAGCAGAAATCGCGGCTGACGCCGTTCGCGAAGAAGTTGTTTGCGTGGATGTACCGAAGAGCGCGGTCGTGAATCCCTGTCATTGGTCAGAAAGTCTGACTGGGCCGGGCAGCAGACGCCCTTCCTGTCATTCTGAGGAGCGAAGCGACGAAGAATCTGCTCCGGCCAAATCGGCTGATTGTGACCAGGGCAGATCCTTCGCTTCGCTCAGGATGACAGGGAGAGCAAGGGCTCGGGATGACAGGGAGAGCAAGGGGCTCGGGATGACAGGGGGCGAGGGCTCGGAATGACAGGGAGAGCGAGAGGCTCGGGATCACAATCAGGGTGAGGGGTCCGGGATGAGAGAGAGAGAAGAGAGGCTCGGAATAACGAGATGACGGAGAGGAAAATCCCGTGGAAGTGGATCGCCGTTGGAGCCGCCGTCGTCCTGCTCTTCGTCGCGGCCCGGGTTCTTCCGCTGCAGGCGTGGCTCCAGCGCTTCGAGGGCTGGGTGCTCGGAATGGGAGCGGCCGGTATCGTCCTCTATGCCGCTGTCTATGTCGGCGCGGTCGTTCTCTTCGTGCCGGGGATCGTGCTGACGCTCGGAGCGGGGTTCCTGTTCGGGCTCAAACTGGGAATCGTGGTCGTTTCGATCGCGTCCACGGTGGCGGCGGCGCTGGCGTTTCTGATCGCGCGCTATGCCGCGCGCGGCGCGGTCGAGAAGCTCGCCCGAAAGAACCCGAAGTTCGCCGCGATCGATCGCGCCATCGGGAAGGAGGGGTGGAAGGTGGTGGCGCTCCTGCGTCTCTCGCCGCTCGTGCCCTTTTCCCTGTCCAACTATCTCTACGGCTTGACGTCCGTGCGGTTTGTGCCCTATGTCGCGACGAGCTGGGTCGCGATGCTCCCCGCGACGGTGCTCTACGTGTACCTGGGCGCCGCGGGCAGGACAATCGGTGAGAAGACGCAGAGGAGCCCATGGGAATGGGCCCTGCTGGGACTCGGCCTCGTCGCGACGGCGGCCGTAACTGTCATCCTGACGCGAGTGGCGAAAAAGGAGCTGGCGCGAGAGAAATTGGAAGCGAAGTAGGTCCTTAGACCTAGGGCGACGGGAGGGCAAGAGTCCTCCCTACGGAACGATTAAGGACGGCGTGGGGCCTCATCCCGCCATAGAATCCGGGCCGGCATCGGGGTTTCGACAAAGGGAGGTTCCATGACGAAGAGACTCTTGTTCGCGTTTCTGATCCTTGGGGTTACGGTTTCGCTCTCGGCGCAATCCAACAAATCAGACAAGCCGACCTGGTGGGACAAGTATCAATACCTGGCCAAGTTCGGGCCCGACCCGTCGCCCGGCGCGACGACCTCGATCGCCGCCGGCCCGAACGTGGACGTCTCGGACGAGTGCGGACCGCAGAGCGAGACCTTCATCACCTTGAATCCCTCAAACACGAACATCCTCGCGGCGGGCTCTAACGAGATCTTCCGCGATCCGATGCGCGGCTACTTCTCCTCCGACGGCGGCGCGACCTGGGGCGGAGTGGACCTGCCGCTGCCGCCGCCGCTCCAGGGAACCAACGACACTCTCTTCGGCTCCGATCCGACGCTTGCTTTCGACACCTCCGGCAATGTCTTCTACGGATACATCGTCGTCTTCTTCGGCAACGGCAACGGCATCAACGGCACCGAGATCGCCGTCGCCCGCTCGGCCGACGGCGGCAGAACGTACCCGACGACGGCATTCTTCTCCTTCCAGACCGGAGCCAACCACTTCAACGACAAGCCGATGATCACGGCGGACACGAACGCCGGCAGCCCGTTCCGAGACAACGTGTACATCGCCTGGGACGCGGCCTCGGGAGGCAGCTCCGGCGGCGGAATCCGCGTGGCGCGCTCCTCCAACCACGGCACGGCCTGGGCGGTCAACCGCGCCGACAACCCGAGCGGGCCCGGGAAGGCGATCGGCACTTCTCCGGCGGTCGGCCCCAATGGCGAGCTCTACGTGGCGTGGAACGACTACCAGGCCAACACGATCGGATTCAACCGATCCTTCGACGGCGGCGCAACCTGGGGTAAGGCGAGCGTGATCGCCGCCAAGGTCATCCCGTTCGACATCGCGATCCCGGCCGAGGAATTTCGCGGGGCTCTGGTCTATCCCGCCTGCGACACGGACCGTTCGGCCGGGCCGCACCGCGGTCGCGTGTACTGCTCCTGGATGGATTTGACCGGCGGCGGCACGACCAACATCTTCCTTTCCTCCTCGGACAATCAGGGAGCAACCTGGACCGGCCCCGCGCCCGTCGGAGACTCCGCAGCGGGAGTGGACCGCTTCAATCACTGGATGTCTGTGGATCCGGTTACGGGCGACGTGAATGTCTCCTACTACGACACGCGCAACGACACGACGGGCGAGCGCTTCATGACCGACGTCTTCCTGGCGCAGTCGAAGGACGGCGGCCTCACGTGGCAGCCGGACGTCCAGGTGACGAACGTCTCTTCCAACGAGCACGACTGCGACGGCGTTTTTCCGTGTCAGGGCATCAACTACGGCAACCAGCAGGGGGACTACGAGGGACTGGTTTCGTACGGGGGAGTCTCTCACCCCATCTGGACCGACAGCCGCCGGCAGCTCGACCCGGCCACGGGATGCCGCAGGCCCTTCCTGATGGAAGAGGTTTTCACGGCGAGGGTGCAGTAGCCGAGTTACTCATCCAGCGCGCGCGGCCTGGGGCGGGCGGCGTCGATGGCGCGAATCGAAGGGCCGTCGCGCTGGAGGAGGTTCTTCCCGTAGTCGCTGCGCGTGACGAAGATGAAGTCCACGTGCCGTTCGGGAATGCCCGGCGGCAGGACTTCGCGTGAGTAGCGCCAGAACTCTTTCCAGTTGGTGTACTGCTCCGGCGCGGCGGGTCCGACCGTCGGGCGCGGCGGACCCGACCTGCTGCTGACCATCGGAAGCATTGCGGGGGTGTCTTCAGCCGTCGTGATCGGCCGGCGGACGACTCCGGTCGGCGGACCGAACAGTACGAAAACCATCCCGCGGTCGGTCAGGCTGCCCCGCGTCGAACCTTCCATAAAACGCTCGTCGGCGAACGCGACGCGCCGCTCGAACTCCCGGAGGAACTCGTTGTCCGGAGTGTCGGGCCTGGGGTCCCGCGCGCGCCAGAACCGCGCCACGAACTCCGTCCTCGAGGCGCCGTGGAGAGCCTGAGGAATGCCCGGCTCTCCTCCTGCCTCAGGAGGTGCTTGACGGGGCCGTTCGCCCAATCGGGGCCGGGCGGGGCGGAGGACTCCGAGGGAAAGGCTGTGGACCGATAGGCCAGCGCCAGGCTGGAAAGAACCTCTTCGGCTTTTTCGGCACCCGGACTCGACTTGCGGGCCTGCTGGAACGCCGCCACCACGCTCGCCGGGTACGCCTTGCGATCGATGTCCTTTTCGGGATTCGCGGCGATGAAGATGGCAAACTCCTCCCTGGCTCTGTCGGGTTCGCCGAGCGCCGCCAGGCAGACGCCGCGATAGAAGGCCGCGGCTGGCCGCAGAGGGGTGCGCGCCCCCTCGTTCTCGGGTTTCTGGACTTCGGCTTCGAGCTGATTCAGGGTGGCCAGAGCCTCGGCATAGGCGCCGGCCGCCACCTTCGCCTTTGCGCGGGAGAAGAGCTCCGGAAGGGTCTCGGCGGAGACCGGCGTCAGGACTGCAGTCCAGAAAACGGCCGCGAGACACCCGGACAGGCGCGCGCGAGACATAGGCACTCTCCGCAGATGGAGATCTTACGCCCGCCGCCTCGGATCAAGCGGCGGGGATCTTCAGCCACTCCTTCTGCGGATACAGACGTCTCATAAAAGCGCCTCCTTTTCGGGGCCCGGTCAAAGGGCGCGCTGGCACAGTCGCGGACCCGCTCTCTGACTTCCGCAAATGGAGTGCCACTGTCGTCTCGGGATGAAGCTTGGATCAAGACAAGATCTCCTCGCCCGCCGCTGATCTTCGCTTAAGTCAAAAAGTGGACACTCCAATAGCTTGCGATCAAAAGAGTTGCTGATTGGCACGGGCCTTGAACTCTCCGAAGGTGTGACGCGAAGCCAATCACGGCGAAGCGGCACGAGGGAAGGAAGGGAGGACGGCGATGAAATCCAAAGCAACGACAACAGCCATCGTAGCCGGTCTCCTCTTCTCGCTTCTTTCCGCGGAGGTTTCGATGGCTGCTGGCGCGGAGGGAAACGTGAGGATGAGCCGGATCGAGCGCGCGGGAGCGGTGACGGCTAGAGCCACCGCGGCGCGGCGCGTCGAGACGTTCAGGTCGGAGAGAACCGATTCCTGGCTCTGCACCTACGTGAGCCCGTTGTTCTGCACGAATCTCTTCCCCACGCTGACGACGACGCCGGACCCGCCGAAGAGCGCGGCCACGCCCGTCCGCGGACGTCCCTGATCCCGATTCAACCGATTCGAAAAAAGCCCCGCGCCGCGGGGCTTTTTCATGTCTCGACGCAAGGAGATCGCGTTGACGGTCCTCTCCGACAGGGTGGAACTGGCGTAGCAGCCGCTCCTTCCCGCTTGTCATCCTGAGCGAAGCGAAGGATCTGCTCCCCTCCTTTTCAGGATTGACGCGGGCAGATCCTTCGTCGCTTCGCTCCTCAGGATGACAGAGGGATCTGGTCCCATTGCTTCGACTCGGGAGAACACTCTCAAGGTCTCAGTCGGTTACGAGGTCGCGCGCGCCCGACGCCGCCACCTAGCCGCGCCCGTCGAGTCGCCGATCGATTCGAGCGTCCTGGCGGCGAGCTCTGACGTCGCCGGCCTGGGGTCGGCCGCGTACATCGCCCGAAGCAGCTCATCGACCTCTCGGACACGCCGGTGTTCTACCGCATACAGGACCGCGAGCCGGGCGTAAGCCTCGGAGTTCCTGGGAAAGAAGCGAATCTCATCCCGGAAGGCCCGCTCGGCTTCCGAGTATCGATTCAGGCGGGCCAGGGCGTCTCCCCGCAGAAACTGCGCGTTGCCGATCTGCTCTCGGGCCGCGAGATCCAGCTTTGCGAGGGCGCCATCCAGGATCTTCAACGCTTCCGCCGGCTCGTTCTGGCGAAGTCGAACTTCCGCTCGAAGCACGGCTCCGCGAGCATCCAGGTTCGGACTTCCGCCGACTCCGGCGGCCTCCCGCTCGGCCAACTCGAGCTCGCTCCGTGCGAGAGCGACACGTGCGAGCAGCTCATGGGCGTCGGCGGGCGCGTCGGAGAGAGCCAGCTCGGCGTTGGCCCGAGCCTGCTCGAGGTCTCCTAACTTGAGGAAGACTTTGGCCAGAGCGAGAGAGGCGCCGCCGGCCATGGAGGGCGACACACGGATCGCCTGGCGGTAGGCGTCGGCGGCCTCCCGCCATCGCCCTTCCGCTTCCAGGGTCTCCGCGAGCTTGTACTGGACGTCGAAGATGTTGGGATTCCTGGCAAGCAGCTGTTGAAAAGCGGCGATTGCGCCCAGGCGGTCGCCTGCGGCTTCCAACCGGAAGGCGCGGCGGGACTCCTCGAGGGTGGGGAGCTCCCGCATCGGGCTCGGAAGCGATCCGCCCGCGATCGCGGGGGAAGTCGCCGAAAGGTACCCCAGGGCTGTCAGCTTCTTGATCTGCTCGGCGTCCGCGGCGGCCGGAACGCGAAAGTCCGCAGGGATGCGATTCAAGGCGCGCTTCATTTCTCGGGCGGTCTGCGGGTCCTGCGAGAATCGGTTCCTCTTCTCGACGAGGTCGGCGCGCCTGTCGTAAAGCTCGGGCTCCGGTCCGTCGATGTAGTGATTGGCCCCGTCCACGAGTGAACGCAGCTCGCTCCACCCCAGGTGGATCCTCGGATAAAACGTCTCGCCGTAGATCGGGCCGCGCGGACCCGGCGAGGTGTCGAGCAGGTCGCGACCCGGGATCTCCTTCGGAACGGAGCCGCCGGCAAGCGCCACGACCGTCGGCAAGACGTCGGTGAGCGCTGTCATCCGCCGGACACGCTCCCCTTTCCGGGAGGAGCCCGGCAGCTTCAGGATCAGGGGAACCTGCAAAGCCTCGCGGTAGAGAAGGATCCCGTGCTCCTGCTCGCCATGGTCCATCAGGCCCTCGCCATGATCGGAGAGAAGGATGAGGACCGACCGTTCGTAGATTCCCCAGTCGTCGAGCTTTCGAAGCAACGTACCGACGGCGGCGTCCGCCGCGGCGATCTCGCCGTCGTAGGGCTGCGCGAATCGGCTCCGGTAAGGCTCGGGAGGCTCGTACGGCGAATGCGGCTCGTACAGATGGATGAACAAAAAGAAGGGGCGATCCCGGACCGCCTCGGCCCAGGCGAGAGCCCGAGAGATGGTCTCGGATCCCGGCCGCTGCGCCTGACTCGCCGCCGTCGAGGCGGGAGGCGGCTCGATGGCATCGTCGTAGAAATCAAACGAATCGCCGAGCCCCGTGTGGGCTCGCAGCACCCAGGCGGAGACGGAAGCGCCCGTCGCGTAGCCCTTGTCCTTCAGGAGACGCGCCAGGGTCGGGTGCGCCTTCGCGTCGAGCCGGTATCCGATGTTGTTGCGAACGCCATGGACCGGAGGATTCACGCCGGTGAAGATCGAGACATGGGAGGGGAGCGTCAGCGGACACTCGCTCCAGGCGTCCTCGAAGACGATCCCGTCGCGCCCGAGCCGTTCGATCGCCGGTGTCTCGACTCCCTTGTAGCGGTACGCGGGAAGGTGGTCGGACCGCAGCGTGTCGATCGACACCAGGATGATCGGCGACCCGACGGCTCGAAGTATCGGTCGGGAGGCGCGCTCGCCCCGGCAAGAAACGAGCGATACGAGCAGAACCGTGACCACCCCGCCGGCACGAGACCTCATCGCTCAAGGGTAAAAGAAAAGGGCGGCCGAAGCCGCCCTTTCCCCAATTAACGGAGAGAAACTCAGAAGCGGATACCCGCGGACAGGAGGAACCGGCGGGCCTGCTGGTAGTCCGCGACGGAGCGGGCTGTGCCAAACGAACTGCCTTTGACGAATGTGGTGGGAAGACCGTTGGCGTCCACAGGCGCCGATGTGCACCCGGCGGATGTCGCGTCCGATGAGCCGTCGCACGGGACGATGCCCGTATCGAAGCCGGTCCTATAGCGCGTGTTGAACACGTTCAAGACGGTCACCTTGAGCCATGGGGCGAGCAGCTTGAAGACCGGGATGTCGTAGTTCAACGCCAGGTCGAACCGGCTCTGGCTCGGAAAGGTCTGCGAGCCGCGCTCCCCGAAGAACAGGTTTTGCGAGGTCGGCGGGTGTGCGTAGCCCGGGTCGTGCGACTTCTGGATGTCGGTGATGGGAAAGCCCGGCGAGACGAAGCTGTAGGGCGTGCCCGAGTCGAACCGATAGATCATGCCGAAGCCGAAGTTGCCGAAGTGAGTCGGCAGGTTGTAGCTCGTCAGAAGCCGGAGCCTGTGCTTCTGATAGCCGTTCAGGTTTCCGACCGGGGAGTTGCGGTTCGGATCCAGGATCTCGGGGAAACTGTTGATCCCCGGCGTGCTCGCCGGCTGATTCGTGCCCTCACCCTCGTAATTGCCCTCGAACTGGAGCATGTATGTGTAGTTCAAGTCGACGTTCAAGTTTCGCGTCAGGGCATAGCGGCTCTGCAGCGCGAGGGCCTGGTACTTGCGAGCACGGTCGTTGGTGTTCTTGAAGAGAGTGTTGTCGAAGAAGCCGAAATCGTTGCCGTCCACCACCACGTCGGTCTGCCCGAGGTCGAACGTCTTGAAGCTGTCGATGAAGTTCCGGACGTTGCGATGGATGTAGGTCACGGCCGCATACGCCTGCGGGTTCAATTGACCCCCGGCGCTCACCGTCCATTCCCGCGTCACCGGAGAGCGCAGGTTGTCCTGATTGAAGACGGTCACCGCCGGAAAGTTGCCGCCGACCAGGACGTAGTTGTTCAGATCGAAGGCGGGGGCGAAGTCGCGGCCCTGCCCTGGAGGCCCGACATACAAATAGTAGACGAGGTTGGGATTTCCGACGTTGGTGCCTCGCTGGAAATTGTTCGGGTTGGCTCCGCCGGCATACTCTCCGTAGCTGCCGGAGAGGACGTAGCGCCCGTCTCCCCTGATGTCGTAGGCGGCACCGAGACGTGGGACCCACGAATGGTTGCTCGTCAGCGGCGCTCCCGTCGGGCCCTTTCCGCTGACCGTCTCGTAACGCACGCCCAGGTTCGCCGAGAGGTTGGCGTTGATCTTCCAGGAGTCGTTGAAGTAGGCGGACGAAGTGTCGAGGTGGGCCTGGGCCCCGCGGACCGGCAGCCAGTTCAAGAGCAGTTGGACCGCGTCGGGATAGGGGGTGAAAACCGGCTGGATTCTCCCGCTGGCGTCCTTGATCGGTTTACCGCTGGCATCCGCCGCATAGGGCACGTAATAAAACACGTATCCCGTCGCGGATTGGGAGTTGCCGCCGATCTCCGTACTCCGGAACAGCTCGCCCCCGAGCTTCAAGTCGTGCGTGCCGAGTTTCGACGTGCTCAGGAAATAGTTGAGGCTCCCGGTCCACTGCCGGTTGTTGCGCTCCTCGGGGTCCGTCGCATCGAAGTAGGGAGCGTTGTATTCAGCCAGCGTCGGGTCGAGGGTGATGAACGGCGAGTCGTGGATGTCGGTGCTGGTCCCGCCCGAGCCCTTGAACTCGAACTTCTTTTGCGAGTACTGCAGCGACGCGAACAGGTTCGGGCTCAACACGCCGTGATACGTGCCGACCCAGAGGGTGGTCGGAAAGGAGGGGAACTCCTGCGCAAACGGGTCGATCGTGAAGTCGAAGGCGACGCGGTTCAGCTCTTCCTTCGAATACGTATAGGCGCCTTGAAGTGTGTGACTCTGGTTGATGTTGGCCGTCAGCTTCCCTTCGAAGCGCGGCTCCTTGTCGCTCGCAATGAACGTGTCGCCGGTGATCGGGAGAACCGTCTGGTTATCGTTCTTGAAGTAGCGGCCGGCGGCGAAGAACCAGACCTTGTCGGTCACCATCTTGCCGCCGAGCGTTCCCGAATACGTCTCGTTGATCTTGTTGGGAGCCAGGGGAACACCGTTGGCCGCGTCGTTTTCGAAGGGCGTCCGCGCTTGCCAGCGGTCGTTGGTGAAGTCCGTGCGGAAGCTGCCGTGGTACTCGTTTCCGCCGCTCTTCGTGATCGCGTTGACGACGCCTCCGGAAAACCGCCCGTACTCCGCCGAGATGTTCGAGGTCAGGACCTGCGTTTCCTGGACCGCCTCTTCGATCACCAGGGCGTTCGTGGGGTTGGAGAAGTAGTGGTCGTCGATATCCGCCCCGTCCACCAGGAAAACGTTGTCGTAGGCGAACCCGCCGTTGATTTTGAGCTGCCCCGCGTTGGGCGTGTTGGTCGTGACGGCCGGGGCGAGCGCCGCGATCTGATCGATGGTCCGTCCGATCGGAAGCGCCTGGACCGTCTCGGAGCTGAGGCTGGTCTCATGGACGGCCGTCTTCTGGACCTCGGTGAGCGGGGCGGTGACGGTGACGGCTTCCGCGGCCGACGGCTCGAGCACCGCGTCGGAGCGCGCGGTCGCGCCGAGCTCGAGCGAAGCTCTCTGCACGACCGTCCTCATTCCCGCAAGCTCGAAGGTGATCGTGTACGCGCCGGGAGGCAGGAATTTGAAGATGTACTCGCCGCGCGAGCCGGTGGTCTGGCTGCGCTTGCCCTGGAGCGCCGGCGACTCGATTGTGACCGTGACGCCGGGCATCGCAGAACCGCCCGCGGTCACCGTTCCGGTCAGGCTGCCGCTCTGGCTCCCCTGGCCCAATGCCAGAGACACGAACACAAGCAAGGACAGTAAAGAGATGACTACCCGCCTCATCCGGTCCTCCTTCCCTCCAAACATCAAGAATTGCTTTAAAGCCAGTCCTGTCAGCGACATATGGTTAGCAAGACGCCTGCCACGCGTTGGTCCTTCATAAGAGACTGATAGAACAGGAAAAAGGCCCGTTTGTCCCTATTGAGTTGCACCCTGAATTCATTTTTCTGAACCGAATACCCAGAAAACTGCATCCGACGTTGGACCTTAGACTTTCTTTCGTGAACGCTCGGGATCTCGAGGCGGCACTGCGCCGGCACGTCCGCGGCGATGTCCGGTTCGACGCGAAGGCCCGGGCGCTCTATTCGACGGACGCGTCCAACTACCGGCAAGTGCCGATCGGTGTCGTCGTCCCGAAAGGCGCAGAGGACGTCGTCGAGACGCTCCGGATCTGCCGCGAGTTCGGCGCCCCGGTCCTTTCACGCGGCGGGGGGACGAGCCTCGCGGGTCAGTGCTGCAACATCGCCGTCGTGCTCGACATGTCGCGGCACTTCGATCGCGTGCTGGAGGTGGACCCGTCGCGCCGGCTCGCCCGCGTCGAGCCGGGAGCGATCCTGGACGACCTGCGCCGCGCCGCGGAGCCGCACGGCTTGACCTTCGGCCCCGACCCGGCGACCCACGAGCATTGCACGCTCGGAGGAATGATCGGCAACGACGCCTGCGGCGTCCACTCGGTCATGGCGGCCTTCGAGGGAGACGGCGCGCGCACCGCGGACCAGGTCGTGGAGCTGGACGTCGTCACGGGCGACGGACTGCGCCTCAGAGTCGGGAAGACCTCCGAGGAAGATCTCTCGCGAATCATCGCGGAAGGAGGGCGGCGCGGGGAAATCTACGCCGATCTCAAAGCGCTCCGAGACGACTACGAGAGCCTCATTCGCGCGAAGTTCCCCGACATCCCGCGGAGGGTCTCCGGGTACAACCTGCCGAGCCTCCTTTCCGAGAACGGCTTTCATGTTGCGCGGTCGCTCGTGGGCTCGGAGGGAACGTGTGTGACGGTCCTCGAGGCCACCGTCCGCCTGATGCCGAACCCCAAGGAGCGGTCGCTCCTCGTCGCCGGATTCGAGGACGTCGCCGCGGCCGCGGACCATGTGCCGGCCGTGCTCGCCCACCGGCCGATCGGCCTCGAGGGATTCGACGACCGGCTGGTCGAGGACGCGAAGGCGATCGGGCTCCATCCCCTTGACTCAGACTCGGACCCGCTGCCTCGCGGACGGGGCTGGCTCCTGATCGAGTTCGGCGGAGACTCGCGGGCCGAGGCCGACGGGAAGGCGCGGCGGCTCGCCGCGGAGCTCGCCGGCAGCGCCGTGGGCACGACACTCTGCGATCCCCGGCAGGCCCGGCAGGTCTGGCGCGTGCGGGAGTCCGCGCTCGGTGCGACCGCGCACGTGCCGGGCAAGCCCATGACGTGGGAGGGATGGGAGGACTCCGCCGTGCCGCCGGAGAAGCTCGGCTCCTACCTCCGGGACCTGCGCAGGCTCTACCAGAAACACCGCTACGAAGGGGATTTCTACGGGCATTTCGGACAGGGATGCGTCCACACGCGCATCGACTTCGACCTCTCGACGAAGGAGGGGATCACGCGCTTCCGGAACTTAATCGACGAGGCCGCGGACCTGGTCGTCTCCTATGGCGGATCGCTCTCAGGCGAGCACGGCGACGGCCAGGCGCGGGCGGAGCTGCTTCCGAAGATGTTTGGCGCCGAGCTCGTCGAGGCGTTCCGCAAGTTCAAGCGGATCTGGGATCCCGAAGGAAGAATGAACCCCGGCAAGATCGTGGATCCGTATCCGATCACCGAGAGCCTGCGCCTCCAGGCCCTCGCCTCCGGCAGTTTCGCTCCGCAAGCCGCCGCGTTCTCCTATCGGGAGGACAACGGGAGCTTCCCGCGGGCGCTCCTGCGCTGCGTCGGGATGGGCAAGTGCCGCCGCCCCTCCGGCGGCACCATGTGCCCGAGCTACATGGTCACGCGCGAGGAGGAGCACTCGACGCGCGGCCGGGCGCACCTCCTCCTGGAAATGCTCACCGGGGAGACGATCACGGCGGGCTGGAAGAGCGAAGAGGTCTACGAGGCCCTCGATCTCTGCCTCGCCTGCAAAGGATGCAAAAGCGATTGTCCCGTCGGTGTGGACATGGCGACCTACAAGGCGGAATTTCTCTCACACTACTGGAAAGGAAAGCTCCGCCCCCGCTCCGCCTACGCCCTCGGCTTGATCGCCTGGTGGGCGCGCGCCGCCTCCCTCGCGCCCCGCGTCGCCAACTTCTTCACACAGACACCGGGGTTCTCGGCCGTCGCCCGAGCCGCCGCAGGCCTTGCTCCGCGGCGGAAGATCCCCGCTTTCGCGCCGCAAACTTTCCGGGCCTGGTTCGAGTCCCGAGTCCCGTCCTGCTCTGCGAAGCAGCGCCTCGCTGCGCAGCACGAGAGCCCCGGTTCCCGATCTCCCGTCCTTCTCTTTCCCGACACCTTCAATAACTTCTGGCGGCCCGCCACGGCGATGGCCGCCGTCGAAGTGCTCGAGGCCGCGGGATTTGACGTCAGGATTCCGCGCTCCCTCCTCTGCTGCGGGCGGCCGCTCTACGACTACGGGATGCTCGGCCTCGCGCGGCGGTTCCTGAAACGGGTTCTCACCGGCCTGCGCGACGAGATGCGCGCCGGAACGCCTCTCGTCGTCCTCGAGCCCTCCTGCGCCGCGGTCTTCCGGGACGAACTCACCCGCCTCTTCCCCGACGACGTGGACGCCCTAAGACTCTCCGAGCAGACTTATGTCCTCTCGGAGTTCCTCCGCAAGTCCGCGCCGGGATTTCGGCCGCCTCCCTTCGCGCGCACGGCGATCCTGCAGGGGCACTGTCATCAGCGGGCGATCATGACGATGACCGACGAAGAGGAGCTGCTCCGGGAGATGGGAATCGAGGTGACGATCCCCGAACCGGGATGCTGCGGCATGGCCGGGGCCTTCGGATTCGAGCGCGGCGACCACTCCGATGTTTCGATGCGGTGCGCGGAGAGAGCGCTCCTGCCGGAAGTCCGTCGAGCCTCACTCGAGACTCTCGTCATCGCCGACGGCTTCTCCTGTCGCGAGCAGATCCGCCAGGGCACGGCCCGCGAAGCTCTGCACCTGGCGGAAATCCTGCGGATGGCGATGCGCGAAGGTCCTGGCGGGCTGCCCGGGCCTCCCTCGTCATCCTGAGCGAAGCGAAGGATCTGCCCTCGTGCTTTTTCGGGACCACCGGAGCAGATCCCTCGTCGCTTTCGCTCCTCGGGAGGACAGGGCGGGGCGATTGACTTCTGGGGTGTTGAAATAGACTAGCGCCCGGCAGGCCCGGCGAAAGGAGAACGGCGCCGCATATGGCGCAAATCTTTCACCGCTCGACCAACACGATCTCGCGCGCCTCGATCTTCGGCGCCGTTTTCCTGCTGGCCTTCGCCGCCTGGGTCTTCTACGATCTCGAAGCCTCGCCTTACACGACGCAGCAGACTGTGGCGCGCGAGCAGCCCATCCAGTTCTCGCACGCGCACCACGCCGGCGCGATCGGGATCGATTGCCGCTACTGCCATACCTCGGTCGAGAAGGCCGCCTTCGCCGGGATCCCGCCGACCAAGACCTGCATGAACTGCCACTCGCAAGTCTGGCTCCAGAGCCCGTATCTGGAACCCGTGCGCGAGAGCTTCCGCACGGACCGCTCGCTCGAGTGGACGCGCGTGCACGACCTGCCCGACTTCGTCTATTTCGACCACTCCATCCATGTGAACAAGGGGGTCGGATGCGAGACCTGCCACGGCCGCGTGGACGAGATGCCGCTCGTGTGGCAGGCGGCGCGGCTCCAGATGGGCTGGTGCCTGGAGTGCCACCGGCACCCCGAGAAGTTCCTCCGGCCCCGGGAAGACGTCTTCACGATGGGATGGGCGCCGCCCGAGGGGATCGATCGGAAGGAGTACGGGCGACAGCTCGCGGCGAAGTACCACTTGAGGAGCCGCGCGGTGCTGGAGAGTTGTTCGACGTGCCATCGGTAAGTTGTGAATTGTGAGTTGTGAATTGTGAATAGGGGCACGAAGTTACCCGCCTTTCCGGGAGAGCGGCGGTATTGGAGGAGTCTGGAGGAGTTGGCCGGGGTGGAGGAGCCGCGCGAGTCCTCCGAGGAAATGGTGGCACGGGCGGCCAGGATGGACCGGCGGGAGCTCTTGAAGTTCGGAGGCGTGTCGCTGGCGCTGGCGGGGTTGACGGCGTGCACGCGGCAGCCGGCGGAGAAGATCGTTCCGTATGTCCGGCAGCCCGAAGAGATCGTTCCGGGCAAGCCGCTCTTCTTCGCGACCGCGATGACGCTCGGGGGCTATGCGACCGGCCTCCTGGTCGAAAGCAACATGGGGCGGCCTACGAAGGCGGAAGGAAATCCGCTTCACCCGGCGAGTCTCGGCGCGACCGACGCTTTTTCCCAGGCCGCTCTCTACGGCCTCTACGATCCGGACCGCTCCGAGACGGTGACGTATCTGGAGGAGATTCGCGCGTGGCCGGCGTTCCTCTCCGCCATGAGGAACGCGCTGGAAAAGGCGAAGGAGAGGAAGGGACGGGGATTGCGCCTTATGACCGAGACAGTCGGCTCTCCCACGCTTTCCGCGCAACTGCGCGCGCTGATGATGGAGCTGCCGGAGGCCCGGTGGCACCAGTGGGAGCCGGCCAACCGCGACAACGTCTGGGCGGGAGCCGCCGCGGCCTTCGGCCAGCCGCTCGACACGGTCGTCCAGTTCTCTGACGCGGACGTGATCCTCTCGCTGGACGCGGACTTCCTCGCCTGCGGGCCGGGGCATCTGCGCTCTGTCCGCGAGTTCTCCGCGCGCCGGAGGAGCCGCGAGCGGGGCCGGATGAACCGTCTCTACGCCGTTGAGTCCACCCCGGGCGTTACGGGGGCCTGTGCCGACCACCGCCAGCCCATGCGGGCGGCGGATGTGGAGACCTTCGCCCGCTCGGTCGCGGTGCTCGTGGGGGTCGGATCCGCTTCAGTTCAGCCGACTCCTTTCGCGCGCGCCGTGGCGGAGGACCTGAAGGCCCACCGGCAAAGGAGCCTCGTCCTCGCCGGCGACGGGCAGCCTCCGGCGGTGCACGCGCTGGCGCACGCGATGAACGCCGCGCTCGAGAACGCCGGGAGTACGGTCTCCTACATCGATCCGGTCCCCGCGCGCCCGGAATCCCAGGCGGAATCCCTCCAGAGGCTCGTCGCCGACATGGAAGCGGGGGAAGTGGAGACGCTCATCATCCTGGGTGGCAACCCCGTCTTTACCGCTCCGGCGGATGTCCCCTTCGCGAAGGCTCTCGAGAAAGTCCGGCTGCGCGCGCACCTCTCCCCTTATCAGGACGAGACCTCCGCGCTCTGCCAGTGGCATGTTCCCGAAGCCCACTTTCTCGAGTCCTGGAGCGACGCGCGCGCCTTCGACGGGACGGCCTCGATCGTCCAGCCTCTCATCGCGCCGCTCTACGGCGGCAGGACCGCGCACGAGGCCGTCGCGGCACTGACGAACCAGCCCGAGCGCAGCTCCCACGAGATCGTACGCGATTACTGGAAGGACAAGCTCGGTCCCGACTTCGAGGCGTCGTGGCGGCGCGCGCTGCACGACGGCGTGATCGCCGGAACGGCGTCGGCCCCAAAATCGGTAGCGGTGCGGCCTCAAATCACCCGATCACCCGCTCAGCCGATCACACCTTCTCTCGAGATCGTCTTCCGCCCCGATCCGACCATCTACGACGGGCGCTTCGCCAACAACGCCTGGTTGCAGGAGCTTCCCAAGCCGATCACGAAGCTGACCTGGGACAACGCGCTCCTGCTCTCGCCTCTGACGGCGGGACGTCTGGGCGTGGTGAGCAACGAGGTCGTGCGGCTGAAATATCGTGGCCGTTCGATTGAGGCTCCCGTCTGGATTCTGCCGGGCCACGCCGAGGAGTCAGCGACGTTGCACCTGGGATACGGCCGCACGCACGCCGGAAAGTTCGGTTCGAAGACGGGCTTCAACACCTACGCACTCCTCACCGCCGACGCGCTGGCCGGAGGCGCCGGGCTCGAGATCGCCAGGACCGGCCGCCGTTACGACCTCGTGACGACGCAGCAGCACCAGACGATGGAGGGGCGCGCCCTCGTCCGCGCGGGGACCCTCGACGAGTATGAGAAGAACCCGAGGTTTGCAAAGGAGATAGTGGAGGCGCCGGGCCCGTCGGACTCCGCCTATCCCCCGTACCCGGCGCATGAGTACGCCTGGGCCATGGCCATCGACCTGAATGCCTGCACGGGCTGCAACGCCTGCGTCGTGGCCTGCCAGGCGGAGAACAACGTCCCCGTCGTAGGCAAGCACGAGGTCTCGCGCGGCCGCGCCATGCACTGGATCCGCGTGGACCGCTACTTCGAGGGAGACCCCGCCAACCCGCGAACGTTTCACCAGCCCGTTCCCTGCATGCACTGCGAGAACGCGCCCTGCGAGCTCGTCTGTCCCGTCGCCGCCACCGCGCACAGCGCCGAGGGGTTGAACGACATGGTCTACAACCGGTGCGTGGGCACGCGATACTGCTCGAACAACTGTCCGTACAAGGTGCGTCGCTTCAACTTCTTCCATTACGCAACGCAGTTCCGCGCCCCGAGCATGCGCATGCTCTCCAACCCCGACGTGACCGTGCGCTGGCGCGGCGTCATGGAGAAGTGCACCTACTGCGTTCAGCGGATCAACGGCGCCAAGATCGCCTCCGAGAAGGAGAACCGGCGCGTCCAGGACGGCGAGATCGTCACGGCCTGCCAGCAGGCGTGCCCCGCCGGGGCGATCGTCTTCGGCAACCTGCGGGACCCCGAGAGCCGCGTCGCGAAGATGAAGGCGACGCCGGTCAACTATGGCCTTCTCGAAGACCTGGGCACACGGCCGCGCACGACGTATCTGGCAGCCGTGCACAACCCCAACCCGGCCGTCGAAGGCGCGTGGGACCTGGAGAAGAAGAGATCGTGAGTGAGTCGATCGCTCCCCCGCCGCCGGGCGAGAGTCGAGCCGTCATCGGGCCGGGCCATACCTTCGGCTCGGTCACCGACAAGATCTCGTCGATCGTCCTGACGCGCAAGACTCCGCTCTTCTGGACGATCGGCTTCGGGATCGGGTTCCTGCTCACCCTGATGTTGCTCCTGGCCGTCGGCGTGCTCTTCCTGCGGGGCATCGGTGTCTGGGGCGTCAACGAGCCGGTGGGATGGGGCTTCGCGATCGTCAACTTCGTCTGGTGGATCGGGATCGGCCACGCCGGCACGCTCATCTCCGCGATCCTGCTGCTCCTGCGCCAGGAGTGGCGCACCTCGATCAACCGTTTCGCCGAGGCGATGACGCTCTTCGCCGTGGCGCAGGCCGGGCTCTTCCCGTTGCTGCACCTGGGGCGGCCGTGGCTGGCGTACTGGCTGGTCCCCTATCCCAACACGATGGCGCTCTGGCCGCAGTTTCGCAGCCCGCTCGTCTGGGACGTCTTCGCAGTCTCCACCTACGCGACGGTGTCGCTGCTCTTCTGGTATGTAGGGCTCATCCCGGATCTGGCGACCCTGCGGGACCGCTCGCGCAAGAAGATCGCGCAGATCACCTACGGAATGCTCGCCATGGGCTGGCGCGGCTCCGCGATGCACTGGCACCGCTACGACATGGCCTACCTGTTGCTCGCAGGCATCGCGACGCCGCTCGTCGTCTCGGTGCACACCGTCGTCAGCTTTGACTTCACGATCGGGATCATTCCCGGTTGGCACTCGACGATCTTTCCGCCGTACTTCGTCGCCGGCGCGATCTACGGCGGCTTCGCGATGGTCCTGACGATCGCGATCCCGCTGCGCGCAGTCTACAAGCTAGAAGACTTCGTCACCCTGAGGCATCTCCAGAACATGGCGAAGATCCTGCTCGCGACCGGGCTGATCGTGGGATACGGCTACATGATCGAAGCCTTCATGTCCTGGTACAGCGGCAGCCCCTACGAGAAGTACATGATGTGGAATCGGCTGACGGGACCCTACTGGCCGGTCTTCTGGAGCCTGATGCTCTGCAACATCGTCACGCCGCAATTCCTGTGGTGGAAATCGGTGCGATCGTCTCCACTTGTCCTCTGGATCATCGCCGTCATCGTCAACGTCGGCATGTGGCTCGAGCGCTTCGTCATCGTCGTCACGAGCCTGCACCGCGACTTCCTCCCCTCCTCCTGGGGCATGTACTTCCCGACGAAGTACGACTGGGCGACCTACATCGGCACGCTCGGCTTCTTCGTTGCGCTCTTCTTCCTCTTCATCCGATTCCTGCCGATGATCTCGATCTTCGAGATGCGGACGCTGGTTCCCGAGGCAGAAAAGGTCAAGGAGACAGAGGGATGAGCGCCTCGACGCTCCGCCGTCCGCCGCTCTATGGCCTGATCGGCGAATTCGAGAGCCCGGTCGCGCTCATCGAAGCCGCGCGCCGCGCGCGGGAAGCCGGCTACCGGAAGATGGACGCCTACACGCCGTATCCGATCCACGAGCTGACGGAGGCTCTCGCGCTCCCGCGCACGAAGCTGCCGATCCTGGTCTTCATCGGAGGCGCCCTCGGCTGCGCGACCGGACTCCTGATACAGTGGTTCGCCACCGCCGTCCACTATCCGATCAACGTCGGCGGGCGGCCGCTCGCGAGCTGGCCCTCCTACATCCCGATCACGTTTGAACTGACCGTCCTCTTCGCTGCCATCACCGCGGTCCTGGGCATGCTCGGGTTAAACGGCCTCCCCATGCCCTACCACCCCGTCTTCAACGTGCCCCGATTCGCCCTCGCGTCGCGCGACCGGTTTTTCCTCTGCATCGAAGCCGTGGACCCTCTCTACGACCCCGCGAAGACGAAGGAGTTCCTGTCCAGTCTCGGCGCCCGCGAGGTGACGGAGGTGGAGGAATGAGCAAGGTCTTCGGTGTTCGGTGCGAGGTGTTAGGGAGGGCCCGCCTGGGTCCCTATCACCTGACACCGAACACCTATCACCTCTTCCTCTTGACCGGAGCGCTCCTGGCGATGCTGTGCGGCTGTCGACAGGAAATGTACGACCAGGCCAGAGACAAGCCGCTCGGGGAGTCGAGGTTCTTCGCGGACCGGCGGGCTTCGCGGCCGCTGCCGGAGGGGACCGTCGCGCGGGGCTGGCTGCGCGCGGACCGGAAACTCTACGAAGGGAAGGAAGGACGCGAGATGGTGGCCGTTCTTCCGATACCGCTGACGCGGGAACTTCTCGCGCGCGGGCGGGAGCGATTCAACATCTACTGTTCTCCCTGCCACGACCGGACGGGAGGCGGCCGCGGCATGGTCGTGCGCCGCGGTTACCAGCCGCCACCCTCCTTCCACATCGAGCGGCTGCGCGACGCGCCGGTGGGGCATTTCTTCGACGTCATGTCGAATGGTCTGGGCGCCATGCCCGATTATGCCTCGCAGATCGAGGCCTCAGACCGCTGGGCCATCGCGGCCTACGTCAGGGCGCTGCAGCTCTCGCAGAACGCCCCCGTCTCCGACGTACCGCCCGAGAAACAGGCCGACCTGGCTCGTGCTCCGCGCCCGGCACCGGGGCCGCCGGTCGAGCGGGAGATGGGGCAGGAAAGCCGCAACAAGCCGGTGATCCGATGAACGTCAACGCCTCGCAGAGCCTGATCGCGTCGATCGACCGACTCCGCCGCCCGGCGCTGGCGGCAGGTGTGATCGCGCTCGTCGCGTGCGCGGCCGGCGCTATCGCCTCGCCCGGCGCCTTCTTCCGAGGCTACCTCTTCGCGTACGTCTTCTTCACCGGACTTTCCCTCGGGTGTCTGGCGATCGTCATGCTCCACCATACGACCGGCGGAGCCTGGGGGATCCCGATCCGCCGGATCCTCGAATCCGGCACGCGTACGCTGCCCCTGATTGCGATCCTCTTCCTGCCGATCGCGCTGGGGATGAAGCATCTCTACTCCTGGTCGAGGCCGGAGGAGGTGGCGAAAGACGCGCTGCTCCGGGCCAAAGAGGCGTACCTCAACGTCCCTTTCTTTCTCCTGCGCGCGGCGATCTACTTCGCGGTCTGGATCGCCATCGCATACTTCGTGAACCGCTGGTCGCTCGAGCAGGACCACGCGGGAAGCCCCGCGCTCACGAGGAAGCTGCAGCTTCTCTCCGCCGGCGGGCTCGTCGCCTACGGTCTGACGATGACCTTCGCCTCGATCGACTGGGTGATGTCGCTCGAGCCCCATTGGTTCTCCACGATGTACGGGGTCCTCTACATCGCGGGCCAGGCCTTGAACGCGCTCGCCTTCGTCACGGCGGCTCTCGTTCTCATGTCGGGCGAGAGGCCCTTCTCCGGCTTCGTCCGGTCTTCGCACTTCCACGACCTGGGCAAACTCCTGCTCGCCTTCGTGATGTTCTGGTCCTACGTCGCGTTCGCGCAGTACCTGATCATCTGGGCGGGCAACCTTCCCGAGGAGATCCCCTGGTACCTGCGCCGGCTGCACGGAGGATGGGGATGGCTCGGGGCCGCGCTGGTTGTCCTCC
>WNFV01003618.1_pt1 | contig 22568 bp, 16 predicted proteins | sample 5400101 | NCBI WGS metagenome assembly WNFV01 (sample SAMN13153361, study PRJNA577476) | soil metagenome | isolation source: 115 cm soil or saprolite under grassland replicate 1 | place: USA:California | collected 2016-06-15 | reverse complement strand
GCGGCGGCGGTGCAGGTCGATCCCGACGTCCTGTTCACCCATGGGCCTCCCTTGCCGTAATGGTGTGAACGCCCCCTGAGTGTTCGGCACTCGGGTTCGTCACAGGGAGCGGAGGCCCCGCTCCTTCATGGCATCAAGCTCAACCAGGATGTGCTGCCGGTCCGGGCGGGCTCGGAGGCCGAGCGGTTCTGGCGGGTCCGCCGCGCCGAGGAGTACGCCACCTTGGGCGCCGCCGCGGTGACCGAGCTGTACACCGAGAGCCGCTCGGGCCGACCGTCGTCGCGGGTGTGGGCGATCACCCGTCGCGCGCAGCGCGCCCAGACCCTCGCCAGCCAGCGAGCGACCCGCTCCCAGCGCCGTCACGCCGACCGCGCCGAGCGGGACCACCCCGGCCACCATCGCAGGACGCCACCGGAGCGGGAGGTGGGCGCCGATGCCCGCTGAGGGTGCTGCCCGTCCTGCCCAGGACCACGACCGCATCGACCGCGCCATCGAACATGCGAGCTGGCTGGGTGCCTTCGCGATGCTCACCTACGGCGCCGCGCTCAGCTTCGACGTGCTCCACACCATCGCCCAAGCCTCAGGACTCAGCCCACCCCTGGACTGGTTGTGGCCCCTCGGCTTCGAGACCTTCATGGCCGTCGCCGCCGGCGCGGTGCTGGCCGAGCAGCGTGCCCGGCCGCACAAGACGCCCTGGTATCCGTGGGTGCTGACCGCCCTGGCGGCCGGCAGCTCGATCGCGCTGAACTTCGGCCATCCCTACATCCCGCTCGATCCGCCACCAAGGTTGCTGGTCGCCTGCGTCTACGGCGTCCCCCCGGTCACCGCGCCGTTCGCCTGGCACCTGTTCCTGCTGCGGCTGGCCCACCGCCGCCACCAGGACAGCGGCCAAGATGCCCACGCCGGCGACCAGGACGCCGCCGTGCTGGCCAGCACACCGACCAGTACACCGGCGGACTCCGAGGTTGCAGCAGCGGCCATAGGCCGCAATGGGCAAGACAGCGAGCCGTCCCGCGCCCTGGTGCGGGTCCTGGTCGCCGGCGAGACCAAGGACCGGCCGGTGTCCTGGCAGGACGTGGCCGAACAGACCGGGCTGTCCCGCAGCAGCGCCTATGCGCTGCTGCGGGAGGAGCGTGCTCGGCTCGCCCAGGCCAACGGCGCCCGGAGCATGGCCCCCGCTGCCCAAGGAGCTGCCTATATCCGAGGTCGTCAACGATCCCTACGCCTGCTCTGCGTGCTTGGCTCGGAAGGACGAGAAGCGCTGCCCTGACAGCGGCGCGATCATCCCAGCCGGCTGGGACCACTGCTGACCCTGCCAGCTTGAACGCACCCACGATGCTGACCTGCAGCGGCCAGGCGTCTGTGCCTCTGGATAACGGTGCCAGTGGCCTGATCGAGCCGAACCGGTTATCAGTTAGCGTTCCCGCCGAAACGGTCCCGATCAGGTTCTGTGACCGGCGCCTCCCAGACTCCTAGGTGAGCTTCCAACTAGGAAGCGTCCCACAAGGGGGGCCATCATGCGTCATCTTCGCCCACTACTGATCGCCGGCTCGCTGGTGCTGGCCGTCGGGATCGGCACCACCGTCGCGTTCACCACCCGACCGGAACCGGCGGCTGCGCCCGCCGGCCAGCCGGCCAGTCCCACGGCGGCTGCTCCCAGCGGCGAAACCACCTCACCCATCGCGACCACGCCGACCACTCCCAGGACCCCCGACACCCCGAACCCCACCGAGGCCGCCGAGGCGGTGGCGACCGCCCGCGCCTTCCTCGCCCGCGAGCTCGCCATGACCGACATGGTCGCCGGCCCGTTCCGGTTCACCGGCGCCCGCACCGGCGAGGTCGGCTTCCGCCACAAGTACGGCGAGGGTCGCCGGCTGCTGCCCCAAACCGGCCCGTACGCGGTCGTGGTCCGGCTCCAGCGCCTCCCTGCCGGCTGGTGGGTCCTTGGCGTGGACGGCCGCAGCATCCAGATCACCAGCCCCGCCCGGCTCCAGCGGATCAGCTCCCCGCTAACCGTCCGCGGCAAGGCGCCCGACGTCTACGAAGGCACCCTGTACTTCAAGGTCACCCAGGACCGGCCCGGCCGCGACCTGCTACTCGGCCAGGGCTTCGTCGATGGCAGCGCCAGCACCCAGCCCGGCGACCTCGGCCAGCTCCGCTTCCGCCAGCCCACCAGCACCGCGCCCGGCTGGGTGATCTTCTACGACCCGGACAACGACGGCAGCAACCGGATCATCCAGGCCACCGCGGTGCGGGTCCAGTTCGCCGCCACCCCGACGCCCCGCATCCTCGGGGTGACCACCAGCCCCAGGCTGCGCACCCTGGAGGGCGGCTGGCTGGAGCTTCCCCAAGGAGCGGGCACGGTGGTCCTCTCGGTCAACGCCACCCACACCCAACGGGTCCGGTTCGTGCTCACCCCGACCGGGACCGAGACCGGGCCCTACGGCAGGCTGCTGGGCGAGGACCGCGACCCCAGCGACGGGTTCAGCCTTGTCTGGCGCTACCCGAATGAGCCGCTCTTGGCGCATCTGGGCGTCCAGGCGATCGGATCTGGCGGCACCACTGACAAGACCCTCTACATCACCCACCCCGAGCCCTGAACCCTGGGTACAACGAGCGGCGCCACGATCACCCGTGTGGCGCCGCTCGCCTGCTGGACGAACCCACGATCCTTGACACCACAGCCCATGGGATGTCCCCCCCCCGGCGTGGCTGCCGCCCTGCTCTCCCCGAGGCTCGTGGTGCCGGTGGGGGGCGCCATGCCGCGACCGGCCGTCGGTCAATGGCCGTGCCCGGTGCGGGACGTGCCTTCGGCGCGTGCTGCTTGGCTGGCAAGCTCCGCAGCCCTGCCGGTCCCGGCTCGGATCAGCCGTTCAGGGCAGGGACCCCTACGCTGGTCTGTACGCACGCCACTCGCGTAGCCCCTCGCCGCTCGGCTGGCGGATCACCGCTGGTCATGCCCCCTCGTGGGGCCAGTCGGCCGCGGATTTTGCGGCCGACTGGCCCCCCTCGGGGGAGTGGATGCGCTTCGCGCGATTGATCCATCGGCACGGCCGCGTTCTCGGGCGGATCTGCGGCCCGCGCCGCCTTCGGCGGCAATCAGATGCGGACCACCTCGTCACCCAAGGTGGCCGGTGCAGACCCGCCTGATGGACGGCTCGAAGGTGGTTCTCGGGCAGGTGGTCATACGACAATCCCGTGGTCAAGTTGTCATGCCACGGGGAGACGCGCCGTGTCCGATGCCGATTCGCCGCCACCGCTCCCGGCACGGCGCCGGGTTGGTCGAGCGGTCCGGGGCCACTGGCGGCGGGTCACCGGCGCGATCCTGGTCGCGGTCGGCACTCCGGTAAGCGTCGTCGCGGGGTGGGCACGCGAAGACGACCGGGCCTGGTGGCTGCTTGCAGCCGGAGCGTGTGCCGGGCTGGGGACGCTCATGGGATTGTCTCCGGGCGTTGCGGTAACGCGACCAGCTCCAGCAACCAGCGCAGGCAAGCCGGGGAGTGGCTGGGGGACTCGAGCCGGACGGGTGTGGAACATCCCCCCACCTGTGCGCAGCTTCACCGGCCGCGACACCCAACTGGCCGCCCTCCACAACCACTTGCAGTCTCAGCAGCGCGCTGCCCTGGTCCCCGCCGCCGCCCTGTACGGCATGGGCGGGATCGGCAAGACCCAACTGGCCCGCGCCTACGCCCACCGCTACCGCGACGACTACCAACTCGGCTGGTGGACCCCGGCCGAAACGCCACTGACAGCCACCACCGCGCTCGCCGAGCTGGCCGTGCGTCTGGGCGCCGCCGCCGACCTGCCTCAACCCCAGCAGCTGAGCTACGCCCGCGAGGCGTTGGCCGAGCGGGACCGGTGGCTGCTGGTGTGCGACAACGCCACCGACCCGGCGACGCTGGAGCCGTTGCTACCGGCCGCCGGCGCGGGTCATGTGCTGGTCACCTCCCGCAGCTCGGCCTGGCATGGCCTGGCCGACCCCATCCCAGTCGAGCTGCTGCCGCTGGACGCCGCGGCCGAGCTGCTGCGGGAGCGCAGCGGCGACCCCAACCAGCAGGCCGCCGAGGCCTTGGCGGAGGAGCTTGGGCGGCTGCCGTTGGCGCTGGACCAGGCCGCCGCCTACGCCAGCCGCCAGCGGCTGTCGCTAGCCAGCTACCTTCAGGTGTTCCGCGAGCGGCGTGCCGAGCTGCTGGCCCGCGGCCAGCCGCTGGCCTACCAGGGCACGGTGGACGCGGCCTACACCCTGGCGCTGGACCAGCTCCGTCAGGCTGAGCCGGCCGCGGTGCAGCTGCTGGACCTGTGCGCGCTGCTAGCCCCCGACGAGATCCCGGTGGTATGGCTGCTCGACAAGCCCGACCTGCTGCCAAGCCCGCTGGCCGACGCCGCCCGCGATCCGCTGCGCCGCCAGGAGGTGCTCGGGGCGCTGTACCAGGCGGCGCTGCTGACCCCCGATGTGGACGACACCGCCCGCCTGCACCGGCTGGTCCAGGCCGTCGCCCTGCATCACCTCCCCGACCAGGACCGGCACGAGCTGGTGGCCTGTGCTGTCGGGTTGCTGGCCGCCGTGTTTCCCGACGAGCCAGAGGAACCGGTGTCCTGGCCGGTGTGTGCGCGGCTGCTCCCGCACGCCTACGCCCTGGTCGACCATGCCCACCAACAGCAATTGGTCGCTCCTGCCCTGGCTGAGCTGCTGACCGCGATGAGCGACTATGTGTGGGCGCGGGCCTTGGGCATGACCCGCGCCCGCCAGCTGAGCGAGCAGGCTCTGGCCGTGCACCAACGGCTCCACGAGGGCGACCACCCCGACGTCGCCATCAGTCTCCGCGACCTCGCCTGGCTCCTGTTCGAGCTAGGAGAGTACGTGCATGCTCGCCAGCTGCATGAGCAGGCCCTGGCGATGCTCCAACGGCTGTATGAAGGCGACCACCCCGACATCGCCTGGGCCCTCCACGGTCTCGCCTTCGACCTGCGCGCGCTGGGGGAGTCCGACCGCGTCCGTCAGCTGAATGAGCAGGCTCTTGCCATGTACCAACGGTTGTATGAGGGTGATCACCCGAAAACCGCCGTTTGCCTTACCAGCTTGGCCACCGATCTGCGCAGGCTGGGGGAGCCCGCACGCGCCCGCGACCTGGACGAGCAGGCCCTGGCCATGTTCCAACGGCTGTATGCGGGCGACCATCAAGGCGTCACCTACGCCCTCGCCAGCCTCGCCGTTGACCTGTACGCGCTGGGGGAGCACGCGCGCGGCCGCCAGCTCCACGAGCAGGCCTTTGCGATGGGTCGGCGGGTGTTTGGGGGCGACCACCACCACCTCGGCGACGCCTTCAACCTCCTCGGTGAGGACCTCCGCGCCCTTGGCGACTACACCCACGCCCGCGAGATGCACGAGCAGACCCTGGCCATGTTCCAACGGGGGTATGGGAGTGATCACCCCCGCATCGCCAGCGCCCTCCACAACCTGGCCGAGGACCTCCGCGGGCAGGGTGAATACCCCCACGCCCACGAGCTGCACGACCAGGCCCTGGCCATGCGCCGGCGGTTCCATCCAGGCGACCACCCCGACACCGCGACCAGCCTCAACGGTCTGGCCATGACCATGCGTGAGCTAGGCGAGCACTTACGGGCCCGCCAGCTGCACGAGCAGGCCCTGGCCATGCTCCAACGGCTGTACGACAGCGATCACCCCGGTATCGCCAGCGCCCTCCACAACCTGGCCGAGGACCTGCGCGCGCTAGGCGAGGACGCGCCTGCCCAGGACCTGGATGAGCAGGCCTTGGCCATGCGCCAAAGACTGTCGGAGCGGGATCAGCATCCTTCCTAGGCTGACCAGCGCCCTCTTCACCTTCTGGAACGCCATGGCCCCCTCGGGGGAGTGGTGCGGCCGCGCCGAGCGGTGCGCTTCGCGCGATTGATCCAACGGCGCGGCCGCGATCTTAGGCGGACCTTCGGTCCGCGCCGCCTGCGGCGGCAGTCTCAGCCTGCCCTGGCTGCCACGCAGGGTGGTGCGCTAGGAGTGGCAAGCAAAGGACCCGTATATGTGGCTAATCCACGCTGAATCGGTCATAGCTCCCAGTCCGACCTTCCCTTTCATAGCGGCAAGGTGTATGCCGTGCCTGTCCTGGACGGGACGGTCAGGGCTGGCCCCGCTCAGGCAGCGAGTGTCGTGGTTGCACCGATCCCGCCAAGAAGACCTTGCGACCGGCAGCCTCGCCAGCACTCCGTACCCTGCAGGCTTCACCTACGCCACAGGTATCAAGACATTCTGAACAATTTACCTCGGCAATGGTCGGTGCATCTCTACTGGTCTGGTGAGTGCCCGCACAACACAAAGGAGTGGTGGCGGTGAGGCGACCCGCACGTCTCGCGGAGGCGCTCGTGACGGTGTCCAGCACACGACGTTTGATTCGGTTCGTGGTTGCGGCCGCGATCGGACTTGCGCTGGTGGTGTTGCCTGCTCCGGCGGCGCTCGCGCAGCCAGCCAACGACGACTTCGCCAACGCCACGGTGGTCACGGAGCTGCCATTCTTCCAATTTGAGAACACCAGCGAGGCGACGTCCGAACCCACCGACCCCAGCGGGTGCGGGCAGCAGGACGGATCGGTGTGGTTTGCGTTCACACCGCCGTCAAACATGACCATCGAAGCGGATACGCTCGAGAGCACTTACAACACGCTGCTGTCGGCCTGGACGGGGACCCAGGGTGCCCTCAACCTGGTGGCCTGCAACGACAATTTCGGCAGTTTCCAGTCCAGGATCACCTTCCAGGCGACGGCTGGCACGACCTACTACTTCATGGTCGCGATCTGCTGCGGCGACAACGGCGGCTCTCTCCAGTTCCGCGTCAACCAACTACCTCCGCCGGGCAACGACGACTTCGCCAACGCGACCCCGATCGGCTCGCTGCCCTTCAGCGACCAGGTGGACCTCGCGGCGGCCACCACGCAGCCATCCGAGCCGTCACTGTCGTGTGTTGGGCTGCAGAACACGGCGTGGTACGCGTTCACGCCAACCACCACCCAGTCCGTCAGCGCCCGGCTCGAGGACTTCGGTGCGGGACTGGGCGTGTACACCGGGACGTCGCTGGCCGATCTGACCCAGGTCGGCTGCTCGCAATTTCCCCTGGACCAGCCGGTCGTCTTCCGGGCGCAGGCGGACACGACCTACTACTTCCAGGTCGGTGGGTGGTGCTGCTTTGGATTCGGGCAAGTCTTCTTCAGTCTCGTAGTCGCGCCGAATCCGGTGGCCGACTTCTTCTTCTCCCCCGGCGATCCCTCGAGCTTCGACACGGTCCAGTTCCAGGACACCTCCTTCGATCCGGCGGGTGGGGGGATCTCGTCGCAGGCGTGGAGCTTCGGGGACGGGGCCACAGCGACGGGCTGCTGCCCGACCCATCAGTACGCCCAGGACGGCGACTACACCGTCGAGCTCACCGTGACGACCCCTGACGGCCGCACCGCGTCGACCTCAAAGGTGGTGCACGTCGAGACCCACGACGTGGCCATCGCGCGGATCGCTGTGCCCAACGCCGCGCACGTGGGGCAGACCATCGCCGTCAATGTCTACGTGCGCAACACCCGCTACCCGGAAAGGGTCCAGGTCGACCTGTTCAAGAGCGTCCCAGGGGGCTTTGAGCAGGTCGGTTTCCTCACCCAGACGGTGCCGGTGCGACGCGGGGACCGTACCACCCGGTTTGCGTTCACGAACACGATCACCCAAGCCGATCGGACCGTCGGGAAGGTCAGTTTCAAGGCCGTGGCTACGATCCTTGACCATCGCGATGCGCTTCCGGGCGACAACGACTTGATCTCGCCGCCGGTGAAGATCACCTGAACACGGGGTCGCTGCCAGCGAGGAGCCAAGATGACCGGCAGGCGCATCGGTTGGTCGCCTTCGGCCCGGCCCACCGCCTTTGGCCGGACGGTGTCCAAGACAGCAGCCGGTTGGCTCGGAAACTCCTGGGATATGTTCGCGTGCCGGGCTAAGTGCTCGCACAGCCAGAAGGGGTGGTGGCCGTGAGGCGCCTTGTCAGCTTCGTGGTTGCGGCGACGACGGGACTTGCGCTTCTGGTGCTGGCGGCTCCGGCCGCGCTCGCGCAGCCCACCACCACGACCGGGCCCACCACCACGACCGGGCCCACCACCACGACCGGGCCCACCACCACGACCGAGCCCACCACCGGGCCCAGCAACGACGACTTCGCCAATGCCACGGTCATCAGCAGCGTTCCGTTCTCCACAACTGAGGACACCACGCAGGCGACGTTCGATCCCACCGACCCCATCGGGTGCTCGAACAACGGATCGGTGTGGTTTGCCTTCACGCCGCCGTCGAACATGACGATCCAAGCGGACACGGTCGGGAGCGGCTACGACACGGTGCTGTCGGCCTGGACGGGGACCCAGGGCGCCCTCAGCCTCGTCGCCTGCAACGACGATTTCAGCGGGGTGCTATCGAGGATCACCTTCCAGGCGACCGGCGGGACGACCTACTACTTCATGCTCGCCCTATGCTGCGGCGATGGCGGGAACGGCGGCGGCAGCCTCCAGTTCTCCGTCAACCAACTGCTTCCGCCGGGCAACGACGACTTCGCCGACGCGACCCCGATCCCCTCGGTGCCCTTCAGCGACACGGTGAACCTTACGGCGGCCACCACCCAGCCATCCGAGCCGTCACCATCCTGCGTCGGGCTGCAGACCACGGCGTGGTACGCCTTCACGCCAACCACCACCGAATCCGTCACCGCCAGGATCGAGCAGTCCGGCACCGGACTCGGCGTGTACACCGGATCGTCGCTGGCCGATCTGACCGAGGTCGGCTGCGGGCAGTTCCCCTTCTCCCAGTTCGTCACCTTCCGGGCGCAGGCGGACACCACCTACTACTTCCAGGTCGGCGCGTGGTGCTGCGAGGGGTTCGGCCCGGTCACCTTCCACCTGGAAGTCGCGCCGAACCCTGTGGCCGACTTCTTCTTCTCCCCTGGGGATCCCTCGGTCTTCGACACGGTGCAGTTCCAGGACAACTCCTTCGACCCGGCGGGCGCGGGGATCTCATCGCAGGCGTGGAGCTTCGGGGACGGGGCCACGGCGACGGGCTGCTGCCCCACCCGTCAGTACGCGCGCGACGGGGACTACACCGTCGAGCTCACCGTGACCACCTCGGACGGCCGCACCGCGTCGACCTCAAGGGTGGTGCAGGTCCGCACCCACGACGTGGCCGTCGTGCAGCTCGCTGTGCCCAACGCCGCGCACGTGGGGCAGACCGTCGCGGTCAATGTGTACGTGCGGAACACCCGCTACCCCGAGCGGGTCCAGGTCGACCTGTTCAAGAGCGTCCCAGGGGGTTTTGAGCAGGTCGGCTCGCTCACCCAGTCGGTGCCGGTGCGACGCGGCGGCCGTACCACGCGGTTCGCGTTCACCTACACGATCACCCAAGCCGATGGGACCGTCGGGAAGGTTAGCTTCAAGGCCGTCGCTACCCTTCTTGACCACCGCGATGCGCTTCCGGCCGACAACAACTTGATCTCCCCGCCGGTGAAGATCACCTGAAGACCAGCCCCAGCACTGCGGGGTAGCGGCCAACCCTTCAATGTAAGGCGGCACGGGTGGGCTCCCCGACAGGGGCCCCGCCTCAACAGGGGGTACCCGGCATCCCGGGGGAGGCGACTCCCTCGGTGGCAGCCTGGGATGAGCGAACGGAGGGAGGCGACCCATCCGGCCCGTTGGGTTCAGAAACTTGGACGTCATGCCGCGACCTGGTAGTACTCGTGAACGAGACCGCCAAGTCGGTCCCGGCGCCGAACGCGGGCGGCGACTGTTACCGCATCAGGCGGAGCCCGAACCTCGATACCTCTGGGCGGCCGCTCGTCGTTGTAGTGCCGCACGTACTCGTCGAGCACTCGCTCAAGATGGCGTCGACTCCAGATCAGCACCCAGTCAGACACTCCTGCCGGACCGTCCGCACCCAGCGCTCGGCGAACGCGTTGGCGCTCGGCGCCTGGACAGGGGTCGTGATGACCTGGGTGCCGTCGGCGGCGAAGACGTCGTCGAAGGCGCGGGTGAACTTGCTGTCGCGGTCGCGAATGAGGAACCGAGGCGCGGTCGTGTCCTCCGGCCGCTCCAGCGAGAGCTCCCGTGCCCGCTGGACCACCCAAGGTCCGTTCGGATGGTCGGTGACACCAGCAAGCCGAACCTGCCGCGTGTGCAGCTCGATCAAGAACAAGACGTAGAGAGTCTTGAGGCGCACGGTCTCCACGGTGAAGAAGTCGGTGGCGATGATGCCGGAGGCCTGCGCTCGAAGGAACGCTCGCCAGGTGACCGACGCCCGTCGGGGTGCGGGTCGGAGCCCGTTGCCCAGCAGGACCGTGCGGATCGTGGTGGCTGACACGCGGATTCCAAGCTTCTTGAGTTCGCCTTGGATGCGCCGGTAGCCCCAGCGGGGGTTCTCCCTTGCCAATTGCAGGATCAGCGCAACCACCTGGTCGGCGAGCGGTGGATGGCCACCTCGACGGTGCGGATGGGTCCACTTGCGGGTCACCAGCCGCCGGTGCCATCGCATGATCGTGTCCGGCGTCACCAGGAAGATGGACCAGCGCCGGCGAGGAAGCGCGAGGCTCAGTACCGCGAGCAGCGCTCGATCGGCGGGATGGAACTCGGGCCGCTTGACCTGGCGGCGCAGCACCTCGAGTTGGTGGCGGAGAACGGCGATCTCGACATCCTTGGTCTGCTCGCTGCGCAGGCGTCCCAGCAGCATGCCGACAAGCCAGCGTGCCATGAGGTAGAGGAAGGACAGCGCCATCGGCCGATTGTCCCGTACCCGGATCCTCGCTGCTCAGCGCACGGGCCGGGTTTCTGAACCCGACGGCCCTGACGTAGTGCTTGTAGGCCCTTGACGAGACGGCCGGCCTTCCAGCTGCCGGCGATGTGAACAGCGTCGGCAGGATGGCGGTCATCCGGTACACGGGCGACATGTGGGAGATGCGTATGGGGCTCTCGGTGAAGCGTCTGGTTACGGGACGGGCGGCGTGTGCGATGTCCAGAAGTAGGAGACTGCCGCACTGGCAGTCTCCTACTTCTTTAGGAGATGTCTGCGCCTGGAAACCGGGTCGCAGAGTCCCCGATGCTTCAGGGCACGTACTGCTCCTGGACCCGGACGACCAGGCCGTTGTCGTTGTACCTGAGGTGGAACGGGGTCGCCGCGACCTGCGGGCCGCCCTTGGCCACGAAGGTGAGCAGCGCCTTCAGGTTGCTGGGGTTGGGTCCGGGGCTGCCGGTGAGCTGCTGGCTGCCGACCACGGTGGCCTGGTCGAGGATCACAAGGTCGCGCAGGCGCGGGTTGTCGTTTTGGATGTAGTAGTCGTTGGGGACTGGCGACTCGCCGCCGTGGGCCGCCGAGGCGGTGTCGGCGGCCGCGCCGGTCAGCAGCACCGCCCGGTCGAACCGCAGGTAGATGGTGCCGGTCTTGGCGTACCAGCTGCGGAGGAACCCGAAGTCGCTGCCCCGGGTCGCCGTGGTGGGGTTTGGAGCTGGGCGGCTGGCGGGCTGGGTCGGTGTGGGCCTGGAGGTGGTTGCGACCGGGGGACCGGTTGGTGCCGGCTGCGCCGGGCTGGGCTGGGGATCGGCCGTGTCGGATCCTCGCCCGCATCCAGCGAGCGTGATCGCCGTCAGGATGGCAAGCGCCGCCAATGCCAGGCGGTGGGTTCGCCCTGTCATGGTCGTTCTCCTTTCGTGCTGCGGCTGATCTGCTGGGCAGCATGCGAGGAGGGACTTGGCGGCTGCTACGCATCGGCTTGGCGTGCGCCAGGGCCACGCCGCCAAGTCGACGCCAAGCGGCGAGTGGCAGCATCCGAGAACGTGACCCCCGACGCTGGAGCAGACGATGACCCTGGCCCGCCACGCCCCATGACCGGGATCGTGTTCCGCAGCATCCGGTCCCGGTCTGAGCGCGAGGCGGCCGGCAGGCTGCTGGCCGACAGCGGTGTCCCACCACCGACGGTCCGCTTGCCTGGCGGTACCGTGCTGTACGGGCTGTGGGACCTCGCCGCCCGGAACGGGGAGGGGCTGGTCGGGGTGGCGGCCACACAACCACTTGATGACGCCGGGTCGGTGGAGCTGTGCGGCATCGCGATCCGCGCCGGCCTGCGGCGTCGGGGACTGGGCCGGCGGCTTGTGACCGAGGTGGCCGACGCCTTACGGGCCGAGGGTGCCGCCCGCCTCGTCGCCAGGCTGGAGGGCGACCCCAGGCCAGCGGCAGCCCTGCTGGCGCGGGCCGGCTTCGCGGCCACCAGCGACGCTGAGGGGCAGGCCGCCGGCACGGACGTCGGCTGGCGTTACCTTACGCTTTGAGGCGGCTGCGCGGCCCGGAGGCGGCCCAGGCTGGCGGTGGCGCGCTCCTCCAACAGCTTGGCGCCCTGCCGCCTGGCCACCGCGATCGAGGTGGCGAAGGCGGCCTCGGCCTCGGCAATTCGCGGCGGCGAGACGGCGAGCAGGCTCTCGCCCTTGAGCCGGTGGAGTTCGGCCTCGCAGTAGCGTTCACCGCTCTGGTTGACCTGGGCCAGCGCGTCGTCCAGCAGGCGCAGCGCCTCGTCTGGCCGGCCAGCCAGCTGCTCGGCCTCGGCCAGCAGCCCCAACAGCAGCGGCCGCATGACCTGGACCCCGGCCGAAGCCAACTGGTCGAGACCCTGGCGCAGCAGCCTCGCGCCAGCGGCTGGGTCGCCCTCCATCGCCTGCGCCCATCCGAGCAGTGCGGTGACGTCGGCGGCCAGCGTCCGGAACCCCCACCGCTCGGTCAGCGTGCGCGCACGCGCTGCTCGCTCACGCAGGAGCGGGAGATCGCGGCGGTGCACGGCCGCGTACGCCCCATGCACCATGGCCGAGGCGTTCGGATAGGGCTGCTGGGAGCGCTCGACGGCGCGGCCGGTGTCCGCGGCCACGCTGGCTGCCGGTTCGGGGAGGCCCAGCAGCACCAGCACGATCTCCAACAGGCTGTCGGCCGACAGACCCCTTGCGATCCCGGGCAGCCCCAAGACCTCCGGCTCGGATGCGGCCAGGCGCACCGCCGCCTCCAGATGATCCCGCGCGGCCACCAGCTCGCCCAGGCAGAACACGGTCTTGCCCAGCATGAAGTGGCCGGCCAGCAGCGCCCGGCGGTCACCGGAGCGGCGCGCGCCGTCCAGCACCTGCTCGGCCAGCGCCCGCGCCCGGTCGTGCTCGGCCCGCAGGGTGTGCACGGCGTGGACGCCGGCGATGGCAGGGAGGGCGGCCCCGTCATCGGCGACCTCGCCGGCCAGCTCCGCCGCCCTCGCGAACACCGCGGCGGCCTCCCGCACCGCCTCGCCGCCGAGCTGGCCGAGCAGATTCCCCAGCTGCACCTTGACCGCGAGCTCCCGCCGGGTGCGATCGGCCGAGGGCGGCATGGACTTCAGCAGCTCCAGCGCCCGGCGGAGCTGCTGCTCGGCCTGCTCGTAGGCCAGCCGCGCCATGGCATGGCCGGCGGCGGCCAGCACGTGCGGCAGCGTCGCCTCGGCCCCCATCACCGGAACCGCCGCCCACCAGTGCTGGGCGATCTCGAGCGCATGCTCGGGATCATAGGGGCCGTGCAGGCCCACCAGGGCCTGGCCCACGCGCGCGTGCAGCCGTACCCGCCGCGCCCGGCTGAGCTGCTCGTAGATGGCCTCACCGACCAGCCCGTGGGCGAAGCGGTACCGCCCCACCATCTGTTGATCCTCGACGACCAGCCCGGCCACCACCGCCGCCTCCACCGCCTCCAGGGCGCGCTCCTCGTCCAGCCCGGTCACCGCCTCGACCAGGTCCAGGCCGAACCCGCGACCGGCGACGGCGCCAACCAATAACACCGCGTTGGTCTGCTCCGGCAGCCGGGCCAGCCGCCGCTGCAGCACCTCGCGCACCCCAACCGGGATCGCACGGCGCGCCGGCGCGACCGCGTCGTCGGCGTGCAGCTTGCCTTCGCTGTGGAGCAGCCGCAGCAGCTCGGTGACGAAGAACGGGTTGCCCTCGGTGCGCTCGTGTACCACACGCACCAGCCGTTCAGCCGGCCGGCTGCCGATGATGGTGGTGGCGAGGCGGGCGACCGCGCCCTCCTCAAGGCCCCCGAGCGGGATGCGCTCCACCACCGGCTGGCGGGCCAGGGCGCCGAGGGTCTCGGCCAGCGGCTGGCCGGCCGTCACCTCCACGTCACGGTAGGTGCCCAGCACCACCAGGCGAGCGTCCCTGAGGTCGGCGGCCAGGAACGCCAGCAGCCCCAGCGACCCGGTGTCGGCCCAGTGCAGATCGTCGACCACCACCAGCAGCGGCCGAGTCTCCGCCTGCCGGCGCAGCAGGCCGGTGACCGCCTGGTAAAGCCGGAAGCGAGCCGCTGCCAGCTCCACCACCGGCGGCGGCTCCAGCCCCGGGACCAGTTCCTTCAGCTCCGGCAGCAGCTGGCTGAGCTCACCAGCCGACGGCCCCAGCACCGCGTCGAGTTTCCCCGGTGCGACCTCGGCGAGCAGCTGGCGTGCGACCTGCACCCAGGGCCAGAACGCCGGGGCGCCCTCCCCCTCGTAGCAATGACCCCAGACGACCCGGGTGCCCTGCGCTGCGGCCCGCCACGCCACCTCCTCGGCCAGCCGGGTCTTGCCGATACCCGGCTCACCAGCCACCAGCACCAGCCGCCCGCGACTGGCAGCCACGCCGGCCAAGGTCCTGTCCAGCAGGGCGAGCTGCTCGTCCCGCCCCACCAGCTCGCCCTCGCCCGCCGGAGGCGTCGGGGCCGTGGCCGGCGCGGCTGCCGGCGGCTCGGCCGCCTCCATCGCTGGCCCGGCCGTCTCCACCGGCGGCGGCCGCACCGTCTCGCCGGACGGCGGGGTCCAGTCCAGCGCCGGTGCCTGCCGCAAGATGTCGCTCTCCAGCCGGCGCAGCCAGCGGCTCGGATCGATCCCGAGCTCCTCACCCAGCACGCGGCGTGCGGCCTGGAATGCCTGCAGCGCCTCGGCCTGCCGGCCCGAGCGGTACAGCGCCAGCATCAGCAGCCCATGCAGCCGCTCCCGGAACGGATAGCGGCCGACCAGCTCCCCGAGCTCGGCCGCGGCCGCGGCATGGCCGCCAACGGCCAGCTCGGCGGCCAGGCGGTCCTCCAGCGCGGCCAGGCGAAGCTCCTCCAGCCGCTGCCGCTCGGCCTGGGCGAACGGCTCGTCGGCGACCTCGGCCAGGGCCGGCCCCCGCCACAACCCCAGCGCCTCCCCCAACGCCTCGGCGGCCGGCTTGGGCCGCTCCTCCTCGAGGAGCCGATGGCCCTCCGCGGCGAGCGCCACAAACCGCGCGGCATCAAGGTCCCCGGGCGCCACCACCAGCCGGTAGCCGGGCGGCTGGGTGACCAGCACCCGCGGTGGCGTCCGCGCCGGGCGACCCGGCTCCAGCGCCCGGCGCAGGTTCGCGACGTAGGCCTGCAGCGAGGCGGTGGCCTGGGCAGGTTGCTGCTCGCCCCACAGCTCCTCGATCAGCCGGTCCAGCGCCACCACCTGGTTGGCGTGCACCAGCAGGATGGCGAGCAGGGCGCGCTGCTTCGGCCGTCCCAGCTGGACCAGACGCTGGCCGTCCACGACCTCCAAGGGTCCAAGGATCCGGAACTGCACCGCCCCGCCACCTCTCGGCACCTCCGACCTGTCGAGCCGACCCGCGAACCCAAACAGGACCATCCGGCACATCATCGCCTCCGGTCCACCGGCACACCAGCCCCGTCCCGCCGAGAAGCCGGGGGAGAGGCCGAGCCTTGTGAACTCCGGCGCGTAAATATGGCTTGCTTCAGCGACGATGAGCCCCAGGCATGAGCGCATAACTTGGCCGAAAGAGCTCGAGCACGCGCTTGGGATCGTCGGGCCCGTGCAGGCCCACAGCGCCTGGGGCCACCCGCGTGTGCAGCCGTACCCGCCGCGCCCGGCTGAGCTGCTCGTAGGTGGCCTCCTGGACCAGCCCGTGGGCGAAGCGGTACCGCCCCACCGCCTCCTGGTCCTCGACCACCAGCCCGGCCACCACCGCCGCCTCCACCGCCTCCAGGGCGCGCTCGTCTTCCAGCCCGGTCACCACCTCGACCAGGTCCAGGTCGAACTCGCGACCGACCACGGCACTGACCAGCAGGACCGCGTTGGTCTGCTCCGGCAGCCGGGCCAGCCGCCGCCGGAGCACCTCGCGCACCCCGACCGGGATCTCATGCTGTGCGGCGGCCGTCGCGTCCTCGGCTGCGAGCCTGCCCTCGCTGCGGAGCAGCCGCAGCAGCTCGGTGACGAAGAACGGGTTGCCTCGGTGCGCTCGTGCACCGCGCCCACCAGCCGCTCACCAGGCCGGCTCCCGATCGTGGTGGCGACCAGGCTGGCGACCTCGGCCTCGCCGAGGCCCCCGAGCGGGATGCGCTCCACCACCGGCTGGCGGGCCAGGGCGCCGAGGGTCTCGGCCAGCGGCTGGCCGGCCATCACCCCCACGTCACGGTAGGTCCGAGCACCACCAGGCGAGCGGCCCTGAGGTCGGCGGCCAGGAACGCCAGCAGCCCCAGCGACCCGGTGTCGGCCCAGTGCAGATCGTCGACCACCACCAGCAGCGGCCGAGCGGCCGCCTTTTGGCGCACCATCTCGGTGACGGCCTGGTAGAGCCGGAAGCGTGCCGCCGCCAGCTCCACCACCGGCGGCGGCTCCAATTCGGGGATCAGTTCCTTCAGCTCCGGCAGCAGCTGGCTGAGCTCACCGCACCAGGACCCAAGCAGCGCGCCAAGTTCCTCCGGTGCCACATCGGTGAGCAGTTGGCGCACGACCTGCACCCAGGGCCAGAACGCCGGCGCGCCCTCCCCCTCAAAGCAGCGACCCCACGCCACCCGGATGCCCTACGCGGCGGCGCGCCGCGCCGCCTCCTCGGCCAGTCGGGTCTTGCCGATGCCGGGCTCCCCGGCTACCAGCACTATCCGTCCGCGCCCGGCCGCCGCGTCGGTCAAGGTTCTCTCCAGCAGCGCCAGCTGCTCCTCCCGCCCCCACCAGCTGGGCGTCTGACGGGGGCAGCGGCGCCATGGCCGGCGGGGCCACCGGCAGCTCGGCCGTCTCTACCTGCGCCGGCTGGCCCGCCTCGCCGGGGCGCGCTTCCCAGTCCAGCGTCGGCGCCTGCCGCAAGATGTCGGCTTCCAGCCGGCGCAGCCACGGGCTCGGGTCGATCCCGAGCTCCTCACCAGCACGCGGCGTGCGGCCTGGAACGCCTGCAGCGCCTCGGCCTGCCGGCCCGAGCGGTACAACGCGAGGATCAGCAGCCCATGCAGGCGCTCCCGGAACGGGTGGCGGCCGACCAGCTCCTGCAGCTCGGTCGCGGCCGCGGCATGCCCGCCAAGCGCCAGCTCGGCAGCCAGGCGGTCCTCCAGTACGGCCAGGCGAAGCTCCTCCAGCCGCTGCCGCTCGGCTCGGGCGAACGGCTCGTCAGCCACCTCGGCCAGCGCCGGCCCCCGCCACAACCCCAGCGCCTCCCGCAACACCCCGACGGCCAGGCCGAGCGGGTCCCGGCGATGTGCTTCCTTGACCTGGTGGGCTACACGCGGCTCACCGAGCAGCGGGGCGATGCGGCCACCGCGGAGCTGGCCGGCACCCTGGCGGTGCTGGCGGACCGGTCCGCGCGCGAGCACGGCGGCGTGCCGGTGAAGTGGCTGGGCGACGGGGTGATGGTCCACTTCCGCGAGCCCGCGGGCGCGGTGCTGTCGGCGCTGCGGATGGTGCAGCAGCTTCCCAAGGCCGGCCTGCCGCCGGCGTACGTCGGGGTGGCGGCCGGGCCGGTGGTGGCGCAGGTCGGCGACTACTGCCCTACGGACTGCCAACCGCACCGGTACGACACCGGGCTGGCCATTGTAGGTGGCTGGTCGCCGAGCGTGGCGGCCAGCGCGAGGAGGCCGCCCAGGATGGTCCTGGCGGGCGGCGCCGGGGTTGGGAGAACAACCGGTGGTGGAAGACCGGCCCCTCCTGTCGGACCTTTCCGGGCCGGCCAGCGGCCTGCCGGCTCAGGCGGCTGATGCCTGCAGGTCGGTCCGTAGGGCCGCCAAGGTCAGGCCCTCCTTGCGGGCCCGCAAGTCGAGGTAGAGCAGCACCCCGACCAGCACGCCGTACGGCAGCGTGACCACCGTCGCCACCGCCGCCGCCAACCCCTGAACAAACCAGCTCATGCCGCCAAACGGGGTGGTGATCACCGCGTTGACGACGCCGATGAGCAACCAGGCCACCAGCAGCGCGGCGAAGGCATGCCACCAGTAGCCGCCGACCAGCCCCCAGGAACGCCCTATGGCCTGGGTTCCCCGGCGGCCCTCCACCACCAGCGCCTCGATGCTGACCGCCAGCCGCACCCCGATGTAGATGCCCGGGATGACGAACAAGATCAGCCCGACCAGGGTAGCCAGCCCGACCAGGATGCTCACCAGCAGCACCGACCCCAGCCGGTGGAACCCGAAGCGGTAGCTCTGTTCCACCCCCGGGTCCTCACCGGCCACCTCGGCGGCCACCGCCCTGGTGATCGCCCCGGTCAGGACCAGGAACATCAGCAGCCCGGCCAGCGCCGCCACCAGCCCAGCGATCCCCACGCCCACAAGGGGGTCGACACCACCACCCCGTTGCTGGTTGACCTCACCCTGGCCGCGGACCCAGTCGCCGAGCAGGTACTGCAGCAGCGTGAACGGGACGACCACCACCGCGGCGATGGCCAGCAGCGTGCGCCAGTGTCGCCGGTAGAGCTGGAATGCCGTGCTCAGGATCTCGGCGATACCCATCGGGCAGGGCAGCGCCGCCCCGCCAGGCCGCCCGATCGCCTCGCTCATGTCCCGACCTCCCGTAGCTTCAGGTGCTCGGGTCGAGGTCGACGCGTTCCCCTGGCGCTCCTCGGCCAGGACGCACGCCCACCTGTGCGTCCTAGCACCAACACCGGCAACCGGCAAGAGGGCACTTTCATCTCGAAGCGAATGGCCAGCTGCCGTGGACCAGCGGTCACCGTCCGCGTGACGGCAGGTGCAGAAGGCGGAGAGAAAGGCGGGCGAGGTGAGTTCGGTAGGGTCTCTGGAGAGTGCTGTTGGGGCTAGATCTTCTTGGGGGCCGGGAGATGGGACGTTGTGACAAGTTTCAGGCGGCGGCTCCCAGGCGTGCGTTGGTGACGGAGTTGGCCACCGCTTGGTCGACCACCCGTAGGGCGTGGCGGAGTGCGGGCGGTGCCGGCGGATGGTCGGCGGCCAGCAGCGGCGCCAGCAGCCGGTCGTGGACCTTGGTGTAGAACAGGGCCACCCGGATGCCGTCGGGAGTGGGCAGGTAGGTGTTGGAGCCGGGCAGCCGTTGGATGAGCCCGTGCAGGCGCAGCCGGCGCAGGTCGTAGGTCATCTGTGAGGCGGTGTAGGTGGTGCCGAGCAGTCCGGCGACAAGGGCGCGGAGGCTCCGGTTGCTGAAGCCGGCGACGGCGTGGACCACCATGCACAGGGCACCGGCCAGCGAACAGCGCGGTCTCGATGGCACAGCCCTGGCCGGCACGTTGGATGGTAAGCAGGCGACGGTTGACCGCGCGAGCCTTGCCGATGAGCTCGCCCAGATGCTCCAGGCGCGACAGGACGCCGAGGTCCCAGGGGTGGTTGACGACGGTCTCGATGCGAAGGGCCTGCCCCTCCTTCAGGTATTGCTTGACCCGGCAGCGCTTGTAGCGCAGGTCGAGCTTGACCTGGGTGCCCTGGGTGAACACCCGCGTGCGAAAGGGGCCGGGGGTGGTCTTGCGGACCTGGCGGGCGAACACCACCGACACCTCTTCGGGCCTGCCCACCCCGATGTTGTCGGCCACCAGCGCCTCAAAGAACGCCCGGGCGCGGCGGGGGGCGTCGAACACGATCGTGCGGGACACCTCGACCTGGCGCATCGACAGCTCCCACCAGTAGCCGGCGGCCCGGTCGGCGGCGGTGAAGGGGGTGGGGAGCACCGCGATCCAGCGGTCGAAGAACCCCTGCAGGTCAGCCGGGCCGAGCCGGTCGCAGAGCTGCTGCAGCCGGGCGGGGTCCTGGCAGGTGGCGAACCCGTTGGCCAAGGCGGTGGAGGTGAGACCCTCGCGGTCGGCCTGGCGTTTGGCCCACTCGTGGCCGTTCAGCCAGACCTTGCCCGGGTAGGGGAAGTAGCTGCACAGCTTGATGAAGCCAGCCCCGAACTCGGGGTCCAGCACGTAGAAGTAGTAGACGCTGACCCGCCGATCCACCTTGGGAAAGTCGAAGCAGGCCACCCCCGGCTTGGTGGAGCGGTTGACCCCCACGAAGACCTTCTGGAACTCCTGGGCGGCCACGATCGCCACCACCCCAGGCCGGGTCGCCCGCTCCAGGTAGGGGCGCACGTGGTCCAGCTTGCGGTCGTCCCAGCGGGTGCGGTCAGGCCGCTTGAGGTGCAGCAGCGGGATGTGGTTGCGCTCGGCGAACCGGGCGACTTCGCGGCGGAAGCGCTCCCCGATGCGTTGGAACAGCACCGGCGAGGGCACCGGGTTGCCCAGATGCTCGGTGAGGAACCGGACCACCTGCCCGCCCACCTGCAGGTTGGGGACGTAGACGTTGAGGTAGATGCGGTCAAGGCACTCCAGGTCCAGCCCGACATGCCCGTCGAGCAGGTCGTTGATATTGACCGCGTCGGCCATGGCCACACCCCGGACTGAGGGCGGCCTCGGACCACCCCGAGGCCAGCCAGACCCATAGGCTACGACCACGGCGAGGCTGCTCGGCGGTCCGAGGCTGGCCTCACTAATGCGCTGTCCATGAACGTTCACCGGGTCTGGTGACACGCCGGGCAACGTCCGTGGGCGTGGCGTGTGTGGGCTTCACGCTCGATGGCGAATGTGATCGCTATCGAGAGTGAGGTGGGCGGTGGCGGAGCCGGTGAGGGCTCGGCGGTTGACCGAGCAGGAGGGTCGCAAGCTGCAGCAGATCGTGCGGCGGGGCAAGCACGAGTCGGTGCGGGTCCGGCGGGCGTTGATCATCATGGCGTCGGCGTCGGGGACGACGGTGCCGGCGATCGCCCGGCTCGTCCAGGCGCACGAGGACACCGTCCGGGCCGTCATCCATTCCTTCAATGAGCGGGGGTTGGCGGCGCTGGACCCTCGGTGGGCGGGAGGCCGTCCCCGCCAGATCACCAGTGACGACGAGCAGTACATCGTCCAGGCGGCCACCACACGCCCGGCCAAGCTCGGCCGCCCGTTCACGCACTGGAGCATCCGCAAGCTCGCCGACTATTTGGCCGACAACCCGATCCGGCGGGTGAAGGTCGGCCGGGAGCGGCTACGGCAGATCCTGCACAGGTGCGGGATCTCTTTCCAGCGCACCCGCACCTGGAAGGAATCACGTGACCCGGACAAGGACGCCAAGCTGGACCGGATCGAGGAGGTGACCAGCCGGTTTCCCGATCGGTGTTTCGCCTTCGACCAGTTCGGGCCGCTGTCGATCCGGCCGTATCACGGCACCTGCTGGGCACGCCGCAAGCACCCCGACCGGCTCCCGGCCACCTACCACCGCACCCACGGCACCCGGTACTTCCACGGCTGCTACTCCCTGGGCGATGACCAGTTGTGGGGCGTGGTGCGCCGCCGTAAAGGCGGCGACCACACCTTGGCCGCGCTCAAGTCGATCCGCGCCGCCCGCCCGGACGGCGCCCCGATCTACGTGATCCTGGACAACCTGTCGGCCAACAAGACCCCGGCCATCCGAGCTTGGGCCGCCCGCCACAAGGTGAAACTGTGCTTCACCCCGACCAGCGCCTCGTGGGCCAACCCGATCGAGGCCCAGTTCGGGCCGCTGCGCACCTTCGTGATGGGCAATTCCGACCACGAAAGCCACCCCGCTCTGGCCCGCCGCCTGCACGCATACCTGCGCTGGCGCAACGCCAACGCCCGCCACCCCGACGTCTTGGCCGCGCAACGCCGCGAACGCGCCCGCATCCGCAGTGAGCGCCAGCAACGCTGGGGTCGCCCCCGAACCCAAGCCGCCTGATCACACCCGGCGAACGTTCAGGGACAGCGCACTAGCTGTTGGAGGGCCGCGCCTCCTTTCGCACGCGGAAGCGGAGCATCGTGACGGCGCCCGACTGGGTGTTGCTGAAAGGTTCCAGGTCGATCCTGTCGAGGCTTGGGGGCGAGAAGCGGACACCGTCGCCGAGTAGCACCGGGAGGACATACACCAGGATCTCGTCGACGAGCCCGCGCCGCAGGCACTGGGCGGCCACGTCGGCACCGAGGATCTCCAGGTTCTTGTCGCCCGCGGCGCTGCGTGCCGTGGCAACGGCTTCCTCAAGTCCACAGGTGAGGAACGTGACCGTAGGGTCCGGCTCGTCGGGAGGCTTGTGGGTGAGGACGAACTGTGGTCCCCCGTCGTAGGTGGTGTCCTGGTCGGCCATACGCTTGGCGACCTCATACGTGCCCCGGCCGACGAGCATGGCGCCCGTGGCCGCCATGACCTCCGGGAACGCGTCCGCAGGCAGGTACTCGGCGATCCAGTCCATCGCGTGGCCAGGACCGGCGATGAAGCCGTCCAGCGACATCGCCCTGTTCACGACCACTTTGCCGGTGCCG
>WNFV01003545.1_pt1 | contig 22570 bp, 18 predicted proteins | sample 5400101 | NCBI WGS metagenome assembly WNFV01 (sample SAMN13153361, study PRJNA577476) | soil metagenome | isolation source: 115 cm soil or saprolite under grassland replicate 1 | place: USA:California | collected 2016-06-15 | reverse complement strand
ATGTCGCGGATCTTGGCGATGTCACCCGGGCTCACGTCGTCGCCCGTGAGCAGGTGCTGGACCAGGGCGGTGACGTCGCCGTCGAACAGGCGCTCCGTCAGCTCGCCGACCATCGAATGCTGCACCTCTTGCTCGGTCACCGCGGCGCTGTAGTGGTACTGGCGCGATTGGGGGGGGGCCCGCCGAGTGACGACCCCCCGGCGCTCGAGGCGCGACAGCATGGTGGCGACGGTGGTCTGGGCCAACCCGCGCTCGGCGTGCAGCGCTTCCCAGATGTCCTGAACCGTCGCTTCGCCCTTGTCCCAGATGACGCGCAGGATGGCGAGCTGCAGCTCGGTGAGTTGATGGCGCTCCGGCATCTTCGGCCTCGGGGTTGATCTACAGGAGTAGATTTACAGGTGTAGTAGTAAACTGTCAAGTAGGGTCCGCAAAACCGCCCCCCGCTGCCGCAAAAACGCCCTAGGTCCTGGCCCGCAGATCCCCATATTGGTGCCCCGGGGCCGCCCTCCCTGGAGTCAGTGTCCACACGTTTCTCCCCTGTTCTGTCGGGAGGACTGACCATGGCCGCCTGGAAGCTGTTTGGGCGCGACGTCACCACGGAGCAGCTCCCCGCTGAGCTCCGCTCCATTCTCGCCCAGATGCAGCGGGAGCGAGTCGCCTTCGAAGGCCTGACCACCGCGGCGCGGGACTCCGCCCAAAACCTGACCCAGCTAGCACAACCGATCACGGAAGCCCAAAAGGTCGTGAGCGAGCTCCAGGGGCGCGTCAAAGCGCTGGAGCGGCTCGTCCCCGTGCTCGCGACGCTCGATGAGCAGACCGAGGCCGTCTCGAGAGTCCAGCGGCGCACCGAGACGCAGCTCACCCACACCTCCGACGAAGCGAAGCAGCTGCGCGGCGAGATCGACGACCTGCACGGCACCCTCCAGCAGGCGCTCGCCCTGAAGAACGACCTCGCCGGCTTCCTCGAGCTCGGCGGCGGGTTCAAGGCGCTCCGCATGGACGCCGACAAGCTGACGGCCGAGCTGCGCGAGCTGACCCAGGGGTTCGACCGGGTGCGCGAGCGGCAGGAGGAACTGCGCCGCGGCGGCGAGGCTGTGGCCACACGGCTCGGCACCTTCGAAGAGCGGCAGCAGCAGGCCCAGGGCGGCGTCGCGGCGACCGAATCGCGTGTGACGGCGTTGGTGCAATCGCTCAAGGACCTGGCGCAGTCCGCGGCCGAGGCGGCCCAGACCAAACGGCAGCTCGGCACGCTGAGGGCGCTTGCCGACGGCGTCACCCAAAAGGTCGCCGCCCTCGAGCAGCAGCGCGAGGTGGTGGAGCGCACCAGCGCTCAGGTCGCCCAGCTGCACGACGTAATGCGCGAGGTGGACGGCAAGATCCGCCGGCACGAAGAGAGCGCCAAGAGCCTGGGCGACCTCGAGACCAAGGTCGCCGAGCTCAAGGCGCTCCACGCCGAAGTGCTCGCGAGCGCGGACGAGATCGGCGCGCATCACGCGGAAACGAAACGGGCCGATGAGGAGCTGCGGGGCCGGCTCGCCGCGCTGCGCGACGAAGTGCAGCGGGCGGTCAAGCGCTTCGAGCTGGAGAACCAGGGGCTCGACGCGGCGGCCCAGCGCGTCGTGGACATGCGCGGCGGCCTCACGGAGATGGAGCTGCGCTTCCGCTCGCTCGAGGAGGCGAGCAAGGGCATCGGCGACGTACGCGCGCGGGCCGACGGCCTCGCCGCCCAGCTGTCCGGCGTCGCCGAGAGCGTCGGGCAGCTCGAGACGCAGGCGGAGCGGGTGCGCGTCGTCGAAGCGGGCACCGCGCGGCTGGGCGAGACCGTCGAGGACATGACGCAGCGCGTCGCGCGGATCGAAAAGGCCCAGCCGGGCGTTCAGGCGGTCATCCAGGACCTGGCGAGCCTCAAGGGCACGCACGAAGCGGTGAAGGGGGCCATCGAGCAGGTGCAAGTCGCGGAGGCAGAGATCGCCCGCGTGCGCGAGGGCCAGGCGGCCACCAAGGCGTGGCTGGCCAGCGCGACCGACTCGGTCAAGGCGCTGCGCGGTGAGCTCGGCGCCGTCGAAGAGCTGAGGCCCACGGTGGAGCACGTGCGGGGCGAAGCGGAGCGCCTGTCTCAATCCCTGACGCAGATCGAGGCGCGCCGTCAGCTCGTTGACGACTTGAACGCGCGGCTCACCGAAGTCTCCTCCCTCGGCGCGCAGCTGGAGGAGCGGAGCCGCGGGCTCCTCGCCCGCATGGAGGGCGCCGACGAGCAGTTCAGGACCGTGGCGGCCCACGCCGAAGAAGCCGCGCGCATCGAGAAGCTCGTCCCGGCGACCGTCGCCGGCGTCGAGCGGTCAGAGCGCCGCGTGGCAGAGGTGGAAGCGGTCGTCGGGTCGCTCGAGGCCCGCGCTCACAACCTCGATGGGGTTGCCGAGCGCACCCGCGCTCTCGCCCAAGAGCTGGAGCTGCGCCAGGGCGCGCTCGACCAGGCGACCGAGCACCTGGAGCGCGTGTCCCAGCTCCGGGAGCAGGCGGCCGCCGCCGCGCAGGAGCTGGAGGAGCGCACCGGGCAGCTCACCGGGGGATTGGCGACCGCCGGCGGCCGGCTCACCGAGCTGACGGGGACGCTCGACGAGCTCGACAGCCGCGCCGGGGGCCTACGCTTCGCACAGAAGCGGATGGCCCAGTTCGAGGAACGCCTCGCCAAGTACGCGGTCGAGGCGCAGCTCACGCGGGCGCTCGAGCAGGTGCCCCGGCGCCAGGCAACCCTGGACGCCCTCCAGGCCGACATCCACCGGCTGTTCGAGGTGGCCGAGAAGACGGTGGACGACGTGCGGTCCATCGCCGCCGCGAAAGAGGAAGTCGCCAACACGCGCGCCATGCTCGACAACGTGCTGAGCCTCGTGACCCACGTCCATGACGCCGCCAATGGGCTCGAGCACCGCAAGAGACAGGTGCAGCAGGCGGAGGAGCGACTCGGTCGCGTCGAAGCGGTGCTCACGGACATCCAGTCGAGCCTCGAGGCGGTCCACGGTCAGAAGGCCCTGATGGATCAGGTCACCGAGCAGGCCGGCGCTCTCGCGTTCAACACCAAGCAGGCCGAAGCCGTGATCGCGACGCTGCGCGAAGCTCTAGCGGTCGCGCCGCCTCGGGAGGGCAAGGGCGCCAAGAGCGCGTAGGCCGGGGCGGGAAAACCTACCTGGCTCCGGGCCTCCCCAGGCACGATAATGGTGCCGGGAGGCTACGGGGGGGGCGATGACGGTCGAAGACTTCGCCGCGCAGCTCGCGCGCGAGCGCGCGCTGAAGCAGGCCGAAAAGATGGAGACGATCGGCCGGCTGACGGGCGCCATCGCTAGCCAGTTCGACGAGCTCCTCAGCGCGATCCTGGCGCGCACCACCGTCTTGGCCCACGCCGACCCGTCGAACGCCGAGCTCGACGAGCTCAAGAAAACCGCCCAGCGCGGGATCGAGCTGGCGCAGCGGCTCCTGGGCGTCAGCCGCCATCGCGTCCTCCGCCTGCAGTCCCTCATCCTCTCCGAGTTCGTGCGCGAAGCGCTCCATGCCATGCGCCGCGAGTTGCCGGCCAACATCGAGGTGCAGTTGGAGACAGCCGAGGACGCGGGTGTCGTGGAGGCCGACCCCGCCGCCGTGCAGCAGATCCTGCTGCACCTCGTGACCAACGCCCGCGACGCCATGCCGAAGGGCGGCACCCTGCACGTCGAAGTCCGCCGGGCACGCCTCGACGCGGCGGATCGCCCGCTCCACGCGTGGGTCGAGCCCGGCACCTACGTCAGCATCGCCCTGAGCGACACCGGCGTGGGAATGGACGCGCGCACCCTGGCACAAGTGTTCGAGCCGTTCTTCACCACCAAGCCCAAGGGAGTCGGCACGGGGCTCGGCATGCCGATGGCGTACGGCCTCGTGAAGCAGCACCGCGGGTACCTCCACCTCTACAGCGAGGTCGGCCAGGGGACCACCGCCAAGGTGTACCTCCCCGCCGTGCCGGATCCCCTCGAAGCCGCCGCCGGCACGGCCCTGCCCGGCGGGACGGAAACGATCCTGCTCGTGGAAGACGACCCCACCATGCTCGCCGCGGCGCAGCAGCTGCTGGCGAAGGTCGGCTACCACGTCCTCACCGCCGTCAACGGCCAGCAGGGCCTCGACACCTATCGCGCCCACCGGGCGACGATCCATCTCGTGATCACGGACGTCGTGATGCCCAAGCTCACGGGGTTCGACCTGTACGACGGCATCCGGGGCGTGTCGCACGACGTGCGGGTGCTGTTCATGAGCGGCTTTCCCGCGCCGAACTTCCGGAAGACGGTCGGCCAGGACCCCCGCGTGGCGTTCGTCACCAAGCCGTGGACGGCGAGCGAGCTGCTGGATCAGATCCGGCTGCTCCTCGAGGAGCCTGCGTCACGAGCCGGGGATTAGCGGAGCTTCCGGACCTCCACTTTCCGGAAGTCGATCGGATGGCTTTCGCTCTGCAGCGCGATGTACCCCGCGGTCAACGGCGTCCCGTCCCGTTTCACGGCGGGATCGAACCCGCTCACGTTTCCGCCCCCAATCTGCGGCTTCGTGTATTCCATGACGGTGTCGCCGTTCACGATGTGCCGGATCAGCGAGTCTCCCAGCACCACCACCTCCACCCGGACCCACTGATCGCCGCGGTAGGTCTTGGACCTGGAGTTGAGGCAATGCGGCGTGAAGAGCTTGCCGTCCATGACCACGTGCGTCCCCGGCGTGCACAGGTTCGCCGTGGGGCGCTCGCCCGAGGCCGCTCCGCCGAGCAGCTGCACTTCGATGGAGATTGGGAAGTCCTGGTCCTTGCCCATGCTCCGGGCGGACTGGGAATGCACCATGATGCCGCTGTTCCTCAGCGCCCAGCCCGGTCCGCCGGGGGCCTGGTCGCCCACGAATCGGTATTCGACGGCGATGATGTAATGGGAGAACGGCTCGCGGTAGAAGAGGTGGCCGAATCGACCGTTGAAGGCGTCGTATCCGTCGTAACGGACTTTCAGCAGGCCGCCTTCCACGCGGAAGGTGTTCGCCCAATTGTCGTTCAGGTCGCGGCCGGTGATCTTGACGTCCCAGCCCTCGAGATCCCGTCCGTTGAAGAGCTGGATCCACTCGTTCCGGTCGGGAGCCGGCAGCCGGGGGGAGGGGGGTGCCATGGCAGACGCTGCTCCTGCCAGCAGCGCGGCGACCACACCACGAGCGTTCATTGGTGCCGCGCGAGAGCCTTGCTCAGAGCTTCGGCAGCGGCATCCGCCCAGTCGAGCGCGAAGTTCACGGCGGCCCGAACCGCCTCGAGAGCGCGGGTCAGCGCGGGCCAGCGCTCCGATGGGGGTGGGGGCGCGTGGTTCGCGTGAGGCTTCTTACGCTTTGTCGGCATAGGGGTTGGCCGCACTACGAGGGTGTCTGAGACCGGGTTTCGCACTCACCGCGGATTGGCCTTCTGGTACACCCTCACGTAGTCCACCAGCATCCGCTGCGGAAAGACCGTCGTGCTGTCGGGATTGCCGGGCCACCCGCCGCCCACCGCCACGTTCAGGATGATGAAAAAGGGATGGTCGAACACCCACCGGCCGGGGAGGTCTTTGGGGGTGACGGTCGCGTAGTGGGCGCTGTCGACGTACCAACGAATCGCGTTCGCCTCCCACTCCACCGCGTACACGTGATAGTCGTCGGCAAATGGGCCCCCCCCGCCGCCCGGCTGGTCGTACGGCGCGCTCACGCCCTTCGCGCCGGAGTACTGGGGCCCGTGGACCGTGCCGTGCACTCGGCCCGGCTCCTTGCCGATGTTCTCCATGATGTCGATCTCGCCGCACGCAGGCCAACCGACTTGCGGGATGTCGTCGCCGAGCAGCCAGAAGGCGGGCCAGATCCCCTGGCCACGCGGGATGCGGATGCGGGCCTCGATGCGGCCGTACTTCCACGCCCCCAGGCCCGCGGTCTTCAGTCGCGCCGAGGTGTACTGGCGGTTGCCGAACGGCTCGGCGCGCGCTTCGATCACCAGGTGCCCGCCTTCCAGGCGCGCATTCTCGGCGCGCGCGGTATAGAACTCCAGCTCATTGTTTCCCCAGCCGCCGCCGCCCGTCTCCCGCACCCATTTGGTGACGTCTAGGCCCGAGCCGTCGAACTCGTCGTGCCACACGAGTTTCCAGTCGGCGCGTGGCGCCGCCCCGACACCCAAGGCGAGCGCCAAGACTGCGGTCAGGTGGACGAGCAGAGCGCGGGAGGACACGAGGCCAAGATGCCGCACCAGCGCCGATCCGGCTAGTTTTGCGGCGTGAAAACTCGACCCCTCGGCCCGACCGGGTACGCCGTCAGCGAGTTGGGCTTCGGCGCCTGGGGTCTCGGCGGCAGTCAATGGCGTGGTGTCAAGGACAGCGAAGGACGCGAGGCGCTGCGTGCGGCCGTCGATCAGGGGATCACGTTCTTCGACACCGCGCTGGCCTACGGCGACGGCCACAGCGAGCGTTTGATCGGCGACGTGCTGAAGGACGACATACGGGCCGGTCGCGTACATGTCTCCACGAAGATTCCGCCCCTGAACGAGGAATGGCCCGGGGCTGCTTCGACGCCTTTGTCAGACGTTTTCCCTCCACGCCACATTTCGACGTCTACCGAGCAGTCGCTCAAGAACCTCGGTCTCGAGGCGCTGCCCTTGCAGCAGTTCCACGTGTGGCACGACGCCTGGGTGGACGATCCGGAGTGGGAGGCGTCGTACGAGCAGGTCGTCCGTCTCAAGAAGGAGGGCAAGGTCCTGCATTGGGGCATCTCGATCAACGACCACGCCCCCGAGACGGCGCTGCGGGTGCTGGCGGATCCCATCTTCGAGACCGCGCAGGTGATCTACAACATCTACGATCGGTCACCCGAGCGAGCGCTGTTCGCCCTGGCCAAGAAGAAGCCGCTGGGCGTGATCTCGCGGGTCCCGTTCGACGAGGGTGCGCTCACCGGCCAGATTCGCGCCGACACGGTATTTCCCGCGGGCGACTGGCGGCGGGAGTACTTCAGTGGTGACCGCCGCGCCGAGGCCGAACGTCGGGCACAGGCGCTGGCTCGGCTCCTGGATGAGCAGGTCAAGACGCTGCCGGAGCTGGCGCTGCGATTCTGTGTGTCCGCCCCCGCGGTATCGACCGTCATTGCGGGGATGCGCCGGCCGCCACACGTGCGGGACAACGTGGTGGCGGCGGAGAAGGGGCCGCTGCCGCCGGAGATGGTTTCAAAGCTCCAGGCGCATGCCTGGGAGAAGAACTGGTATCAGTGAACCGCGCGCGTCGGCACTATGCGCTGTGTGGTCGTCCCGTCGCCCAGCTCGCCCCCCCCGTTGGATCCCCAGCAGTACATGCCGGCGGTCGGGGCGGTCGCGAGGGCGCACGTGTGGAACAGGCCCGCGCTGGCGATGCTCAGGGTGAGCCCTCCCCCCCCGACAGCCGTGGGCGCCAACTTGTCGACGGTCGTGTTGTCGCCTAACTGGCCAAAGAAGTTGGAGCCCCAACAGTAACCGACCCCGGTGGTCGTGACGCCGCAGCTGTGGTAGCCGCCGCTCGTGACGCCGGCGAACTGGAGACTCCCGTGCACCGGGGTCGGGGCGCTGCGGCTCTCGGTTGTGCTGTCGCCCAGCTGCCCGCTGTAGTTGGCGCCCCAGCAATACGCGGCGCCGCTCGCGGTCACGGCGCACGTATGCGAGTACCCGGCGTCCACCTGGACGAACGTGACGCCGGACGGGGCGCGGGCCCGCACGGGCGTGGTCCGCTCGACGGTCGAGCTGTCGCCCAGCTGGCCGCTCCCGTTGTTTCCCCAGCAGTACACGTCGCCGTTCGTCGCGAGGGCGCAGCTGTGGAGGACGCCGGTCGTGATGGCGGTGAACGTGACCCCCGGCGGGGCCTGCGTGAGGACGGGCGCCAACGTCGAGGCGAAGCTGTTGTTACCCAGCCCGCCGTTACCGCCCCACCCCCAGCAGTAAACCGCGCCGCTCGTCGCGAGGCCGCAGCTGTGCCCGTCCTTCCCGCTGCTCACGGCGCTGAACGTGACGCCGGCCGGCGCCGCGACCTGGCTCGGCGCCGTGCGGTCCTCGCCCGAGCCGTCGCCCAGGCGGCCGTACTCGTTGCGGCCCCAACAATAGGCGACGTTGCCGGGCGTGACGGCGCAGCTGTGCTGCCCGCCAGCGCTGACGCTTTGGAATGTCACGCCCGTGGGGGCCTGCACCGCCAGCGGGATGGAGTGACCGAAATGCGTGTCGTCGCCCAGTTGACCGTTCCCGTTGTCTCCCCAACAGTAGGCTGCGCCGTCCGTCGCGACGCCGCACGAATGCGAGCCGCGACCCGCGCCACCCGTCGTGACCGTCGTGAACACGAGCGGCGGGCTGACGTCGAACGCGGCGCTCGTCGCGCCGGATAGACCGGTCGCGGACACGGCCAAGGTGTACCCCGTCCCCGCCTTGTCGAGCTTCAGGTCCGGGAACGTCGCAACCCCGCTGACGGGACTCTTCGTGGTCGTGCCCGACAACGTCGCGCCGCCGGGGTTGTTGCCGATCGCGACCGAGACGCTTTGCGTAGCGGTGGTCACGGCGTTCCCGAGAGCGTCCCCGATCGTGACCTGGACGGCGGGAGTGATCGCCACGCCCAGTCTCGCCCGGCCCGGCTGCCTCGTGACGACCAGCTGCGTCGCGGGCCCCGGCGTGATGTTGAGGGCATTGCTCGTCGCCGCCCCCAGGCCGGGTGCCGACGCGCTCAGCGAGTAGCCGGAGCCCGTGCGGTTGATGCTCAGGTTCGTAAACGTCGCGACGCCGCTCGCCGTGGCGACGGTCGTCGTCCCCGACAGCGTCCCGCCACTGGGATTCGCCAAGATCGCGAGCGTGACGTTGCCCGTCCCCGTGGTGACGACGTTGTCCGACGCGTCGCGCACGGCGACCTGGACGGCCGGCGTGATCGCGGCGCCCGCCGTCGCATTGCTCGGCTGCCCCGTGAACGCGAGGTGCGTGGGCGCGCCGGGGGCGACGTCGAACGTGCCGCTCCGGGCACTCGTCAGGCCGCTGGACGACGCGCCGAGCGCGTAGCCCGTTCCCACCCTCGTGATGTGCAGGTCCGTGAATGTGGCGACGCCGTTCACCGCGTTGACGGACAGTGTCCCCGATAGGGCGGCGCCGGTGGGATTGATCGCGATCGCCACGGTGACGGCGCGCGTGGCCGACGTGACGGTCTGGCCCTGGGCGTCCTGGATGGCGACCAGCAGCGCGGGGGTGATCGCCCCGTCGGCCGCCGAGTTGCCGGGGTGGGTGAGAATCGCGAGCTGGGAGGGCGGGAGGAAGGGACCCTGGTCGGTGCACGCTACCGTTACGAGCGCTGCGACGAGCGCCGTCCGCCGAAGCCATGCCTGCCGTCCACAGTGGTGGACCACGCGCCAATCGTACGGCAAGAGTGGCCGCTTGGCTAGTTTTCGGCCCATGCCCCGCTATGCCGCGTTTCTCCGAGGCGTCAACCCGATGAACGCCAAGATGGCCGAGCTGAAGCGGGCGTTCGAGGCGGCGGGCTTCACGGACGTGAAGACCATCCTGGCGAGCGGGAACGTCGTGTTCAGCGCCCGAAGCGCCGCCGAGCGGTCCCTCCAGCGTAAGGCCGAAGCCGCGATGGCGGAGCGCCTCGGGCGTGAGTTTCTGACGATCGTGCGACAGATCGACGCGCTCCGCACGCTACTCGCGTCCGATCCGTACCGGGCTTTTCATCTCGAGCCGGGCTCGAAGCGGATCGTCACGTTCCTGCGCGAGGGGCCGAGCGTGAAGCTCCGGTTGCCGGTCGAGATGGACGGCGCGCGGATCCTCTCCATGAAGGGCAGGGAGGTCTTCAGTGCCTACGTCCGGAACCCCAAGGGGCCGGTGTTCATGACCCTCATCGAGAAGACGTTCGGCAAGGAGCAGACGACGCGCACCTGGGAGACGGTGGTGAAGGTGGCGCGCTAGATCCCGAAGAGCACGCGATCGAGGGCGAACCTGCCGCCGCCCATCGCGAGGAGCACGAGCGCGCCGAGCAGGAGCATGAGCTCGAACTCCCATCCCGCCCCGGTCTCCGTCGTGAACTTCCGGTGGGCCTTTGTGATCAGGAACCGGAGTGCGCCGAGCATCACCAGGGCCAGACCGAGGGCGGCGGGTTGGGTGAGGAAGCCGACGAGCACCGCGAGCCCCCCGGCGGGCTCGGCGATGGAGAGGAGCCGCAGGGTCCGCAGGAACCCAAGGGGCATCTGCGCCGAGGGCTGCATTTTCCAGAGCCTGCGCTTTGCGGTGCCGTGTACGAGGAAGACCGTGCCGATGCCGATGCGGAGGAGCAGCAGGGCGACGTCGCTCAGTTGATGCAGGCGCGCGAAGAGTTGCATGTGAACCTCCCGGGTGGGAGGAAGATAATCATGGTGGCATGAATCGGCATTCAGGAGGTACGATTTGACCCAACAAAAGGCAGGGACATGCAAAGACTAGACGCAACAGGCGCACCGCGGGCGCACAGGTTTCGGTCAACAGGCCTGTCCTCATTCCTCGAGACTGTTTTCCGCCGCTGCGTCTGTGCGTCTAGTATTTGCATGTCCGCGTTTTCGCCTCTCTCAGCGCAGCATCCTCTCGCCTCTCGCGTCACCATCTATCGCGACACTTACGGGATCCCGCACGGGCTCGAGGAGATAAAGGCGAATCTCAAGCGGGAGTATCGGCCGGGGAAGTAGGGGTTGTAGCCGTCCTACGCCTCCTCCACCTCACTGGCCTTAGCCATTCCCAGAATATCGAAAATGCTGATTCCAAATACCGGTATCAGCGCGAGGCCCTCAGCAAGAGGAATGCTCGCCCTGAAGACGCAGAATGCGAGGAGATGAACTACCAGTACGAGAACAAACGTTGCCAGGTTGGCCAACGCCCAGTACCTGACTTGCGTTTTACTGCGAGCTCCGCGGCACACCAGCCACCACACCAAGTCGTAAAGAAGGACAACGCCAAGCACGATTTCAAAAACTGTGAATGGGAACCTCTGCTCCGGCCTTGGTGCCAGATTGATTGAGAGCGACCAGGCGAAGAACAGGATGAAATGAAGGACGCCTGAGAGAAAATCTGTGACGTAGCCTCCTTCGACGGACGCGTTACTGGCTACGGTGCTTTTGATGGTGGTTGCGGCGTCGTTATTGCCGTCGTTGTTGACTTCGCTTTTAACAACTTCGTCGCTGTGGTATTCCGTGAAATAGAGGCCGGATCCTATGTAAAACCGCACGATCGCGATTAAGAAGACAAGAAGCTTCCACGCTTCAGAGATAGACGCGAAAGCTGACGCTGGCGGCGTGCGAAAGTATTCTAGAAGGTGTGGCAGTACAGCTGAGAGAGCTTCCTTGATGGCCAAACCAACGATAACCCCGTACACCCAGAAGGCATGTTGGTGGAATCTGGCCTTGGCCATCGACGCTGAGCAGACGGCTCAGGCTTTTTTTCCCCCGACCCTGTGTCCGAGGAACCTGATCAGGACGGGGAACAGCATGATGGCTGCCAATAGCAGAATGATCGTCCACATACAACGCTCCAGTGAAACGGGAGTTGCCTTCGATATCAGAACCGTACTCGAACCAGCTTGTCGACCGCTTGTCGACCGCGAACACCTCGCGGTCTCAATTCAACTACGGATTGAATCTCATAGCCGGTTAGGCTTGACTGCAAGGGTCACCGGTGAGACGCCGCCTCCACCTCCTTGTTTCTGGGCCGCCTGGTAGGACTTCCGTCCCATCAGGATCGTGTCGTAGTCCTTGAAGAGCGCGGCGAAGTCGATGTCCGGATCCATGGGAATCCAGTCGTACTCGCCCTTGGGCCCGGCGATGTAACCGTCCAGGCTCATGGCCACCGAATAGCGCACCCGTCGCATGGGCCTACCCTTCGGCTAGGGGGTGAGGCTAGCGCATATCCCCCGCCCTGAACAACAGCCCCACCACGCCCCGCGCGGCGTCGACCTGCGGTCCCAGGTCCCGGAACGTGGCCGTGCGGCCCGTTGGCGAGTCCTCGGCGCGCACCGTGGAATTCGCGAACAGCGGGTAGTAGCCGATCTCCATCCGCACCGCCCCTGGCGGGACGGTGCATCCGCACGGCAGCGCACCCGCGAGACCGGCATTGACCGTGATCGTGATCGGGCGGCCGGTCTCGTTCGTGATGAGCGGGGCGAAGAAGTTGCCGTTCCGGGGACTCGCCGTGGCGCCGACGCGCACCCGGCCCCGGGGACGCGTGATCGTGACCGAGTCGCCGAGCGGCACGCCCAGGGCGCGAGCGCCGTCTTCGGGCCGCACGAGGCGCCAGCTCAACGCGAGCGCGCGGCCGCGCTCGAGGTTCAGGGTCAGGCTGCCCCCCGGCAGGAGTCGCCGCTCCTCGCCCGCGACCTGCACCGCGACGATCCCCGCCAAGCGGTTCTCGAACACGAGCGTCGGCTGTCGGAAGAACATGGCGCCGGCACCCAGCGCGAGCGCGGGCAGCGCGATGACGAGTATGACCCAGCCGAGGCGTCTCGGTTTGACCGTCCGGCCGTCCGGCCGTCTGGCCGTCCGCTTCGTCGTTGCGCCACTCACGAGCAGCTCCGTCGCCGCCTGCGCCGCGCTCGTGCGCGCGCGCTCGCTGCTCGGCGGGCGATCGCCCTCGAGGGCCCGAATGACTTCCCCCGCGGAGTGGAACCGGTCCGCGGGCTGCTTCGCGAGGCACCGCAGGATTACATCCGATACCTCCCGCGGCACCTTGGGATTCACGTCGATCGCGGCGGGCGGCGGCTCGGCGATGTGCTTGCCCACGATCTGCTGCGACGACTCGCCGTCGAACGGCGGGCTGCCCGTCACCATCTGGAAGAGCACGGCGCCCAGGGAGTAGAGGTCCGACCCCGGCCCCAAGTTCGGGTCGCCGAGCGCCTGCTCGGGGCTCATGTAGTGCGGCGTGCCGATGACCAAGCCCGTCTGGGTGAGTCCCGCGCCGGCTGCGGCGTCGAGGCGCCGCGCGATCCCGAAGTCGACGAGCAGCGGCCGGCCGCGCGCGCTGTCGAGCATGATGTTGTCGGGCTTGACGTCGCGGTGCAGCAGGCCCGCCCGGTGGGCGTGATCGAGCGCGTCGAGGATCGGGATGATGATGGCGAGCGCGCGGTCGGCCGGGAGCGCGCCGGAGCGCTTGAGCAGCTCGCCCAGGGACATCCCCTCCACGAAGGGCATCGCGTAGTAGGCGAGCCCGTCGCCTTCGCCCACGAAATGGATCGGCAAGATGTTGGGGTGCTCGAGCTTCGCGGCGGCGCGCGTCTCTCGTTGAAAACGCTCGACCGTCCCCGCGGTCCACGCGACGTCGGGGCGCAGCACTTTCACCGCGAGGCGCCGCTCCAGCTCCTTGTCCCAGACCTCGTAGACCTCCGCGAACCCGCCTTGGCCGACGAGACGGCGGACTTCGTACTTCGCGCCGAGGGCCTGGGTGAGGCGGGTGAGTGTGTCGGGTTCTGGCATGGGCGCTCCTATGGGGGGCACCTACAACAGCAGAGTCTCGAGCCGGTACGCGTGCACCAGCCGCTCGCGCTCGGGGCACGAGAACACGGTGAAGTGGCCGTCCTGCGATGCGACCAGCGCCAGCGCATCCCGCTGCTCGTGCACGAACTGCGCGGCCGACAGATGCCGCGTGCCGCCTAGCTCCAGCGGATGGATCACGACGGGCGCCAGGCCCCGGATCGGCTCCTTCACGACGACCTGCTCCACGGCCACCGTCGCCGCGCTGCGGCCGATCTTGGCCCCGAACGCGAGCACCTCCCACTGGTCGCTCGCCACCGTCGCGCCGTCCACCGCGGTGAGCCCGCCCACCGCGTCGATCGCCGCGCGAAACGCTTCGTGCCACGTCCCGTCGCCGCGCTCGGCCGCCGCGGCCCGCATCAGGTCGCCCAGCTTCGAGAACGGCGGCGCCACGGCGTACGGCACGGGCCACAGAATGGACTCGCGCCACGCGTCCGTGCCGTGGGGCACGACGAGCAGCGATCCCCCGTGCCGGTGCGCGCGCATCGAGAGCGCGAGCTGCAGGAGCACGCTCTGGCTGTCTCCGCCGGCACGGTCGGCGCCGAGCAAACTCGACACGAACGATGGGCACTCGGCCGACAACGTCCCCTCGGCATCCACGACTTTGACCCGCTCCCCTTCGAGCACGACGACGTTGGCGAACTTGCTGCCTTCGTCCGCACGCCGCTGCTTGATCACGAGCAGGCCCGGCTCGACGACCTCGAGGACGAAACAGTGCGGGGGCAGGATCCGCGTGGCGCCCCACAGGTACGGCTCGCTCGCCGCGTCGTCGCGCCACACGCCGAGGTGGATCCCGGGCCGCTCGACGGCCGGCGCGAGTCGCGTCAACGTGGCGGGATCGAGCGGCAGGACGCGCTCGAATTGGAGCGGATGGGTCGTCGCCGTGGGAGGGAGATAGGCGAGCGAGATCGTCGGCGCGCGCCCCTCCTCGCGTCGGAGACTCGCCCAGAAAGCGGCATCCACGATCCGCTCGACCGCGCGCGCATCGGGCCGGCCACCGAAATGCGCCTCCATCTCCTGGGCGACCGCCTGGGCGGGAGGGTAGGCGGGGGGGGGTCGCGTCGGGGCGGGGGTCATGGTGGGTCAAGTCTGGCCAGGAGCGTGGGGAGTGGGCAAGGGAGCGGCTCTAGGCCCCCGCCTCTGGACAACGAGGCACTGTCACCCGCACGATTGTGCAGGGAATTCGTGGAGGAGGCACGGGCATGGTCGCACGCGAGCGGCACCATCGGGTCGAGCGGCGGCTGCTGCCGCCCCGCCGCAGTGACAGCGAGCGTCGCGTCGGCGAGCGGCGGCTGGAGGTCGTCCCGCTCGGCGACGAGCGGCGCGATGAGATCGATCGGCGGGAGCCGCCGGGTCGGCGCCAGATCACCAGCCGGCGCCAGGTCGAGGCCGCGCGCCGCGACGGACTCGTCGTGCTGGTGGTCAGCGACCGGGACGCGGCAGCGCGGTGGGTGCGGGACCTCCTGGACGGCGCGGCGCCGGGCCAGTTCCGCGTGGCGGCGGCGGCACCGGCGGCGTCGCTCGCCCGGCTGGCGCGGGGCGGAGTCGATGTCGTGCTCCTCGTCATGTCGCTCTCCGCCCGCCGCGGCTTCGCGACCCTCGCCGGGCTGCGCGCGCTTGCACCCGCCATACCGTTCCTCTTTCTCTCGGCCTCGGACGATGAGCGCCACGGGCTCGAGGCCGTGCGCGCCGGGGCCCAGGACTTCCTCGTGAAGGACCGAGTCGACGGCCCGCTGCTCGCCCGCGCGCTGCGGCTCGCGATCGAGCGGAACAGACTGCATGTCGCGCTGTTGGACCTGGCACTGGTCGACGATTTGACGGGCCTGTACAACCGGCGAGGCTTCCTGACGCTGGCGACCCGGGATCTCCGCCTCGCGCGCCGCGGCGACGAAACGCTCCTCGTGGCGTTCGCGGACCTGGACCATCTCAAGCGCGTGAACGATACGGCGGGTCACGCGGCCGGCGATCGCGCGCTGCGCGACACCGCCGCGCTCCTGCGGAGCACGTTCCGTGACTCGGACTTGGTTGCCCGGATCGGTGGCGACGAATACGCGATCCTGGTGCGCCACGCGGGACCCGAGAGCGCGGACGTGCTCGCCGAGCGTCTGAAACGACAGGGGCGCGAGTTCAACCGCCGCGCGGGGCGACCCTACCAGCTCTCGATCAGCCTCGGCTTCGCGGCGCACAAGGCCAGCACCCTGAGCTCGGTCGCCGGCCTGCTCGACCGGGCCGACCGCGCGTTATACCGGGACAAGCGTCGGAAGCACGACGAAGCCTGAGAGGACACGGCTCACTCGTACATCTTCGTGGGATCCGCCTTGGCCAGGTCCACGAGGAAGCTCCCGATCTTCTCGCTTACCGCCTCAACGTACTTCCGCCCCTTCTCCGCCGTCGCCGCCGCCGGGTTCCCCGACCCGGTATCGTCGGTCACCTGACGCCACTGTCGCGGCGCCCAGGCCCACCCCTCTCGTAACGGCGCGATCTTGAACCGTCGCGCGCGGCCAGCCCCAGCCTCGGAGAGCGGCCGCACCAGCTCCGGCGCGACGTGGAGCATTACGCTGGTCTCGAGCTCGCCCGCGTGGTCGCCCAGGTCGGAGAAGAACTGCTCCGGGTCCACGACCTGATACCAGTTGACCGTGCAGAGAAACACGGACACGGCGGGTTGCAGCTCGCGGATCATCTGGCGGAAATCGTTCGCGCCGTGTCCGTTGAGGATGACGAGCTTCGGGACGCCCTGGGCCGCCAGCGACATCGCGACGTCGCGCAGCACCAGCGCCTGCGTGCTCGGGTTCATGTTGACGCAGAGTGGGATGTCGAGCTGCCCCGTGTTGACGCCGAACGGCACGAGCGGCAGCACCGCGACTCGGGCGCCGCGCTCCCACGCGCGCCCCGCCGCCAGGGCGGCGATCCGCTCGACCTGGACGTTGTCAGTGGTGTAGGGGAGGTGCAGGTTGTGCGCTTCGGTCGCGCCCCAGGGAAGGACCGCGACCTCGTAGCGCGTGTCGCGGACGGTCTTCCAGGTGAGCTCGTTCAATACGTAGGGGCGCGGCTCCATCGGGCACCGTGGGGGATCGGGACCCTCTATACTACCTGCTGCCTCCGCACTCCGGCGACCAGCGCCGCCACTCCCCCGCCGACCCCGATCCCAAACACCTCCCACCGAAACGCGGGGGGCTGCGCGCCTATGAACGACAGCAAGACCAGCCCGGCGCCGGCGACGGCGACCGCCCACGCGAGCCGCGGGATGCGCGGCGATGTGCCGCGCGCCTCGAGCACGAGCAGCCACGCCGAGCCGGCTACGAGACACGCGCTGACGATCAACGGAGCCAGCACCGGCGCGAGCCAGGGCACGGGGATCAGGAACAGCACGTCCCACTCGAGCAGCGACGGCGGCCAGCCGATGAACACCCAGAGCCAGGCGTAGTAGCAGATGTCCCACACCCCGAATGCGAGACTGAAGTACAGGAAGCGCTCCCACCGCCCGCGGCCGGCCAGCGCGGCGACCGCGAGTAGCATGACGAGCGTCGCGGCCTCACGGCCCACCTCGATCGTGATGAGGCGATCGGGGATGACGTAGAGCAGCACGCTCACGGGCGTGTCGGCCCCCCCCGCCCCGGGGTGGAGCGCGCGCAGGTACACCACGATCGCCGATTCCACCGCCGCCATGGCGACGGCGTAGATCCAGACCCACCACGCGCGAGTCATTCGCATGCGAGGCCCATCTCCTCCAAGAACCCACTCCCTCCCGCGCCGCGTCCGAACCGTTGGTCCACCCGCGTCAGCACCAGCCGGTCGCGCGCCCGCGTCATCCCCACATACAGGAGCCGCCGCGCCTCCTCGATCTCGTCCGTGATCTTGTCGGTGGCCGCGCGGTAGCCGGGGAGCTCGTAGTCCTCGACGCCCACGACGTACACGCGCGAGAACTCGAGCCCCTTGGTCGAATGGAGCGTGAGGAGATTGACGCGATCGTGCGCGACCGCAATCCCTTCGGACGTGGACAGCGCGACGCGCTCGAGGAGCCGATCGATACTCTCCCCCACCGTTGCCGGTTGACTATCCATCAGCGCATGCAGCCGCGCCAGCGCCGCGGGATAACGCTGCGCGGGATCGGGCTCGGCCGCGAGCTTCGCCATCAGCCCCCGGCCGCCCAGCCGCTCGATGACCTCCTCGACCGGTGGCGCGTCGGCCTCGGTACGCTCGCGCTCGGTCTCGTAGAACTCGAGTGCATCGCTGTAGCGCCCCAACGTGTAGTAGCGCGCCCGGTCGAAGAGCATGTCTCGCTCAGCGTTCGCCGCTCGCGGCTCCAGCGCGAGCGCCAGCCCCAGGTAGTCGAGCGCGTTGACGAGCACCGCCTTCCTCGCCCTCACCACCCGCTGCTTTTCCAGCTCGCGATACACCTGCGCCAGCGTGACCGCGTCGTCGAGCGCATGGTGCACGCGCCCCACGTCGAGTCCGAGGCGCGCGGCGATGTCTTCCTGTCTGGCGCTGTCGCGCGAGAGCGACCTGACGAGGGGGAGGGTGTCGTAGAACACGAGGCTCTCCACGCCTTCCCGGCCGGCCGCGAGCCGGCGCAGCACCGGAATGTCGAAGTGCTGGCCGTTGTGCGCGATCAAGATGTCGTCGCCGACAAAAGCTCTGAACCGCAGCCATGCGTCGGCGAACTGCGGGGCGGATGCGACGTCGGCGTCGGTGTAGCCGTGCACCTTCGTCGCGCCCGGCGCGACGGGCCGGAACGGATTGACCAGCGTGTGAAAGCGATCGACGATCTCACCGTTCACCACGCGCGCGGCTCCGATCTCCACGACGCCGCACGTGGCGACGTCCGTGTCCGTCGTCTCGAAGTCGAATGTGACGTACCGCTCGAGCGCGGTATCGAGCTCCCTCGAGTGCATCAGCTGGAGGGCCTTGAACAGCGTCAGCGCGTCCGCGCGGATGAGCGCGTCACCTTCACACGGTGCCGTACTGGCGGACGGGACCTTGCGGACCCCGGCGCTGATCAGCATGCCGCGCAGCGCGATCGGGAGGCCCCCGTGACCCTCGATGACAATGCTGCGCTCCCCCGCGATCGCCGCCTCCAGCCGCTGGGCGAGCCCCACGGCCTCCGGCAAATCGGCGGGATCGGTCAGCTCGTCGTGACGCTCCTCCAGCACGTTGCGATAGGGGCCGATGCTCTGCGACAGGATCTCGTCCACGAGCGCCTCGACCGAGTGCCGCGAGCGCGCCAGCGCGCGCAGGTTCTCGACCTGATACACGAAGCGCCAGAGCTTTTTCGTGTCGGGGTCGTGCTTCGGGCGGCGCTGCGCGAGGGCGCGCACCGACGAGAGAAACTCGCTTGTGTCGTCGATCGCCGCGTGCACTTCCTGCAAGAAATGCTCCGACAGCACCGCCCGCGCGAAAGCCTCGAGCGCCACCGGGTCGTCGGGATTCCGCACCACGCGCAGCGCCGTGATCACGTAACGGATCACATCGTCCTCGATGAGCGACCGGCCGCGCGCCAGCCGGCAGGGAATCGCGGCGCGCAGCAGGCGCCCCTCGAGGTATTCCCCGATCTTGTGCTTGCGGTACAGGATCGCGTAGTCGCCCCAGCCGAGCTGCGCGGCGGCGCGGTCGGCGACGATGTCCTCGAGCAGCCATGTGGCCTCCGCGTCCTCGTCCCGGAACGCCACCGCGCGCACCTCGTGCTCGGACTGCCGGTCGGCCGTGAGCTGCTTCTCGAACAGGCGCGGGTTGTGGGCCAAGACGCGCCGCGCGGTCTCGAAGATCTGGTGCGACGAGCGGCAATTCTTGTCCAGCACGATGGGGCGCTCGATCCCGTAATCCCGTCGAAACCGCTCGAGTACCTGCGGGTCCGCGCCCGTCCACGAGAAGATCGACTGCTCGTCGTCTCCCACGGCGAAGAAGTTGTCGTGCGGCGCGGCGAGCCGCTTCAGGATGTCGTACTGCGGCGCGTTCACGTCCTGGAACTCGTCCACCAGCAGATAGTCCCAGCGGGCGGCGATCGCATCGGCCACGTCGCTCCGCGCCTTGAGCAGCGCGGAGGTCTTGCCGATCAGGTCGTCGAAGTCGAGCATGTGCCGCCGCGCGAGATACGCCGCGTACTCGCGGTACAGGCGCAATTCGTCGGTGGTGAGCCGGTACTCCTGGAGGCGGTGGCGGCCGAAGCGATTGAGCATGCCGCCGCGCCTTTCGGCGGGCACCCGCAGGCGGCCGAGGATGACGCTCTGGTAGTGCTCGTCGGCCACGCCGAATCCCTTGGGCAGGCCCGCCGCCTCGGCGTGCTCGCGCAGGATCGCGAGGCACAGCGCGTGGATCGTCCCGCGCGTCACGGCGTCGGCCCGGTCGCCCAGCTTGTGCCGCAGGCGCGCGGCGATCTCCTCGGCCGCCCGGTTCGTGAACGTGACGGCGCAGATGCGCGCGGGGTCGAAGCCCCACGCGCCGATCAAATGATCGACGCGGCCGATCAGGCAGAACGTCTTGCCGGCGCCCGGGCCCGCGACCACGAGGACGGGGCCGAGGGGCGCGGCGATGGCGAGGCGTTGCTGGGGCAGCGGGTCGAAGTCCATGACCCGTACAGTCTAGCGCATAGTCGACAATGGCAGGTCGCTGGCGTCCGGGCTCGTTGGCCGTCAACTTGACGGCATGACTGGACGGGGGAGTGCCCTAGCCATGCTGATCGCCGCCGCGGCCACGGCCGCCGTGGCGCCCGCCCGCGCGCAGGTGGTGCAGTACCGCTCGCGCGCCGGCGTCGAGTACCGCTCGCAACGGGACACGGGCGCGATCGCCCACGCCGAGAGCGCCCTCGCCGCCGATCCGCGCAACGTGGAGAAGATCGTGCAGCTCGGCGTCGCCCAGTCGGGCGTGCGCCAGTACCGCGAAGCCATCCAGACCTTCACGCGCGGCTTGAAGATCGCGCCCAACGATCCCGTGCTGTATCGCTGGCGCGGCCATCGCTACCTCTCGACGCGGCAGTTCGACCGGGCGCTGAACGATCTCACCCGCGGCGCTCGCCTGGACAGCACTATTTTCGGCATCTGGTACCACCTCGGCATCGTGCGCTTCGCGCGCAGCGAGTTCGACAGCGCGGCCGCTGCCTTCCGACGCGCTCAAGCGCGGGCCCCCGACGCGAGCGAGCTTGCCGGCTCGACCGATTGGCTCTGGATGGCGCTGTCGCGCGCCGGCCGCGCCACCGACGCACAGGCGATGCTCGACCGCCGCCCCGATTCTCTGGCGGCAACGAACGCGTACGCGCAGCGCCTGCGGCTGTACCGCGGCCAAATCGGCCCCGACAGCGTGATCACGGCCGCCGACACCGGCGACGTCCAGCTGGCGACGCTGAGCTACGGCGTGGGGAACTGGTACCTGGTGCGGGGGGACACGACCGCCGCGCGCGCCTGGTTCGAGCGCTCGATCCGCTCCGGCGGCTGGCCGGCGTTCGGGTTTATTCTGTCGGAAGTGGAGTTGCGGCGACTGTGGTAGGTCAGCGGAAAAACAGCAACGTCACCGCCACGAATACCGGCAGCAGAATCGCCACGCTGTACGCCATATACCCGAAGAACGACGGCATCTTGATCCCGTTCTCCTCGGCGATGGCCTTGACCATGAAGTTCGGCGCGTTCCCGATGTAGGTCATGGCTCCCATGAACACCGCCCCTGTGGCGATGGCGGCGAGGATGCGCGCCGTCTGCGGATCGAGCGCGAGCGCGCCGATGAACTGGCCGTGCGCCGGCACGCCCCGGAGCCCGGACGCGCTGGCGGCAAACGCCACGTAGGTCGGCGCGTTGTCGAGGACGCTGGACAGCGACCCGGTTGCCCAGAAGAACTCCCAGGGGTGGGTCACGCCGAACCCCATCCCCAAGACCGTCCGCGCCCCCTGGCTCCACGCGTTGAGGATCTCGAGCACCGGCGCCATCGTCACGAAGATCGCCGCGAACAACACGCCGACTTCGACGATCGGCCCGAAGGTGAACGCGTTCTTCGCGCGATTCTCCTCCGCCGTGCCGTGGTATGCGATCAGCGCCAGCGCCACGATGATCGCTTCCTGGACTCCGGACGCCCAGGGCCGGCCCCCCGCCGCGGCTCGGCCCGCGCTGATGATCGTGAGCAGCACCCCGACGAGCGCCGCCGCGGCCACGCCGCCCCGCACCCGCAGCGGCTCGTGCACCATGACGCGCTCCAGCTGTGAGCCGCGCCGCTCCCGCTCCTCCCGGTTCAGCGCCACCTGATCCCACACGTTGAACACAGCGAGCAGCGTGCCCGTCACGGCGAGCCACTGCGGCCACAGACGCAGCGTCCACTCGAACGGCACTCCCTTCAAGAAGCCGAGCAGGAGGGGCGGGTCGCCGATCGGCGTGAGCAGCCCACCGCAATTGGCGACGATGAAGATGAAGAACACGACGATGTGAGCGGTCCGGCGCCGGCTGCGGTTCGCCCTGAGCAGCGGGCGGATCAGCAGGACTGACGCGCCGGTCGTCCCCGCGAGGTTCGCCAGCACCGCCCCGATGCCGAGCACGCCGGTGTTGACGAGCGGTGTGCCCGACAGCGACCCCTCGATGTGGATCCCCCCGGTGATCACGAACAGCGCCGCGATCACCACGATGAATCCGATGTATTCGTGCACCCGCTCCGCGAGCACGACCCGACCGGGCTCGCTCAGGGCGACGCCGAGGTGGATCAGGACCGGGAGGGCAACCAGCCCGGCGACGAGTGCCTTATTGCGGTTCGAGTGCCACCAGTGGGGGGCGACGAGCGGGCCCACCGCGATCGCCGCGAGCAGCGCCACGAACGGCAGCGCGGTGAGCAGGGGAAGCTGGGCGCCGAGCATGAGGGTCTAGAAGTCTACCCGTCCAGCACCGCCCGTACCTTTCCCGCCAGGATGTCCGGTGTGAACGGCTTCTGGAGATACGCGATCCCGGGCTGCAGGATGCCGTGGTGGACGATCGCGTCGTCGGTGTACCCCGACATGTACAGCACCCGCAACGTCGGGCGGCGCGCCACCAGCTGCATGGCGAGCTGCCGCCCGCCGAGTCCCGGCATCACGACG
>WNFV01003366.1_pt1 | contig 22572 bp, 24 predicted proteins | sample 5400101 | NCBI WGS metagenome assembly WNFV01 (sample SAMN13153361, study PRJNA577476) | soil metagenome | isolation source: 115 cm soil or saprolite under grassland replicate 1 | place: USA:California | collected 2016-06-15 | reverse complement strand
CGCGTATTGATTGCCGAGGATCACGTGGTCGTTCGGCAGGGGTTGAAAGCGCTGCTCGAAAGGGAGAAGTTCGAAGTCGTGGCGGAGGCTTCGGATGGACGCGAGGCAACGCGGATGACGCGCGAACTGGTTCCGGACGTCGCGATCCTCGACCTGGCGATGCCTCAATTGAACGGAATCGACGCGACCCGGGCAATCCGCGAGAGCTGCCCGCAGGTCCGGACGATTGCGCTCACCATGTACGCCGAGGACCAATACGTGCTCGCCGCCCTCCAGGCCGGCTTCCGCGGGTATGTGCTCAAGTCGCAGGCCGCTTCACACCTCGTCCGGGCGATCCAGGAGGTCTGCCGTGGGGAGATCTATCTCTCCCCCGCCGTCTCCCGCGTCGTCGTGGACGCCTATCTCGGCCGCAAGTCGCTGCCGGAAAATCCTCTGACGCAGCGCGAGCGCGAGGTCCTGCAGCTCGTCGCAGAAGGCAAGACGACCAAGGAGATCGCGCACACGCTGGGCATCAGCGCCAAGACGGCGGAGTCCCATCGAGCGCGCATCATGCGGAAGCTCGAGATTCACGACACCGCGGGACTCGTCCGGTACGCGATCCGCCGCGGAGTGATCCAGGCGTAAATTCGCGCTCTTCCCCCGGAGGTCAGTGTTTTCCCCCCTCCCATTGCCGGGTTTTACCGGATTGTCTGATCCACGAGCGACGGCTAGGGTTGTCTGCGTACGATCGTGATGCAGGTTCGAAACTCTCAACCAAAGGAGGCAGACACGATGGAAACTGCGAAAGTCGACATCCGGAAACTTCAACTTCTGAACGACCGGATCAATCAGTGCATCGAGGCGCTGAACCAGGTGCGCCTGTCGGTCCACGGACTCTCGGGCGCGTCGACGGGTGTACAGAGCGGAATCGGCGCGGGGCAGAACCCCGCTTTCGAGTATGGACTCGGGCTCACCCATAGTGGGTTCGGGCAGAATCCGTTCGTACAGCCGGGAATCGGCCAAAACCCGGCTGTTCCGTTCGGGTCTCCGAATGTCTTCGGACAGGTGCCGATCACGCAGGGATACTTCCCCGCGTTCGCCGCGGCGGGCTTCCCGCAGCAGACCGGCGCTTTCGGCATCGGCGTGAACCCGCTGATGGCGGGACTGACCCACACGAGTCCGGATGCGCTCGACGCTTTCCGCCGTCCCATGTGGGCTGATCCGCTTCTGACGGCGAGGATTGTGCAGACGTTTCCGTACGCACAGCTGCCGACTCCGCCCGTCGTGACGATCTACTGAAAAAGGAGGATCGGTCGGCAGCGTTCAAGGGCGGGGTCGAAAGGCCTCGCCCTTCGTTTCGAATCGTTGATGGGACCAGCGGACTTTCCGCCGAGAATGGGAAGCCCGCAGGAAGGAGAAGGATTTCGATGATGGAAACAGAACAGGCCGCCGCGGTGCCGGCGATCGAGCAGAGCATCGGACGCCTGGAGCAGCTCTACCAGGCGGTTACAGGGCGGGAGGCGCCGCCTCTCGAGACTCCCTACGCGCCGATCCCCGCCGAGAAGGATCCCACCCTGCACGTCGAGAAGCAGTTGGATCGCCTGATCCAACTTCTGGGTCAGACGGAGTTCGGCAGCCAGCCGAAGCCGGCGTGGGCTCCGCCCGTCGCGGTCTGGGAAAGCGACACCGAAGTGTTGGTCAGCGTGGACCTGCCCGGGGTGACGAGAGAGCAGGTCGAGATCGTGACGCATGGAAAGTTGCTGACGATCACGGGAGTGCGGCCGGCCCCGGGTGGCCATGAATTCCGGCTGCGGGCGTCGGAGGCTCCGATCGGCACGTTCCGTCGCGCGATTCTCCTGCCGTCTCTTACGCGCCCGATCGAGCCGAAGGCGGAGATGAAGCAGGGCGTTCTCGAGCTGCGGATTCCCAAGGAGCCCGGCCAGGACACGACTCCCCGGTCGATCCGCGTTCACTGACGCGGGCGGGAGGCTCTCCTCCCGCCGCGTGGACTGTTTCCCGTCCGGATTCAGGCGATCCAGACGTCCTCGCCGAACGCGAGGACGACGGCATCGTCTAAGGTCGCGGCGTACCGAACGATCCGCGACCAGGACGCCGCTCGAAGCCATGTCCTGAGGGACCGGGCGGTCGAGGAAGACCGAGAGAAAGGCCAGCGCGGATGGCAGAGCGGCGGACGTGCCGCCCGAAGGCTCGTCTTCCTTCGTCACTTTGTACGTGTAGTTGAAGTCGAGGATGTCGCGGGTCTGCTGAGGCCAACGCGCCCGGGCGTATTCGCGAACGGAGAGAAACGTGTTCCGGACGAGCTGGGTCATTTCCGGCGTCAGGTTTCCCAGGATTTCTTCGAGAAAACCTCCCCGCCCGGGTGCGGCCGGACGCCGCGCCGCCCAGATCTCGTGAATCAGCCCCTTTGCCCGGCCCACGAATCGGTAGACCGCGTCCGCGAGCACGCGTCCGACCGGCTCGCGGTCCCGTGTCGCCGCCTCCTCGAGCGCCGCGGCCCGCTCGAGGCAGCGCACCGCCTCGCCGTCCTGGCCGACGATCCGTTGGAAGGAAGCGATTTCGCGCCAGAGGCTGGGACGCCGCGGAGACGCGCGAAGTGCCGATTGGAGCAGCCGCAGCGTGCGATCGGCGGCGTGCGGCTGCCGAAAGTAATCCGCGATTCGCGCGGAGGGAAACGACGCGTAGTGCTCGAGCAGCCATTCGACGACCGAGAGGTCGCCGGGCTCGACCTCGAGACTCTCGATGTAGAGCCCGACCGCGCGCTCGGGCGAGCCGTCGTGCGCGGAAAGGTCGGCCAGGTATTTCGCATCGAGAACTCCACCGCCGCTCTCGAAGAGGTCCCGGGCTTCCCGCAATTCTCCGCGGAGGGCGAGGCCAATCGCTTTCTCCCGAGGTAATCCGTCGGGGAATACGTCCATCTCGGGAAAATGGATACGAAGGAGCTTCCAGAGCGGGACGTAGCGGCGGGCGGCGATCCAGATCGTCTCGGCAAACGAGGGGCGATGCATCCTCCTTCGAAAGAGCTGGGTGAAGAGGCGCTCGTACCCGTCTGCCTCCTCCTCCCTCCCGAGACGGCGGAAGAGCGAGGCCAGGTGGCCGAGGACCGAGACCTTCTCCCCGTGTCGCTCGAAGTGACGGTAGATCTGCACCGCTCGCTCCAGAAGCTCCGGCGTTCCGATGCGCTCGTAGAGCCGAGCGAGCGCCAGGATCCGATCGCTGTCCGTCTCGAATCCGCGCTCCGAGCCGAGCTCCTCTAAGATCGAGCGGGCAGAGTCGAGATCACCCGTGAGCTGCGCGACCCAACCTTTCGCGAGAACCACCAGCTTGAAGAGCTCCGCGTCGCGGCCGCGGTACTTGTCGGCGAGCTCGTCACAGCGGCTCATCGCCTCGAGCGGCCGGCGCGAAAGAAAGAGACGGAAAACCTCTTCCAGCTCGAGATGCGCCGCGGGTTTCCGCCACAGCTGGTAGGGCCCGAGGACGAGAAACTCTCCTGCTCCTCTCTCCGTGTCCCGCGCGAGCTGCAAGATCGACGAGAGCCGCATCAGCCCTTCTCCGTGCGAAGGAGTCTTCGCATGCACCTGCGCCCAATACGCGACGGCCGCGGACAGCTCTCCGCGCATGTGCTTGATCTTCGCCAGCAGGTCGAGGGCGGTCAGATCCTCGGGACGCTCCTCAAGAAACGAGGCGATCTCGAGCTCCGCGTCGTAGAGCTCTCCGATTTCCACGAGAACCGTGGCGTGAAGCAGGCGGTCGTCCACGGACACAAGATCGTTCAGCATGGCCCGATTTTCATTCTAGGCCGCGCGCCCTTTTCGGGCGACGCCTAGAATCGTCGTCGTGCGCCCGCAGCCCGTCCTCGAGGTCGAACATCTCACCAAGCGTTTCGACGATGTGACCGCCGTCGACGACCTTTCTTTCTCGGCACGGCGCGGCGAAATCCTCGGATTGCTCGGCCCGAACGGGGCGGGCAAGACCACCACGATTCAGCTCCTGCTCGGTCTGACGAGCCCCACCTCCGGCCGGATCCGTCTCCTGGAACTCGACCTTCACCGGCATCGCCGGGAAATCCTGCAGCGAGTGAACTTCTCTTCCGCGTACATCTCGCTCCCATTCAACCTGTCGGTCCGGGAAAACCTCGATGTCTTCGCGCGCCTGTACGGGGTGCGGGACCGGACACGGCGCATCGCGGAGCTCGTCGAGCTGTTCGAGATCCCCGAGGTCCTGCCGGCGGTGACCGGCCGGCTCTCGTCCGGACAGGTCACGCGCGTCAACCTGTGCAAGGCTTTCCTGAACGACCCGGAAGTCCTCTTCTTGGACGAGCCGACGGCGAGCCTCGACCCGGACATCGCCGAGAAGGTCCGAACGGCGCTGAAGCGCGTCCAGCGGGAACGCGGTGTGACGATGGTCTACACGTCCCACAACATGCGCGAGATCGAGCTCGTCTGTGATCGGGTGATCTTCCTTTCTCACGGAGCGCTCGTCGCGGAGGGAACTCCGCGCGAGATCCTCGAGCGCGCCGACTCGGAGTCGCTCGAGAAAGTCTTCATCACGATTGCACGCGGGGGGCGGCTCCAGGACTGACGATGTGGGGACGCATTGCCGCTCTGCTGCTGCGCTATCTGTATCTCTATCGCCGCAGCCTCGCCCGCTCGATGGAGATCTTCTTCTGGCCGGTGATGGACCTGCTCGTCTGGGGCTTCGTGAGCATCTACTTCCGGCAGATCGGCGCACCGAAGGCGGTTCTCTTCCTGCTCGGCGGCCTGATCTTCTGGGACGTCTTCTATCGCTCGCAGCAGGCGATCACGCTGTCGCTGACAGAAGAGATCTGGGTCCGCAACCTGTTGAATGTCTTCATCGCGCCGGTGCGGATCACGGAGGTCGTGCTGGCCACGTGCCTGCTCGGAGTCATCCGGGCGCTGCTCTCGACGACGGTCCTCGGGGTCCTGGCCTGGGTCCTCTATTCCTTCGACCTCCTCCGACTCGGCCCGGCAATCCTCCCCTATTTCGCGAGCCTCCTTCTCTTCGGCTGGGCGGTGGGGATGTGCACGATGGCGGTCATCCTGCGCTTCGGGCACGCCGCCGAAGCGCTTATCTGGGGCACTCCGTTTCTGCTGCAGCCGATCTCCGCGGTCTTCTATCCGCTGGCCGTGCTCCCGCAATGGCTCCGGGCGATCGCACGGCTCCTCCCCTCGACGTACATCTTCGAAGGGATGCGGGCGACGCTCGAGACCGGGAGGCCCGCGCTCGCACCGCTCATTCCCGCGATCGCGCTGAACGCCGTCTACCTCGCGGCGGCCGGAGCCTTCTTCGGCTGGATGATGAAACGCGTGCGAGAGAAGGGGTACCTGGGACGGCTGGCGATGGAATGAAGGGGAGCTACTTCGAGGTCGAGCCGCTCAAGGCGACGGGACTCGCCGCCGGCGCGACCGCCGCCGCGAGCGACGGTGTCCACCACGAGAGGATCCTCTTCACGTACCCGATCGTCTCGCGATAAGGCGGCACGCCGTTGTAGGCGGTCACGGCGTTCTCCCCGGCGTTGTAGGCCGCGAGAACGAGGTCGGGCCGGTGATGGAACCGTTCGAGGAGCTCCTTCAGATACCGGACGCCGCCAGAGACGTTCGATGCGGGATCGAACGGACGGGCGACGGCGAGCCGTTGCGCGGTCGCCGGCATCAACTGCATGAGCCCCCGGGCGCCCTTCCGGGAAATCGCCTTCGGCTCATAGTTGGACTCCGCGCGGATGACGGCGGAGACCAGCGACGCGTCCACGTCGTGCCTTTTCGCCTCGGCCTGGATGATTGCGTCGAAAGCGGTCCCGAAGAGCGGCTTGCGCTCCTCGTTGTACGAAAGGTCGTAGGCGACCTTCTCGTCGAAACCGACTTCCTTCACTTCGATTTCCGAGACCTCCACCTCGTCTTCCACGATCCGATCGACGAGCGCCATATCCACCAGGTAGCTGCCGCCGCCGCGGAGTCGGATCTCGACCTCGTCGCCCACGACTTCGTAGCCGGCCGCCTTGACCGTCCGACCGTCGGTGAACACGACGAGCTCCCCTCGCACCGGAGCGGCGCCGAAAAGGACGGCCAGGAGAGCCGCCGCCGCGAAAGTGGATTGCCGGGGCATTCGATCGGTCAAACCATGCTCCCCGGGAGGGAATTCCTCTCGGCTCATGCCTTTATCTTGCCACGGACCGCGGACCGGGCGCGTGGATGAAAACGATCGTAGACGGCGCGCAGGCGGCCCGCCGAAACCCTCGTATAGATCTGAGTCGTCGAGATATCGGCGTGTCCGAGCATCATCTGCAGGGCTCGCAGGTCCGCCCCGCGCTCGAGCAAATGGGTGGCGAAAGCGTGCCGGATGGCATGGGGGGCGAGCCTCTTCCGGATTCCGGCGGACCGGCCGTAACCCTCGATCAGCTGCCAGAAACGCTGACGCGTCATGGCGGCGCCGCGGGCGGAAAGGAAGATCTCGGGCCTCCCCTTCTTGTCGAAACGGGGCCGCACTTCCTCCAGATACCGCTCGACCCAGGCCTCGGCCGACTTCCCGAACGGAACGAGGCGCTCCCGTCCTCCTTTTCCCGAAACGCGCAGGATCCGGCTCTCCAAGTCGACGCGGTCGCGGGGCAGCGAAACGAGCTCCGAGACCCGGAGACCGGAGGCGTAGAGGAGCTCGAGCATCGCCCGGTTGCGCAAGCCGAGCGGCTGCCCGACGTCCGGCGCCGCGAGCAGCGCCTCGATCTCCCTCTCCGTCAGGGTACGCGGAAGGGAGAAGCCCGTCTTCGGATTCGACAGATCGTCGGTGGGATCCGCCGGAAAGCCGAGGTGGGCGGTCGCGAACCGGTAAAAGCCGCGTACGGCGGAGAGAGCCCGCGAGGCGGAGCGTGACGAGAGACCCCGGGTCCGGAGATGGCGCAGATACGCGACGAGATGGTCGCGCCGCGCGCGGGAGGCCGGGGTCCGGGCGACCGCGATCCAGCGCCCGAACGCCCCGAGGTCCCGGCGATAGGCGTCGATGCTCGCGCGGGAGAGGCCCCGCTCCACAGCGAGGTGGTCGAGGTAGGTAGGCAGCGATCGCTCGAGAAAGTCGCCGCGAAGGGGAATCAGTGCGCCGCCGCCGCGGGAGTGAGCCCGTGGACGAGCGAGAGGATCTCCTCGTCGGTCAGAATCCGATCGCTCTCCTTCGCCCGCTGAAAGATTGCGTCGACGAGCTCCGGCCGAGCCGGGATACTGTGGTTCTCGAGCCAACACTGCACGTTCGAGATCCCGCTCATCGGTCCGACCTCGATCGTCTGCGTCCGGCCGACCATTCCCGCCGGAACGCCGGAGTAGACGCGGTCGGCGAGCCAGTCGTCCCCCTTCTTCCGGGCCTTGATGATCGCCGCGGCGTGGACTCCGGTACCGGTGCGGAACGCGTCCTTGCCAACGACCGGGTAGTTGTCCGGAATCGGAACCCCGGTGGCGCGCGAGGCGAGCTCGCAGTATTCGTGGAGCTTCGTCAGGTCCCGGTCGATCCAGCCGAGGAGCTGCAGGTTCACGAGGAGCTGGTCCATCGGCGTGTTGCCGACGCGCTCGCCGATACCGATCGCGCAGGCGTGAACCCGGTGCGCGCCGGATTCCAGCGCCCAGAGCGAATTCTGCACGCCGAAACCCCGGTCCTGGTGGCCGTGCCAGTCGATCTTCGCATCGGGATTCACCTCGTCGACGAGGGCGCACACGAAGCGGATCAGGTTCTGAACACCATTCGGGGTCGCGTGTCCGACCGTGTCGCAGACGCAGATCCGCTGCGCGCCTGCCCGAAGGGCCGTCGTGTAGAGGGCGCGGACGTGGTCCGGCTGTGCGCGAATCGTGTCCTCGGTGACGTACATGACCGGAAGGCCTTCCCGCACCGCGAGCGAGACCGCATTCTCCGAGAGCCGCAGCAGGCGATCGAGATCCCAGTCCTCGGCGTATTGCCGGATCGGCGAGGACCCGATGAAACAGGCGACCTCGATCGGCAACCCGACCTTCTGGGAGATGTCGATGATCGGCCGGATGTCCGCCTCGACCGTGCGGGCCGCACAGTTCGGGCGGATCTTCATCTTGTTCTCGACGATCTCGCGGGCGAGCCGCGTCACGGTCGCGACGACGTGGGGTCCCGCGCCGGGTAAACCGATGTCGGCCGAGTCGATCGAGAGCGACTCCATCAGGTGCAGGAGCCGCAGCTTCTGATCGATCGGGGGACTCTTGACCGAGGGGGACTGGAGGCCGTCGCGGAGCGTCTCGTCGTCGAGCTCGACCTTTCCGCGCGCGGGGAAGACCGCCCCCCCCGCCCGGTTCCAGTCGTAGATCAGATCCGACTCTGGCGGATGCACGGAAAACTCAGTTTATCAGGTGCCGCTATCTCCCGGTGAACCTCGGCGGCCGCTTTTCCAAGAACGCGCTCATTCCTTCTTTCATGTCGTCCGTCGCGGCGCAGAGGCCGAACAGGGTCGCCTCGAGCACCTGGCCTTCCGCCAGCGGCACGTCGAGCCCGCGCCGAATCGCTTCGAGCGCGAACCGGCACGCCGCCGGCCCGTTCGCCCCGATCTTTCGCGCCGTCTCGAGGGCCGCAGGCAGCGCCTGCCCCGCGGGTACGACCCGGTTGACGAGCCCGATCCGCTCGGCCTCCGCGGCGGTCAGCCCTTTCTCCGCCGTGAGCACGAGCTCAAGCGCCCGCGCAGGACCCACGAGGCGGGCGAGCCGCTGCGTGCCGCCGTAGCCGGGAATGATGCCGAGCGAGGTCTCGGGAAGTCCCATTCGCGTGTTCTCCGACGCGATGCGGATCGCGCACGCCATCGCGAGCTCGAGCCCGCCGCCGTAGGCGTAACCGTTGATCGCGGCGATCGTCGGAACCGGAAAGCCCTCGATCCGATCGAGAAGCCTCTGTCCTCGGCGCGAGTGCTCGCGCCCTTCGATCGGGGTCAGCTTCGCGAGCTCGCCGATGTCCGCGCCCGCAATGAACGCCTTCTCCCCCGCCCCGGTGAAGACGAGGCAACGCAGCGCCGTGTCCGACTCCGCGGCCGCGATCGCGTGCGACAGCTCTTCGATCACCGCCCTGTTCAGCGTATTCAGCTTCTCGGGACGGTCGACGGTGACGACGCGGATTCCCGCTTCCGGGTTCTCCACCCGAACGAAGCCCGAGCTCATGACCCGTACTCGTAGAAGCCGCGACCCGATTTGCGGCCGTGGCGGCCGGCGAGAACCATCCGCTTCAAGAGCGGCGGCGGCGCGAAGCGTTTTTCGCGGTACTCGGCGAACATGATCTCCGCGATCGCGTAGGTCGTGTCGAGTCCGACGAAGTCGAGGAGCTTCAGCGGCCCCATCGGATGGCCACAGCCGAGCTCCATTCCTTTGTCGATGTCCTCCTTCGTGCCGACGCCCTCTTCGAGCGCGCGCACGGCGTCGAGCAGGTACGGGACGAGGAGGCGGTTCACGATGAATCCGGAGTTGTCGTGCGCGAGAATCGGATCTTTTCCGAGCGACTTCGCGAAGTCGAACACCGTTGCAACCGTCTCCTCCGAGGTCGCGATCGTTCGAACGACCTCGACTAACTTCATCACCGGCACCGGGTTGAAGAAATGGAGTCCCGCGAAGCGGTCGGCGCGGCGCGTCGCCACGGAGAGCTCGGTGATGGTCAGCGAGGAGGTGTTCGAGCAGAAGATCGTCTCGTCGCGGCACAGGCCGTCGAGCTCGCGGAAGAGCTCTTTCTTCGCCTCCAGGTTCTCGACGACCGCCTCGATGACGAGGTCGCACCGGGACAGATCCTCGACCTTCGTCGTCGCCGAAAGTCGTCCGCGGGCGGCGTCCCGATCCGAGGCGGCGAGCTTGCCCCGGTCGACGGCCTTCGCGAGCGAGGACTCGATCCGGCCGACTCCGTTTGCGACCAGCTCGTCGGAGATCTCTCGAACGATGGTCTCGTAACCGCTCTTCGCGCACACTTCCGCGATCCCCGAGCCCATGAGTCCCGCGCCCAGGACACCGACCCGGGTGATCTTCATGGCTCTTCCTTCCCGGGAGAGGCGCCGGGGGTCAAGGGCGCGACGTCGCCACTCTCTTCTTCCACCTCTCCGCCTTCCTCCCCGCAAAACTCCCGTATCGTCAGCTTCCGGGAGAATCGCGGTCCCACGAGCGCGGTCACGGCGGAGCTCGGGGCGCGGACGATCCATCCTCTTTCCAGCCAGTGGTCGAGCACTTCGTGGCAGAGATCGCCGTCGTTCAGAGTCGCGAGCACTCCGTTCAGATCTCCCCAACCCTTCGCCGAGAGCTCACGGAGAAATTCCGCGACCGCCGCCGTCCGGACCGGAAAGGAGAGAATTCTTTCCGTCCAGGTCAGCAACGCGCCCTACGATCCAACCGACTCGAGGACGACCGCGATCCCCTGCCCGCCGCCGATGCATGCGCCGGCGAGGCCGTAGCGCGCGCCGCGCCGCCGGAGCTCCTTCAAGAGCGTCAGGGTCAGGCGCGTGCCCGTGGCGGCGAGTGGATGGCCGAGCGCGATCGCTCCGCCGTTGACGTTCAACTTTGCGAGGTCGAGACCGAGCTCGCGAACGACTCCGAGGATCTGGCCCGCAAAGGCCTCGTTGATTTCCCAGAGATCGACGTCCTCTTTGGAGATTCCCGCCTTCTCGAGCGCGATGCGCGCGGCCGGGGCCGGACCGAGTCCCATCAGTTCCGGGTCGCATCCGACCACGGCCCACGAGACCAGCCGGCCGAGCGGCTTCGTCCCCTTGCGCCGCGCGTTCTCCGCGGTCGTGACCACCACGGCGGCCGCGCCGTCGACGATTCCCGAGGCGTTGCCTGCGGTGACCTGCCCGTCTTTTCCGAAGGACGGCGGCAGCTTCGCGAGCGCCTCGATCGTGGTGTCGGGGCGCATGTGGTCGTCCCGATCCACGTGCACCGCCTTGCGGCCGGACTGGACGTCGACCCCGACGATTTCTTCCGAAAGCCGGCAGCTCTCCCACGCCGCGGCCGCGCGGCTCTGGGACGACAGTGCGTACTCGTCCTGCTGCTGCCGGGAGATTCCGTATTTCGCCGCGACGCGGTCCGAGGTCTGCGCCATGTACAGACCGCACCAGCTGTCCAAGAGAGCGACCATGAGGGAGTCCTCGAGCTGTCCCTGGCCGAAGCGCAGCCCCCGCCTCGCTCCGCGGATCACGTGCGGGGCCTGCGACATGTTCTCCATTCCTCCGGCGAGGACGGTCGTCGCCTCGCCGAGGAGGATTCGCTGGGCCCCCTGGACGATCGATTCGAAGCCCGACCCGCACAGCCGGTTCACGGTCAAGGCCGGGACTTCCTTCGGCACCCCGGCCTTCAGACCCACGTGCCGGGCCCCGTAGATCGCGTCGCCGGAGGTCTGGAGCGCATTGCCGAAGATCACGTGGTCGACCTCGGCGGGATCCGTCGCGGAACGGGCGAGCGCCTCCTTCGCGGCCACCACGCCCAGGTCGATCGCCGAGATCTCGGAGAACGACCCGTTGTACTCGGCCAGGGGCGTCCGCGCCCCCTCGACGATCACGATTTCCGATGAATTCCCCACGTCGTTATCTATACCACGCGAAAGGACTTGGTTTCGTCAGGCCCAAACCACCTCGTGGAACCTCCGCCGCACTCGATTGAAGTCGACCGGGCGGACTTCGGGATGGATGCGGTTGGTCAAGAGAATGGCAATCCGTCCCGCCTCCGGATCGAGCCACACGGAGGTCCCCGTAAAGCCCGTATGCCCGAAGCCGGAGGCCGGCATCGCGGGAACCGCCGAGCCCGCCCCGCGGGTTCCCTGCCACGCGAGGCCGCGAGCCTCCGCGAGCCGCGCCGTTCGGTCGCGCCGCATTTCCGCCCGGGACGGATCGAGCCACGGCCGGGCGAGCGACCAGACGTCGCGCGCACTCCCGAAGAGGCCGGCGTTGCCCGCGACGCCTCCGCGACGATGGGCATTTCCGTCGTGAACCTCTCCCCAGACGACGCCGTCGCGAAAACGGGGGTAGGAGAGCCCCATCTCCGCCGTCATCCGTCTCTCCGTCACGTCCCCTTTTTCGGTGGCTGCCACGGTCGGAGCGCGGCCGGGCAGGAACCTCGAGGCCGATCCCGCCGGCGCCGCGACGAGGGTCGCGAACGCCGCGTCGAGCGGGGCTGAGAGATGGGCCTCGAGCAGGTCTCCGAAGAGGAGGAAATTCAGATCGCTGTAAATCACGCGCTCGCCCGCCTTCGCTTCCGGCTCGATCGAAGCGAGCGTTCGCCGATAGGCCGCGGCGCCCTCCCCGCGAGCGTAGAGCGGATACCAGGCGGGAAGCCCCGAGGTGTGGGTCAGAAGGGACTCGAGCGTGATGCCGTCGTAACGGTTTGCCTTCCACTCCGGGAGATACCGTCCCGGAGGGGAACGGAGGTCGAGGGGGGGTGAGACTGCCGCGACGAGAGCACCGCAGACGAGCGGCTTCGTCAGACTGGCGAGGTCGAAGACCGTGTCGGCGGAGACCGCGACTTCTTGGGGCTCGCGGACCGCGCGGCCGGCAGCGGCCACTTCGGCAACTTCCTCGGCGCCGCCGACCAAGGCGACGGCGCCCGGAAAGGACCCTTTTTCGATCTCCTCGGAGAGAAACTCTTCGAGCTCGGTCACCGGAGAGCGGCTTCGAGCTCGGCGCGGCGGGTTACGACCTTCCGGGTGTTTGCGGCGAGGCCCGGCGGCAGGGGATCGGCTCGCCGCATTCCTCCTCTTTCGCGCTCGAGACCGGCAATCTGCGTCTCGATCGTTCGGGCGGTCGAGGCGTCGCGCACGCTCCGGAGAGTCTGCCGGAGCGAAGCGATGGCGCGCGCGTAGGTCTCGGCGGAGGCCTCGCGGACCCGCGTCTCGTCTAAGGCCACGAGAGCTTCGACGATTCGAGCGCGAGTCCAGGCGAATTCGTCCGGATCGACGCCGAGTGCCCGGGCCGCGTCGGACTCGGACCGCTCCCGCGCCGCGCGCCGCACCTTCACGTAGAGGTCCAGGTGGCGATCGCTCAGGAGGCCGTCGGGCGGGGGCTCGAACTTGACCGGCAGAAGACGAACGGATGAGCTCACGGGCCGTTTCGGGACGGCTTTTTCGCGACGGCAGCCGGCTTCGGACAAGAGGAGCGCCAGCCCGACGAGGGACGAGACCAGCAGGCGCCCGAACGCCTTCACGGTGCGAAGTCTACCGGGAGGATGCAATTTCTCGATCCGACGTCGGTTTCCCCGCCCGAGGGCGTTCCATTGCATTTCGCCGCCTCGCTCAATCGATTAAACTTGCCGGCGCCCCTCGAAGGAACAGATGGCGGAAGATACCCAGCTGCCGGAAAAGATCGGCAAATACGAAGTCACCGGAAAGATCGGGGCCGGGGGCTTCGGCGCCGTCTATCGCGGACGCGACCCGTACATCAAGCGAACGGTCGCGATCAAGACCTGCCAGCTGAACGACGAGGAGATCAAGAGCCGGTTCTTCCGGGAGGCCGAGCTCGCCGGCAATCTGCACCACCGCCACATCACCACGATTTACGACTTCGGCGTCGAGAACGGCATTCCCTACATCGTGCAAGAGTTCCTCTCCGGCGAGGATCTCGACAAAAAGATCAAGCGCGCCGAGCCGTTTCCGATTCTCCGGAAGGTCGAGATCCTCGTGGCCATTGCCGACGGGCTCGCGTACGCGCATGCCGCGGGAATCATCCACCGCGACATCAAGCCCGCAAACGTGCGGATCCTCGAGGACGGATCGGTCAAGATCATGGACTTCGGAATCGCGAAGTCGCTCCAGACCGAGTCGAATCTCACCCAGACCGGCATCACGCTCGGGACGTCCGCCTACCTGGCTCCCGAGCAGATCCGTGGAGAGCCGGTCGATCGCCGGACCGACATCTTCTCGCTGGGGATTCTCGCCTACGAGCTCCTGACCTTCCGCAAGCCGTTCCGGGGAGAGCACCTCTCGACCGTTCTCTACAAGATCCTGAACGAGACGCCCGAGCCCGTCGAGACTCTCTCTCCCGACGCTCCCCCGACCCTCGTCGTCGCCGTCAACCGTGCGATGGAGAAGGAGCGGGAGAAGCGCTATCCCTCGATGGACGCGTTGAAACAGGACCTCTTGAACGTCCAGCGCGAGATGGCCGGGTCCTCGGCGCAGTTCCCGACGGCGGTCCTGCCGGCCGAAGACATGGACGCGACGCTCATGACGCCCTCCGGCGGCATCGTGCCTTCCTCGATCACGCCGCCTTCCGGATCTCTGGCGCGGGTTCCCGCCGCTGTCGACGCGACCCCGGCGTCCGGCTCGTTGCGGAAGAAAGCCGGGCTCGAGCTCGTGAACTTCCGCGATCCCGACGACGCGCCCGGTGAAGCGACGATTGCCGGTAAGAGCGCGGAGATCGCGCTCGTGCCGCCCGCCGCGCCGAGCCGCACGCCGATTTTCATCGCGGTCGCGGCAGTCGTCGTCGCCGGACTGGTCGCGTTCCTCTATCTGAGTCGCGGGAAGGCGGCAGCGCCCCCCGCGCCGCCGGGGGCCGCGGCGAAGAGTGCGGAGAAGGCCGCGCCGATCGAGTTTCCCGAGCCGCAACTCGGAAAGGAACCGAACGTTCCGAAGCCGCCTTCCGTCAACGCCAGGCCGAAGGCCGAGCCACCGCCGCAGGCGGCGTCGGCCGTGCGCGAAGCGCCGCCCGCCGCCGCTTCCGCGTCCGCCGCAAAGCGGCGCGTCCAATTCAGCTCGATTCCGGTCGCGACCCTCTCCGTCGACGGAAGAGTGATCGGCCCCTCGATACCGGCCCGGACGCTCGAGCTCGCCGAAGGGATGCACCGCCTCCGCTTCGAAGCCGAGGGGCTCGAGCCCTATCAGCGCGAATTCAAAGTCGGGCCCAAAGAATCCAACACCATCGCATACCAGTTCCCGGTCGGGTATCTCGTGATCAAAGCCGACCCCTCGTGGGCCGGGGCCTCCGTCATCATCGGCGGGAAGTACAAGGGCAGCCTTCCGCAGGCTTCGCGGCTCCGCCTGCCGAAAGGGATCTACAGCGTCACGCTCCACCGGGAGGGCTTCCAGCCCGTGACTCAGCAGATCACCGTTCCCGAACGGGGGGAAAGCCCGTGGACGCCCCCCGCCGCGGTGGCCGTCGATCAGGGGATCGGAGGACAGTGAGAGGCCGCGCGGTCCGAACACTCGCAGCGCTCGCGATCCTGCTCCTCGTTTCCGCAATCGGTTTCGCGCAGAGCGCCGAGAAGCTCGAGGCCGAGGCGAAGCGCGCCTTCGACTCCGGGCGGTTCAAGGAGGCGGCGGAGAAGTACGCCCGCGCCGCCGATTCCGCCGACGCGCCGGCGGACCGCAAGGCGGACCTCTACCTGAACAGCGCGTGGGCGTTCTACATCGCCGGTAATTCGAAAGGCGCGCGCGACAACCTCAAGGCCGCCTACGCGGCCCGGCCGGACCTCGTCGTGGTCGGAGACCTGTACAGCCCCGACTTCGCGCGGGTCGCGCAGTCCGTCCGCGCGGAGATCGCCGGGACGACGCCGCTGCTCGGTCCTTCGGAGCTCCGTGACCTGAAGCGAAACGCGCGCCGAAAGATGACCGATGGGAAGACCGAGGAGGCGCTCGCGGATCTGAAGAGCGCAGCCGGGTCGAACGATCCGGAGGTGCAGCTGCTCTTAGCCGAGGCCTACGAGAAGCTCGGGCATTCCGCGGAGGCGGAGATCGCGCGAAAGCGAGCCTCCGATCTGCAGAAGGGGCTCGTCACCTCCGCGCCGATCTCGGGGGTGCCGGGAACCGGGCCGACGCCGATCGAGCCGGGCGTCAACGTGCTGCCCCTTCTGGACGCCGCCGAAAAGGCCTTGAAGGCGGGCGACCTGGCCGGAGCCACGACGCACGCGCGCCGGGCCGCCGACCTCGACCCCCGAAGCTCCGAGGCGCACCGCCTCTTGGGCGACGTCGCCGCCGCGGGAGGCCAGGAGGCGGACGCCGAGCGCGAGTTCACCGCCGCGGTCGTTCTCGACGCTTCCAACGCGCGCGCGGAGTTCGGGCTCGCGCGGATCGCCGATCAGCAGAAGAAGTGGAATACCGCGGCGAGCCATTACCGTCGCGCGCTCGAGCTCGAGCCTCACAACCTCGGCGCCGCTGCCGGTCTCGGACGGTCGCTCGACGCCGCGGGCGACTCGAGCGGTGCGCGGCTCGCCTACGGCCGCGCGATCGAGATCGACTCCGCCTCCGCCGAGGCGCGCAACGACTTCGGCGTCCTGCTCTACCGTTCGGGCGACGTCGATCAGGCGATCCAGAGCTTCTCCGAAGCCGTGAAGTTGAACCCGCAGGAGGGGGCGTACCACGAGAACCTCGGTCGGGCCTACCGCAAGAAAGGTCTGCTCAAAGATGCCGAGCACGAGCTCGCGGAAGCCGCCCGCCTGGGGCCGGGGAGCGCCGGTCTCTGGTCGGCTGTCGGACACTTGAGGGCCGAGCAGAAGAACGCCGAGGAAGCGCGCGCCGCTTTTACCTCCGCTCTCGAGGCCGAGCCGGGCAGCGAGGAGGCCGCGAGCGGACTGGCCGCGGCCCTCGCGGAATCGGGAAAGTTCGCGGAGGCGGAATCGGCGCTCGTCAAGGCGATCGAGACGAACCCGGGCTCCGCGGTGCTCTGGAACGATCTGGGCGTCGTGCGCATGCGGCGCGGAGACTTCGCCGGGTCGGTCGAAGCTCTCCACAAGGCTCTGTCCCTCGAGACGCCTCCGGGAGCCGCGCGCGCAAACCTCGAGCGAGCCGAGCAGCTCCTCGCGCTCGATCGCGCCGCGAGCTGAGGGTCATCGCCGGCCGCCCGTGCGTCTTCCCCTTCTCGCCATCCTCTTTCTAACCGCCGCTCCCGCTGCACCACCACCGAGGGAGGCGGCGTATCGCGCCGAGATCGAGAAGTGGCGCTCGGACCGGATCCGACACCTGACCGCGGACGACGGCTGGCTGACTGTCATCGCGCTCTCGTGGCTGGAGGAGGGAGACAACCCGATCGGCGCGGCACCCGCGAACCGGATCGTTCTGCCCGCCGGAAAAGCGCCGCCCGCACTCGGAAGAATCCGGCTCACGGTCGGGAAAGCGCACCTCGAGGTCGCGGCCGGCGTGGAAGTCACGCACGAAGCCAAGCGAGTCCAATCGCTCGACCTCGACTCCGACGAAGCCGGCAAGCCGACCGTCGTCCGGCATGGGACGCTGTCGTTCTATCTCATCAAACGCGGGGAAAGGCTCGGCGTCCGGGTCAAAGACAGCGCGAACGCCGCGAGGAAGGCGTTCCGTGGAATCGACAGCTACCCCGTCCAATCCGCGTGGCGTCTCGAGGCGCGCTTCGAGCCCTATCCTCCGAAGAGGACGATTCCGATCCCGAACATCCTGGGAACGGTCTCGCAGGAGCCGTCGCCCGGCGCAGTCGTCTTTCGGGTCGCCGGCAAGGAGTACCGACTCGACGCGGTCGAAGAGCAAGGCGAGGAAGATCTGTTCCTGATCTTCGGAGATCAGACGAACGGAAGCGAGACGTACGGCGCCGGCCGGTTCCTCTATGCGCCGCGGCCCGGCAAGGACGGAAAGACCGTCGTCGATTTCAACAAGGCCTATAACCCGCCCTGTGCGTTCACGCCGTTCGCGACGTGCCCGTTGCCGCCGCCCCAGAACCGGCTACCGATCCCGATCGCTGCGGGCGAAAAGGGGTCAGGTCTCCACCTGCCACATTGAGGGCCAGGTTGCCACGTGGCAAGTGGAGACCTGACCCCATCAAGCTAAAGCCTCGAGCAGCTCCGACAGGATCCCCGCGGTTGCTCCCCAGATGACGTGCGCCCCGTATCGGTAGAAGAGCACCGGCTCGTCCCGTCCTGGCAGAGATCTCGTCTCCTTCACCGCGGGATCGGAGAGCGCGGCGACGGGCGCCTCGACGACCTCCGCGATCTCGCTTTCCGCCGGCGCGAAGACATAAGGCTGCGGGATCGCCGCGACGAACGGCGCAACGTAGAAGTCCGTCACCGTTACGATCGGCGAAAGGGTTCCCAGGAGGCGCACGTCCTGCGGAAGGATGCCGAGCTCCTCGTGGGTCTCGCGAAGCGCCGTCGCGGAGAGATCTTCGTCGATCGGCTCCTCGGCCCCTCCCGGAAAAGAGATCTGTCCCCGATGGTGCTCGACCGTGTCGGTGCGCCGGGTGAAGACGACCCACAACATCTGCTCGCGCACGAAGAGCGGGACGAGGACCGCCGCACGGCGGGCGTTTCCCTGCTCCGGATCGCGACGCGGCTGCGCGGCGAGCCGGCGCCGGACGTCCTCCATCCAGTTCATCTCCGGGCTATTTCGGACTCTGGGATCTGGACTTTGGACTTCCCATCAGGTAAGCCTCGATGAAGGGCGTCAGTGCACCGTTCAAGACCGCGTCGGTGTTGCCGGTCTCGTAGCCGGTCCGGTGGTCCTTGACCATGCGGTAGGGATGGAGAACGTAGGACCGGATCTGGCTTCCCCACTCGATCGACTTCTTGTCGCCAACCAGCCGTTCCTCCTCGGCGCGACGCTCGTCGAGCGCCTTTTGATAGAGCCGGGCCCGGAGCACCTTCATCGCCATGTCGCGGTTGCGTCCCTGGCTTCGCTCGTTCTGGCACGTCACCACGATGCCGGTGGGGAGGTGGGTGATGCGGACCGCGGAGTCGGTGACGTTGACGTGCTGCCCTCCGGCGCCGCTCGACCGGTACGTGTCGATCCGCAGATCTTTGTCCGCGATCTCGATCTGGATGTCTTCGTCGATCTCGGGGGACACGTAGACAGAGGCGAAGGACGTATGTCGTCGCTTTGCGGCATCGAACGGGGAAATGCGGACGAGCCGATGCACGCCCATCTCTCCCTTGAGATACCCGTACGCGTGGTCGCCCACGACGTGCAGCGTTGCGCTCTTCAGGCCAGCCTCCTCTCCATCCTGACGCTCGATCAGCTCCGCCTTCCAGGTTCGTTCCTCGGCGAAGCGCAGGTACATCCGCAACAGCATTTCCGCCCAGTCCTGGGACTCGGTCCCTCCGGCACCGGCGTGGATCATGAGCCAGGCGTTTTTCGGATCCTCGGGAGCGCCCATCTTGACGGTGAGCTCGAGCTCGTCGGCGAACTGCCGCGCGGACCGGATTGCCTCTCTTGCGTCGGGCTCGGCCGGTTCGCCCTCCTTCAGGAGCTCCGCGAACGTCGAGAGCTCATCGGTCAGCTCGTCTAAACGTCCCGCGGTCTCGAGCGTCTTCTCGTGCCCCCGGATCGTCCGCTGGACCTCCTGGGCTTCCTCGGGCCGGGACCAGAAATCGGGCGCGACCGTCTTCTGCTTCAGCTCCTCGAGCGCGCTCCGCGCCGCTTCCCGATCAAAGATAGCCCCGGAGCGCCGACAGGCGTTCCGAGGCGTCGTTCAGAGCGGAGAGGAGGTCGTCGCGTTCGGTCATTCTCGATCTCGCGCGCGGCGCTCGCGGCGCGAGCGTAAGAGGCCGAAGAGTAGCACGGCGACCGCGATTGTGTCGGCGACGCCCGAGAAGGCAAAGCCGAAGCGCGTCCAGAGGGTCCGGGACGAAAAGAGATTCGCACGGCCGCGGAGCGTTCCCTTCCTGTCGGCGGGGAGTTCCGCGAGAATGCGCCCTTTCTCGTCCACGATGCCGGAGATCCCAGTGATGGCGGCGCGCAGAAGGTACCTGCCGTTCTCCACGGACCGGAGAACGGCTCCGGCGAAGTGCTGCGCCTGCGCGCCGCCGGCGCCGTACCAGGAGTCGTTCGAGATCGTGACGAGCAGATTCGCGCCGTCCCGGACCTGCTTCCACGAAAGGAGCGGGTAGAGGATCTCGTAACAGACGCCCGGACCGATCGCCCACGGTCCGCCGCCCCGGAGCACGACCGGCTCCTCGGCCGCCGAGAACTCGCCGATCTCGGTCGAAACCTGCCGGACGAAGAAGAAGATCCGCGGCAGCGGCACGTACTCTCCGAACGGAACGAGGTGGACCTTGCGATACGGCTGCGCCATCCCGGCCGGCGTCAGGAGACGCGCGACGTTGTAGTAGCGCCCCGCGGACCCGGTCTCGACGTCGTTGAAGAGCAGAGCACAGTGACACGAACCGACGAGCTCGGTTGCGTCGCGGCGCAGGATTCGGCTGTTCTCCCAGTACACGGGAAACGCCGACTCCGGCACCACGACGAGGTCCGGCCGCTCCGCCGCCGCGTTCCGCGCCTGCCCGATCACGGCGACGTAGTTCGCTGCCCGGCGCTCCTCGAGCAGCCGCGACTCCTGCGGGATGTTCGGCTGGAGAAGCGCGACGAAAACGGGCTCTCCCCGCTGGCCCGGGGGCGCCGCGAGAAGGAACGCCCCCACCCCCCCGGTGACAAGCGCCAGAGCGGCCGCGGCGGCGAGCGCCCGACCGCTCCGTCGGACGGCCGCCGCGGCGAGGAGGGTCGACGCAGTCACGACGACGAACCCGACGCCGTAGACGCCCCAGAGCGCCGCCGACTGGATCCAGATCGGATGTCGGTAGAGCGCAGCGCCGGTCAGGTTCCACGGAAAGCCACCATAGACGTTGGACCGCGCGTGCTCCGAGGCAAGCCAGAGGACCGGGAAGACCGCGAGGCGCCAGGCCGAGCGGGGGGGCGCGATCGCGACCGTCGCCCAGCCGACCAGTGCGGGCCATTCGGCGAGGATCAGCGCGAGAATCGCGACCGAAAGGACCCCCATCGCGCTCGACTGGCTCCCGAAGCGCGTGACCACGTAAAAGATCCATGGGATCGAGAGGCACCAGTAAGTCAGGCCGAAAAAAAGGCCGGCCACGAGACCACGGCCCCGCTTTTCTTCGACCGCGAGAAGGGCGATCCAGGGGACGAGCGCGAGCGGTACCAAGAGCGGCAGCTCGAACGGCGGAAATGCAAGTGCGAAGAGAGCGCCCGACACGACGCCCGCGACGAGCGTGCGCCAGCGCGGCCGCCCCGTTGTCATCCCGAGCGAGGCGAGGAATCTCGGCGGATCACCCGAGATTCCTCGGCGCGGCGGGCCTCGGAATCACCGGGAGGGACGCAGCGAGAAGAGCTTCTTCCGCGCGGTACGAAGAGCGCACGAACGGCCCGGCGAAGACGTGCCGGAACCCGAGTGCTTCACCCGCTTCGCGGTACTCCTCGAAGACGGCGGGCGGGACGTACTCCTCGACGGGAAGGTTCTCGCGTGACGGCCGAAGGTATTGGCCGATCGTTACGACGTCGACGTTCGCGTCCCGGATCCGCGCGAGAAGGTCGAGGACTTCCCGACGCTCCTCTCCGAGTCCGAGCATGAAGCCGGATTTCGTCGTGAGGTCCGGCACGAGGTCTTTCGACGCCGCGAGAAGGCCGAGCGAGCGGTCGAGGCGGGCGCCGCGCCGAACCCGCTGGTAGAGCCGCGGGACCGTCTCGACGTTGTGGTTGAAGACGTCGGGCCGTTCCTCGACGACGACGCGAAGCGAGTCGAACCGGCCGCGGAAGTCGGGCACGAGGACCTCGACGCGCGGTGGAGGAGCGAGCCGCCGAAGCGCGCGGATGGTCGCGACGAAGTGCCCGGCTCCGCCGTCGGGCAGGTCATCGCGCGCGACCGAAGTCACGACCACGTGGACGAGCCCCATTTCGTGCGCCGCTGCGGCCAGCCGCGCCGGCTCGAAGGGATCGAGCGCGAGAGGACGGCCGTTGGCGATGTCGCAAAAGCCGCAGGCGCGGGTGCACACGTCGCCCATCAGCAGAAACGTCGCCGTCCCTCGCGAGAAGCATTCGCTCCGGTTGGGACACCGCGCCTCCTCGCAGACGGTCGAGAGACCATGGGACCGCGCGAGGCTCTTGACGGCGTGCAGCTGCGAGAGGTTCAGCCGGCGTTCGCGGATCCACTCGGGCGCGCGCCGTGGCCCAGTCGACGTCGGAACGGATTCCCTCACTGCGAAGGAGGGACGATCCAGGTGTCGCTCCGTCCCTCGGACGCAAGACGCTGCGATGCACGGGCGGCGTCCTCTCTCGAAGAAAACGGCCCGATGCGGACGCGGTAGATAGTCCCTTTCGAGCCGCGTCCCGGCTCGACCCGCGCGGGAAATCCGCGGCGGGAAAGGCGCGACGCTTCGGCATCGGCCTCCGCGCGCGAGGAGACCGAAACGACCTGGACGCGGAAGCCGCCGGACGTCGCCGGCTCCGGCTTCCCCGCCGCCGGCGGTGCCGCGCGAGCCGCGGGTGCTTTACCCTCGGCGTCCTCGAACACCTGGACCTTCGCGGGAGCTCCGGCCGGCGGAGCCTTGGCGGCGACCGCGGTGACCGGCGCGGGAAAGACGATCTGCTCTCCCGTGCCGGGTGCGGCCGGTGCCGTCCTCTCCCCGGCCGCCACCGGCGTCTCCGAAAGCCCGGCTGCCGCTTCCCGCGGCTCGCGGCCGGACAGTCCGGTCAGCAGTCCGAAGAAGTAGGCCAGCGCGAGCGCGACGAGAAGGCCGACGAAAAGAGAGAGCGCCTGCTTCGCTGTAAAAGAGACCTGATAGTGCGTGCGCGGTTCGCTCACGCCGCTAATCTACTCGTTTTCCGTGGCGATTTTGTCATTCCGAGGAGCGAAGCGACGAGGAATCTCCCGCT
>WNFV01004129.1_pt1 | contig 22574 bp, 20 predicted proteins | sample 5400101 | NCBI WGS metagenome assembly WNFV01 (sample SAMN13153361, study PRJNA577476) | soil metagenome | isolation source: 115 cm soil or saprolite under grassland replicate 1 | place: USA:California | collected 2016-06-15 | reverse complement strand
ACACTCAATAATTTCCGGCGACATTGCCGGCGGAGGGGCTCGAACCCACACGATCTTGCGATCACTGGATTTTGAGTCCAGCGCGTCTGCCAATTCCGCCACGCCGGCGTTTTGGAATTCTGAACCTACAAGCGCGTCTCCAAAGCTCAACTACGCAGCGCCTGTGGCCGTGTCCCAAAGTTCCATTGGTGCGATTGTGTCGCGCAAGCAGCCACTGCTCGCGTGTTGGCAAGGCAAGCGGATACGAGTGGACAAAAGTTTCGCAAGAGCGCTCGAATGTGTGGCAGCGCCGTTGTTGAAACGATCACACAAATGGTGCGCGCGAGCAGAAAACCTAAAACCGGGCGTCAGATCATAGCGAAAGCATTGCCGACAATCGCAAGCCCCATTCCAAGGGTGCTCCGTAATGCAACGCTCCGTTGGAAATCATTAGGAGGTTCCGCTCACAGCCAGGGCCATTTGAGCGTTTGAGTTCGACAATTCACGAAGCGTGTGCGAAACTCGACGGCTGTGAAAACAACGCGGCTTTGCCTGTTCGGTCTCTTGATGTTGTGGTTTTTTTTGCCATGCCGCGCCTCATCTCAACCTGTCCCAAGCACGGATAACACGACTCTTGTCGCTTTTTCACGGCATACTTTTCGGGGCATTTCCAAGAATGTGGGACCGCAAAAGATCTCCCTCCCCCAATACGGAATCGACATTCCAATTCCCACTCTCAGCTACGGTGAAGATGCGACGCCTCAAGGACTGATCATTGCAGAGCGTTTCGCTGCCCCCGGTCTGCAGGAGGCCGCAGCCCTCGCTGTGGGGGCCATCGCGGAAAACAAAGTTTTCGACGGTCACTGGGATGACGTTCGCGCTGAGCTCGCCTCCGAGCGCACCTTTTGGACAGGCCTCTATTTAATAAAGGGGATCAAGGAGCAAGACACGGGGCGCAACCGGGCGATCCAATTCACCGGATGCAAGACTGTTTCGGGAAACGCTGTGGACGCTGTGAGCAGCGACCATCCCATCAAGGCGTGCGTCTCTAAGGACAATGACTCCAAGGCGGTTTTTCTTCAGCTTCTTAAAGCCTCACCGGATCTGCCGAAGCTGAAAGAGAGTTTTCAAATTTTTTTGAATACGGTGCGCCGGTACATCGGCAAGAACGACAAAGTGGTGATTCCAGAGCCGGTTTACTCAGTGGACTCACAGGGCAACCCCTCGTTACCTAAGGTTTACGACGAGTTCGCAGCCCTTGCTTCCATCATTGAAATGATCGCGGATTTGGGTCCTCCTTTACCGCAAGTCTTTCCGTCTCCTCAACCTGGTCCTCTTAATGCGCAATTGGGAAAAGTCGCTCTCCAACGGGGAGTGGACAGCCTGGGAATCCGTTTCTTCACAAGCGAGCCGTCTCCGCTTTCCGATGCGGTGAGCGTGTTTCCCGTCAATTACATGATGTCCCGACCCAAGGGCAGCCATACCATTGTCGTTTCGCACGACAATATGATGTCGGCGCTGATGAGTTCCTTGGGAATTATCTCCAGCAATGGCGCTCCGGATGATTGGGCCTTCTTTCCCATTGAGACTTACGTGTTCGCCTTTGGCAGCTCTAACGTCAGTATCGTGCGGATGCGCGTCGAGATTAGCGACCCCGACGGCGCCATCCCGGGAAACTATGGGAGCCAGGTAGTCTGGAAGGGCAGCGTCCAGCAGTGGAATGAAAAGGTGATGGCCTTGAATGAGCGCGCAAAGACCTTAAACCTCGGCCCGGGCGGGAATGCCTGCCTCAATGCGGTCAAGGAATGTAAGGCGGAGAAGATCAACGTGGTTTTTTATAGCAGATCAGAAGCTAGGCGTGACCGTTTACGGCGGAATCGTGGCGTGTTCGATGAGTCTGAAAATGTGATCGAGACGCAGGAGTTCAGAGAAGAGCCATAAAATTCGCCTTTTTATTGCTTCAGGGTCATCGTCGCGAACCACCGGTCAGTTCCGCCTTTCACATTCTCGTTAGGAGGGCTTGCTACGGATTTTGAGTCCAGCGCGTCTGCCAATTCCGCCACGCCTGGTGATTTGAGGAACATAGGCATTTTGCTCGCCGCGGTGAGCATTTTGGCTGTTTTGAGATTGGAGACAGCGGGCTGAAAGCCACGCTAGCCGCACAGGCTGCAAGCCTGTGTTCCGGTGCGTCAGAAGCTCAAAGCGCGACCTGAGAATCGCTTATTTCTTCTAACCGTCGCAGGCCGCGTGGTGGCCCAAAAATTTCGCGAAGAATGATTGCGTTGCGTTGTCCTGTCGACGAGCGGAGGAATCCGGCGATGTCTGGAGCGGTGTATGCGGCCTTCGCTTTCGAGTCTGCAGGCGTCGCGTCTGCTTGCTCGGGCACTTTGATAATCGGTGGCTGTTCAACCGGAAACTGTCCTTCGTGAACTTCGAACCCGGGCGCGACTGTTATCGGTGGTGCAGCGACTTTCTCTGCACGTGTCTCACTTCCGAGCGGAGGGCTTTGCAGGATCACGTGGCGTTTGCGCCGCTCTTCTCGAGATAATTTCCAAGGCCGCAGTACGTGTGCAGTGGGTGGCTTTACCGGAGCGAGCGGCCGCGGCGGAATGTCTGTGCGCGGCACAACGGGCGGTGGCGGTCTCGACCCCGTCGGCTGGCCAAGCGCTTCGAGAAATCTGCGAATACGTTCTTCATCCGATTCGACCGGCGCACGTTCAATTGGCTTCGCGGCGGACGGCCTCATTGCCGATCTTCGATCCAGATCCTCCTGTCTTTTCTTCGCCTCGCCGGCTTTGCTTGTGAGCAATTTGAACAGCGCCGCCACCGCGATCAGCAGAATGAAAAGGAGATTCTCGATGTGCATGACGCAGTCGTAATACGTTACAACGTTACATCGATTCACGGTTCATTGATCACGGATCACGTTCCTTCTCCGCGGGTCTTCTCTCCTCCGGCGATTGATTCCCGCATAGAAGTGTCCGCCTGAACGTTTTTCATTCGCACGTAATCCATTATTCCGAGGTTCCCCGAGCGAAATGCGTCCGCCATTGCTTGCGGAACAAGCGCTTCGGCCTCGACCACTTTTGCTCGCATTTCCTGGGTCCTGGCGCGCATCTCCTGCTCTACAGCCACGGCCGCGGCGCGGCGCACTTCGGCTTTGGCCTGGGCAACGCGTTTGTCGGCGTCGGCCTGCTCAGTCTGCAATTTCGCGCCGATGTTATCGCCAACATCCACGTCGGCGATGTCGATGGAGAGAATTTCAAAAGCCGTATTGCTGTCGAGACCTTTGGCCAGCACCGTCTTGGAAATGCGATCGGGATTTTCGAGCACTTCTTTATAGGAATGGGCAGACCCAATTGCGCTGACAATGCCTTCGCCGACACGCGCGATGATCGTTTCTTCCGTGGCGCCACCGACGAATCGGTCGAGATGCGATCGCACGGTAACCCGCGCCTTTACCTTCACGCCGATACCGTCTTGAGCGACACCGTCAATCGTCGTGCGGCCCATGGTCGGGCTTGGCGCGTCGATCACTTTCGGATTGATGCTCGTGCGCACCGCTTCGAGAACAGTTTTGCCGGTGCCCTTGGTCGCCAGATCGATGGCGCAGGCCCGATTGAAATCGAGAGAAATTCCGGCTTTATCCGCCGCGATCAATGCCAGAATCACGTGATTGACGTCGCCCCCGGCCAGATAATGGGCTTCAAGCGGATCGCTCCGCACATCCAGGCCGGCTTTCACCGCCGTGATGCGATTGTCGACAATCAATCCGACCGGCACTTTGCGCAGGCTCATGCCGATCATTTTCCCGATGCTGACGGGCGCGTTTGCGATCCGCGCGCGGAGCCACGTCATGAAATATTTGGAGACCACGATCACCATCACAAACGCGAAGACCGCGAGCACCGCGAGGCCGACCAGATAAAGCGCATCCATATTGTGCGAAACTATCGGAAGCGATAGAACGCGCAAAGCTCTAATTGGTGCTCGGGGCGGGACTTCAACCCGATTTTGCGCCGCAATTAGATCGGAGTTTTGCGCGAATCGTGTCGGGCCTCAGAGGGGAATCGCTACTGCCGCGCGAAAACTAAAAGGAAACCGATACAACAAGGCGACCGCTCGTCTCTTCACGGTTGTCCACTTTTGCTCAGGCGAAGGCGATGCCGAGAGGCATCTGCATAACTTTGCGCCATCCGGCCCGGCGTCGAGAGAATAAACGGCGATGCTGACATTGCCGATGCAGACAAAAATCGGCTTGCCACGCTTCATTTGAAATCGACGACTGAGATTGGAACTGCGTGCTCCGTGCCCAAATAACGGATATGGACCTCGGTTGCATCTTTCGAGACAAGTTCCAGTTCGGTGCCAGCCGACAAAACGACGTTGCCATAGGGTCGGAGTTGTCGACGGCTGCGCGGGACTTGCTAATGGCGCCGACTGCTCGTGCTGATTTTCTTTGCGCAGAGCAGCGCGATTCGATTCGCCTTTCGCTGAAAAGAAAATGACAACGGCGATGACTACGGCGACGAGCAAAGTGATCGTCAAAATTGTTCCTACGCCGGGGGATGTTGGCGCTGGAGCGTCGGGACGATCCGGAATTTGCGCAGACGATGGCGGCCGCGGCGCCAGCGCGGGCGCTGGAAGATCGCGGCCGCAATAGCGGCAGACCTTTGCATCCGGGTTAACGTGCTCGGCGCAGAACGGGCATTTGCGCAAATTGCCTTTGCTACCAATCGAAATCAGCCAACCGATCGGACCGAGCAAGATCGAGACTGCAACGCAGCCGCCGATGTCGTTTTTGTTCTTGCCAATTGCGTAACCGACAACGCCATTCACACCAATCCAGAAAATCATCCACATCAAGACGTCCATCTTTTCCTCATTCTAGGGACAGTCATTCGTCGTTAACAAGCTGTTAACTTTCGCCCTCTAAACCCGACTTTTTATTGGTGCTCGGGGCGGGACTTGAACCCGCATGCCTTTCGGCATACGCCCCTCAAACGTACGTGTCTGCCATTCCACCACCCGAGCTTTTGCGGGAGCGTCAAAACCTTCCGCAGTCCGCACCGGCTGGCAAGTCTCCCTTTTCTTACTCCTGCTCCTGCTCATAATCGAAATCAGACAGAACGAACACAATCACGAGCGCAAGGGTGCGGCATGAAATCGACCTGATCAGCGGTTAAGTTCCCCAAGCGAGCATGAGTAAGAGCATGAGTAAGAATAAGAATACGAGTGAGCATGGCGATTGGATCAAAATCGATCTGCATATTCATACGCTGGATGATCCCAAGGACGCGGTCGATTACTCGGCGCATCAATTGCTGGAGCGCGCTCGTTTACTTGGCTTCCGGGTCCTTGCGATCACGCTGCACGACGCCGTCTTTGATCGCGAGGAAGTATTCGCGGATGCAGCAGCAATGGGCATCTTGCTTATCCCAGCGGCTGAAGTGCGCTTACTCGGCGCGGATGTCATCATTCTGAATGTGACTGGCGAAGAAATCGCGGCGCTGAAGAACTTCGACGATCTTCGACGGCTGCGAGCTAGTCGCGGGACCTCAATTTTCACGATTGCGCCGCATCCCTTTTATGTTTTTGGGGGCTCAATCGGATCGCGATTAATCGCCGAAATCGATTGCTTCGATGCGATCGAGGTCTGCCACTTTCACAAGGGCCTTTTCAACCCGAATCGCCGCGCGAAAAGGGTCGCGTCGCGCTTCGGCAAACCACTGATCGCCACCTCCGATGCGCATCGGCTGCACGCCTTTGGACGGCATTACACGAGCATTCCAACTCCGGCGGAGCTCACTGTCGAGAGTGTCCTCGCTTCATTGCGAGCCGGCCCGTTTAAGTTAACCAGTCCTCCCTGCAGCTTCGTCCATCTGGTAAACGCGATCTATTTCGTGTTGCTGGCACATCCATTTCGGCGACGACGAAAGAGTCGCCACATCGTGAACTCAAAAGACCGCTAGCCCTTATTCGCCGGCGGCCCCAGATCATAAATGGTGCCCCAGGGCCCGGAAGCGACAACCGGCGCGGTACCTTCCCACGGCCGCCTGCTGGCGGCGTAATTGGTCGTTTCTTCGCGTCCCCAAAAGATGTAGCGGACATGCAAGGTCTTCGCGACCTCGCGCCAATTATCGGCGCCTTGCATCAGTTGGTTGAGCAAGTTGTTGACTCCTGTGTAATCGGCGAAACCCTGCGACCACAGATGCCCCGGATAACCAAGCACCAGCTTGCGGCCCTGAAGCAAGAGCGGATGATTGAACGTCGGATAGGCGGCGAAGCGAGCCTCTACCGGCAAAGGCTGGACCGCATCGCCGACTGCGGAGAGTTCGATGCGATTGGTTATTCCAAAACCTGGGCGTCCGACAGAAAGCCCCCCAAACAGAGTGATGAATCCTGAGCCAAAGAGTGCCATGCAGACAAGGGCACGCGCCGGAAAGTTCCAGTGTGCAATGAGATCCTTCCACAAAAACGGGAGCACGAGAAAGTAAGCCCAAATCATGAGCTTGAGGTTGTCCCATTGCCACGGCGCAAACTGAAAAAGTAAACCCAAGACGAAAATCGCGAGTGCCGGCAGGAGAAAGGCGATTGCCTCAGACGACTCCTGATTCCATTTGAGGCCGCTTTTCCAGGCACGCCAGCCGCAGAGCCCGATCAAGAGAAGTACCAGTGGAATAAAGATGCCAAAATTATCGGACCAGAATTGAAAGAGACTCGCGCGCGCGAATGTAGGATCAGACATGACCCACCCCAAATGCCATCTTAACATTGATCCGGCGCGGAAATGATCGGTGGTCAGCCATGTGAAAAAAAAGGCCGGAAGCAACGCACAGGCCACGACCTTCAAAGCATGCATGCGCGTGTCGCCAAGGAGCCTGCCCCGTCCTGCCGCGTCCGAAATCGAGCGTCGGATGCCGCCAATTCCTTCCGTCCGGAAAAGATCAACAACGAATTTCAGTGGTTGAAGACATTCAAAAATGAAAAGAAAAAAGAGAATGATGCTGAGAGCGAGAAACGTGTGAACGTGGAAGAGCGGCATCGAGGCATAGAGAGAGAGCTCGACCCAGAAGGGCAGCGGCCCCCTTCGTTGACGCGAGTTGGACGGCACTCCGCCTACAGGGGCCTTGCGAAAGAATGTTTCGCGCCAATGCCACAGCAACAGCACGCCGGCCGGAATTGCGTAAAGCAATCCGCGCTGGGTCACAAACATGGATAGCGCTATGCTTTTCCAGGCGATTGCGTTTACGCCCTGATAATCCGAAAACTTCAGCTTATCGAAAAATTGGAAACCCGCTGTGCCGCCATTAAACAAAAAGCCGGCCACACCGAAGGCGCCGGCCCAGCGGAAAAACGCGTAAAACGTCGCGAGTGACGCAAGCAATCCCGTCCAAACCAGTCCCTGTATCAGGTCGACGTGAACCAGGCAGAGCAGTGCGTTAAATAAATCCATCCCGGCGGGATATCTCAGTTTGCTAAAGACATAGATCGGGTTGTCTGGCCAAAGGGCCACTCCACTCGCGAAATTCCTGATCAGCGTGAGATGCAGGGAGAGGTCGCCCAGATTATTGGGCGATTGAATTCTCAGTTCGCTGCCGTCGATGTAGAGAAGCCAGCAAAAAGAGCGCACGGCAAACATGAGGAAGCATATGCCGAGCAGCCAGATCCAAACTTTTCCATAATGCCAGGGAGCCGGAGTTGATTGGGGCGCGCTCTTCTGTAGCCGGCGCTGCGCTCGCTTGGAAACCCGGCTTTCCGATTGTGCATCGCCCGCCGGTCCGGAGGAGTCAGGCGACGCGCCTGCCTTGGAATTCGGTTTATTAGGATCAAAAGTCCCGAGATAGGCTGCAAGAGCAAATGCGGCGCCTGATATTAGCGCCAACAGCGCGCTCCACTTGTTCAGCCCCCTCCCGACCATTCCAAGAAGAAGGCCGCAAATAGTGGATAGATTGACAAAGATCAGGCCAGCGGAAAGCCATTTCATCGATGTGAGCCTTGCCTAGCCCGGGCCTTTGCCAACGAAATCAGGCGATCGGCCCGGGAAAAACTCTTTGAAGATTTCGGCGCTTAGATAGAGCTTCGACGGTTCCTGGGCGCTGCGAAGCGTGAGCGGCTCGGTGTAATACGCGTTGTGCAGCTTGGACTCAACCTCCTTGATTTTGTTTTCCTGCACGAGCAGAAAAGGCGCGTCGAGGACTTGAGGCAGATTCCCCTGCTCGTAGTAACCGATATGTGTGAAGTCACCAAGAACCCATGGAAGCGGATAGGTGCTGGATCGAATTATGTGCCCGGTCAGATGATAGTTGGCTGGATCCTTTTTTGCCAATCGCAGCAGCGGCTCCGTTAGCTTAAAAATGTCATTATAAGTCTGAACGTAAACGTACGGCTCGGTATCGGTCGTGCAACGGAAGTAGTTCAGCCGAATCGACAATCCGAGCGAAATGGCCAGGAGGACGCCTATCCCGACATATGTTGCGCGCAGATATTTCGGACGAACAAGCACAACCGCCGCGCCAAAGACGAAGAGAAAAGGCCAGGCAAAACTGATGATGCACCACGGAGTCTTGTATTTAACATAACTGTAAGCAATCAGAGTTCCGACTCCATAGATCGCCAGATAACGCAAACTGAAGTTCTTAAGCTCCTGGCAAAACACGCACAGAATCAGACCGACTCCGACAGGAATTTCGTAGCGTTTAATCAGGTCCAGCCAGTAATACCAGGGTTTTTCATGCCCATGGCCGGTCTGGCCGGTCTGGCTCCAAGCGTGGAATGCCTGATACAAACCTTTCACGCCGCCCCAATTGAGAAACGTTCCGGAATAGAAAAAGACGATCGCGGCGACGCCGACTCCCAGGACCATCGCGAGATCAGCGTAGGTCCACGTTTGCCTGGCCGGTTTGACGTCGGGAAGGCGATTGATCAGGTGGGACACCATTAAGACCGGAATCGCCACTACCGCGCAAACGAGATGGATGATGTACGTTTCCTTGGTCAGGATCATGCCGGCCACTCCCATGCCGGCCCACCAGAGGTAACTCGTCGTCCCAAATTTCCAGAGACCGAGGAGGCCCATGATGAACATCATCGAGGAGAGCACCAGCCACACTTCGTGGATCGAGTAGCGTCCGTAGAAAACGAAACCGGGAGACACCGCCATCGCCAGGGCCGCGATTCGACTCACATTTCGTCCGACCAGCGGCTCGAATTTCAGGCAAAGCCAGACGCAGCCGATGCTGACAAGGACAACCGGCAGGCGCAACGCCCAGAGATTTCGGCCAAACAAACTCTCTGAGAGCAACAGAACGTAAAAGTGAAGCGGCCCGTGATAGTTTGTCGGGTCGTACCGGTAAAACCCATTCTTCATCATCTGATCGACGAACCAGCCGTTGATGCCTTCGTCGAAATGCGCTGGCTTGATGCCGAGGAGGAAAAAACGCAGGAAAATTGCGAGCCCGAGGATCAGCCACGGGACCCACGCGTTTTCTGCGAGTGACGTTCTCCAGGTTGCCAGCTGATTGCCCAACATTGGAAAATCTGCTAGCGCGCCGGCTCTGGCGCTGCTAGTACGCGCTGCGATGCGCATTTTGGTGACCGGTGGCTGCGGCTTCATCGGGAGCAACTTTATTCGGTATATTTTGCAACATTACAAGCCCGCGTACGTGACCAACGTCGACGTGCTCACTTACGCAGGTAATCTCGCCAATCTCGACGGCGTGGTCGAAGAACATGGCGAGCGTTACGAATTTTTCAAAGCCGATATCGCCAATGCCGATCAGATGGACGCGCTCATGACCGAGCATCAATTTTACGCGGTCATCAATTTCGCCGCCGAATCGCACGTGGACCGCAGCATTAATTCTCCGCTCAACTTCATCCACACGAATGTTATCGGCGCCAGCGTGTTGCTCGATTGCGCCCGCCGGCACGGCGTTCAACGCTTCATCCAGGTCTCGACGGACGAGGTCTATGGCTCGCTCGGCGTTACCGGGAAATTTACCGAGCAATCCCCGCTGGACCCCAGCTCGCCATATTCGGCAAGCAAAGCCGGCGCCGATCTGCTTGCGCTTGCCTCTTACAAAACTTACGGCCAGGAAGTGCTGGTGACGCGCTGCTCGAATAACTACGGCCCGTACCAGTTTCCGGAAAAACTTATTCCGCTCATGATTATCAAGGCGCTCCGTGACGAGCCGCTCCCGGTCTATGGCGACGGCATGAATGTGCGCGACTGGATTCACGTGACCGACCATTGCGCCGCGATTGTGGCCGCGCTCTTCGAAGGCAAACCGGGATCGATCTATAATTTCGGAGGCGAGAGCGAAATTGTGAATATCGACCTCGTTAAGGCCATTCTCGATACATTGGGCAAGCCGCACAGCTTGATTTCATTTGTGACCGACCGGCCCGGGCACGATCGCCGTTACGCGATTGATTCTTCCTTCGCGCAACGGGAATTGAATTGGAAACCGCGTCGCAATTTTCAGGAAGGACTCGGCCAAACCATTCGGTGGTACATCGACAATCCATCTTGGTGGCAACCGTTGCTCGAGCGCACGGGACGGTATTGATCTGTTTTGACATTATAGTCTCAATGTGACTATAATAAGGCCATGAATAACTCCGTCAGCGTGGCCAGATTGAAGAGCAAGCTCAGTGAATATTTGAGCGCGGCAAGAAAAGGGAAAGAGATCATTGTCACTTCCCATCGGCATCCAATCGCGCGGCTGGCGCCGATAGAGAAAACCCCAACAGACTTGAAGATCATTCCGGCAAAGAAACCGGTCTCGTCGCTTAAGAAAGTCAAAGGTCTCAACCTGAAGGTCGATCTCGTGACTGATTTGTTGGCCGACAGACGGCGACGATGAATGTCTATCTCGACTCTTCGGTCGTGCTGCGAAGATTACAGCAGGAACCTGCTGCGGTGATCCGCTGGGCGCAATGGGAGCATGCGTATAGCAGTGAATTGCTTCGCGTCGAAGTGCTGCGCAGCATCGATCGCAATCGACTAAAGGGTGCTCTCACTGACGAGGACGTGGCGGAGCTTATTACCAACGCGCATGCAATTTTTGATGCGATTGAATTCGTCACGCTGAGCGGGTCGATTTTGAACAGAGCATCGCAATCCTTTCTGACGCCACTCGGGACTTTGGACGCGTTACACCTAGCGACTGCGTTGCGTCTCGCCGAGGCCGGCGCAATTGAGCTGACATTTCTGACCCATGATACCGAACTCGCGACGGCCGCGCGAAGTATGACTTTCAAGGTCGAAGGGGCATGAGCCGCAGGCCGTGGCAAACATGAAGATCTTAATCATCGGTGCGGGCGGACGGCTTGGTGCCGCGCTCATTCGCGAATATCGAAACAAATTCGACGTCACTTGCTTCGATCACGCGCAACTCGATCTCTCAAATCGAGATCAGATACGCGAGAGAATCGGCACAGCGAGCTTCGATGTTCTGATCAACGCCGCTGCATTTACGAATGTCGATCTTTGCGAGACACAGCGCGATCGGGCTTTTCAAATCAACGCCGAGGCCCCGCGCCTGCTCGCTGAAATGTGCCGAGAGAAAGACGCAAAGCTCATTCACTTCAGCACCGATTACGTTTTCGACGGTGAGAAATGCGAACCATACACCGAAGAAGATGAAGCGAATCCGATCAGCGTTTACGGCGAATCGAAACGAGCGGGCGAAGAGAATGTTCTCGCTGTGAAAGGCGGGCATCTGGTTGTGCGCGTCTCCTGGGTATTCGGCCCTGACCGGCCAAGTTTTATCGATGGGCTGATCAAACGTGCACAGGAAAATGAACATGTTGATGCAATCGCGGACAAATTTTCCACGCCCACATACACGCTGGATATCGCGGAGATGCTCCCATCCTTTTTCAATGTCGCGCCTGTAGCCGGGGTCGGTGACCCAGGAAAACATTTCCGAGCCACAGAGTTTGCAGGCGACACGCCTGCCGCTACAGAAGCCGCGGTCAACGCCCGCGGCCACAGGGCCGGCGATTGCAGCGGTTTTTTGCATTTCGCCAACAGCGGCGAATGCACCTGGCAGGAATATGGGCAGTGGGCGCTGGATTGCTGTCAGACGGTCGGTGTATCGACTAAAGCCAAAACCGTTGGCGCAATTAAATTAAGCGACATGGCCAGCTGGGTTGCGCGCCGCCCTGTTTACTCGGTGCTTTCGAGCGCCAGATACACCGACTTGACCGGCGCTTCACCTCGGGCTTGGCGTGACGCCGTTGCTGGTTATATTAGGCGCTTCTATTCCAAAAAATGAAAACACACATCGTCGCTTTTACATTGTCGATTGCCCTTTGCCTCACTGCGCACGCCGGATTGAAATGGGAGCAAACCTCGCTCGAATTACATCCCACCGCTGCTGACAAGCAGGCGATTGGCCATTTCAAATACCAGAATACCGGCGACAAACCGGTGAAATTTAAATCCGTCAAAACTTCTTGCGGCTGCACGGCGGCGCAGACCCAGAAGGAGGAAGTGCCGGCGGGAGAGAAAGGTGAGATCACGGCCACCTTTAACATCGGCGAACGCACCGGCACTCAGGTTAAAACTGTGACGGTCGAAACCGACGACCCGGCGAATGTCACCACCGTGCTCACCCTGAAGGCGGTGATCCCACAGCAACTCGAGATCACGCCAACGTTTGTGTTTTGGGGACAAGGCGAGGCACTAAAGCCAAAAACGATCGTCGTCCGCGCAGCCAAGGATTTTCCAGTGAAACATCTCAAGGTCACGTCATCGAGTCCGGATTTTCAAGCCAAGGTTGAAGAGACCGGTAACGGCCAGTTCAAGATCGACGTCAAACCACCGGAGACGAACAAGCAGACTGCCTCGACCTTGACGATTCAACCGGAAGATTCGCAGAAAATATTTTACGCCACTGCTCGCGTTACCGGTGCTCCGGTTCCTCAATAGCAGGCGCTGGCTCAAATAAAACATTTGAAATCTTCACTGGTCCGTCAGGCGCTCATTCTTGCGGCGCTTGCGTTTGTTCCCGGCCTCGTCCAGGCGATCTATTTTGGCGACAAAGTTTCATGGCGGTCGCCCGTTCCGGCTTCCGAAATGGTCACGGTCACGCAGGCGCGGGCGTGGGTTGAGAATGCAATCTGGGTCGATGCCCGGCCGGATAATGAATTTGCCCGCGATCATGTTCCCGGCGCTTTGCCATTGAACGAAGATCGCTGGAGTGAATTGCTGCCGCAGTTTCTGGGAGCGTGGTCGCCCGAGAAAAAGGTTGTCGTTTACTGCAGCAGCGAGGGTTGCAATGCCAGCCGCGAAGTCGCTCGCCGCCTGCGCAAGGAAGCGCAACTGCCAAACGTATTCGTCCTCGAGGGTGGCTGGGAGGAGTGGCTCAAGACGAGGAAATGAAAAGAACGCTCATCTCAGACGCTCACCTCAATCCTCTCGGCGCTCCGCCCGGTCGCGATCCCGGGGAGGACGCGCAGCGCTCGGTGAGGGTTGCATCGAGAATCGTCTGGCGAATTGTGGACGTGATCATCGGCGGAATCTTCATCCTCGCGGCGTTGACGAAGATTTTCGCTCTTGATCAGTTGATCGCTGATGTTGGCCATCTTCACTTCGGCTCGATGATTGTCGATTTCCAAAATCTCAGCCTTGCTGATCCGGTCCAATTCGCTAACGACATCGACAATTACAAAATTCTGCCGTGGACGATCGGTGTCGGGCTCGCGTTTTATTTGCCCTGGCTGGAAATATTATGCGGTCTTGCCTTGATCCTGCGCCGTCTTTATCTGGGTGGATTGTCGATCTTGACCGCGCTCGTCGCGGTCTTCCTCGTCGCCACAATTGCCGCAAAAGTCCGCGGCTTGGACATCACCTGCGGCTGTTTCGGTCATGCCAGCCAAAACTGGAATTTCCCCACTCATCTCGCGATCGATCTCGCAATTCTGGGTGCGTTGCTCGCGCTTTCCTTTCAGGTTGTTTCTGGAGATAGGCTGCAAAATGCAGTTTAATTCTAGTTAGACGAAAAAATTTCGTATAATTCTCGTTAGATGGATACCTCGCCAGCTCGATCCACTGTAAGAACTTGGTTTGCCTTCGGGCTTCGCCTGCTTGGCTTCTGGGAGATTCTCACAGCAGGCACATACTTCTTCACCGGACTGAACATCAGCATGGGATTCACAAAGCCTATGGCTGGGCAGTCGTCTTTCGGTTCATATATGACGCAGGTTTTCGGACACCTCATCCTTGCCTTGTGGTTGGTAAAATGGGCACCGAACATCGCACGCTTTCTTTATCCCGACCCTCCTCCTCAGAAAGATCACTCCGCAGCAAAGCGTTCGGATTCTGACACGCCAACCATCTAACCAGCGGATGAAGCCAACGGCCCCATTCCGAAACAAGTTCAGCATACTTGCAGCGACACACTGCCGTGGCTTATCTCTTTCTCGTTAGATGGTAAAACCATGGCCAATTCGCCAACGGACTTCAGCGTGAAGTTTGGCTCAGTTGGCCGCACTCTAGAGTATGACGACTCGCATGGGCACATCCTCTTTACATTCGATACCGGATCGCAAGGCCCAAAGTCGATTTGTTTGGAGCATCACGCATTGGAGACGCCTCGTTCGCCCCATTATGACATCGCATTTCAGAGAACTAAGGAGTATTTGGAGTCTAGCGGCTATGAGGTCGAGACCTTTGGAAAGTAACTCTGGATACGCACACCAACCATCTAACCAGGCGATGCAGCGAACCGCGCCCCGCTCCGATGCGTAGCTTTTGTGTAGTTAGTTCGTTCAGCTTGCGGCCACGCGCGCTCTCGGGCGCGGTCGCTGATCTTGTGCCTCGTTAGATATACTCCTGCGCGCTGAAATTTGACGCGCGCGTTCGCATCGCGACGCGAACATGTAGTGGAACGCTTTCTTCCACAGCATGAAATGGTTGCTCGATTTTTTGAAGGGCACGTGGCTGGGGCATCCGTTGCATCCGGTTCTTGTCCACGTGCCGATGGCGATGTGGCCCGGCGCGCTGATCTTTGATCTCCTCTCACGCTGGAACGGGAACGCCATGGTTCGGCTTTCTTTTTACGCGATCATTTTCGGGTTGGCCGCGTCGTTGCTGGCCGTGCCGACGGGAGTGGTGGATTGGAGCGGGATTAAAAAGGAGAAACCGGCGTGGAAAATCGGTTTGTATCACATGATCCTGAATCTGATCGTCGCCTTACTGTTTGCGATCAATCTCGGACTGCGCGTCCACACGTTTCGCAAAGACACTATTGTTACCGGCGCGCCGCTCGCGCTCTCGATCATCGGCACGGCGCTGCTGATCGGCTCAGCTTATCTTGGCGGACTGATGGTTTACGATTACGGGATCAGCGTTGCGCGAATGTCGAAAAAGAAATGGCGCAAAATCGCTGAGGCCGGCGGCGCGAATCTTCCACCGGAGTAAGATCGACATGCTCAAAGATTTCCTGGAAGGCAAACCGCTCCGGCATCCACTGCATCCGATGCTGGTTCATTTTCCCATCGGGCTATTTATCCTCAGCTTGTTGCTCGATCTGGGGAGCCTCGCTTTTCCATCGACGCCCAATCTCGTTCGCGAAGCGTTTTACACGATGCTGCTCGGAATTATCGGAGCATTGATCGCAGCGGTGCCCGGCCTGGTCGATTACACAGATATCCGCAACGATCACCCGGGCAAACGCATCGCGACGGCACATTTGACTTTGAATCTCATCGTCGTCGGACTGTATGGAATTAATCTGGGTATCCGCTCTTCCACGCTCGATGCGCTTAAAACGCCGGTCGGGCCGCTGATTCTGTCGCTGGTTGGGATTGCGTTGCTATCCGTGTCTGGCTATCTCGGTGGCCGTCTCGTTTACGACAAAGGCATTAGTGTGGGCCGGCACAAGCGGCGAACGCCGACCCCGGAAAACACGCTCCATTTAACGAAAGGTGGAAACGGCGATGCGCTCTTCGTTCCAGTCCCCGAAGCGGAGCGCTTGGGCGATCGAGAAACATTACGCGTAGAAATTGACGGCCAGGTGATCGCAATCGTGAAACTGGACGGAAATTTCTATGCCTTTCAGGAATTTTGCACCCACCGCTTTGGTCCGCTTTCCGAAGGCGACTTTAAGGGCTTCGACGTGCAATGCCCGTGGCACAATTCATGTTTCGACGTGCGCACCGGGAAAGTAACCAATGGACCGGCCAAAGTGGATCTGAAAACTTTCACAATTGAGACGCGGGCCGGCAAAACCGGCATTGTATTGCCGCCAGAAAGCAAGGAGTCATGATCAGAAAAATTAAATCCGGTTATCGATTGTATTCGCGAAAGAAAAATCCGAAGACAGGGAAACGAAGAAATCTCGGCACGTTTAAGACGCGCGCGGCAGCCAAAAAACACGAAAGAGCCGTGCAGTACTTTAAACGGCGCTAACTCGCGGTTTCTTTTCTTGCGACGATATTCAAACACAAGAAACGAAAAGCGATTGTAGGGCAGGCGCTCCGCCTGCCGAATCAATAATTTCGGCAACCGACGCGGTTGCCCTACAATTGCGAACAAGCTGTGTTGACCATTCGCCCCGCGACAGAAGCCGATCAAAATGCCATCTGAAATATTTTTCATGAGATCGTCGCCGCTGGAGACACCTACGCATTTGATCCAGGGATGTCGCGCGAAGAAGCGCTGGCTTATTGGTTTGGCGCGAGCACGCATACTTACGTTGCCGAGCAGCGCGCAGAATCTGTAGGGGAAGCTGTCAGCTTCGTCCGAGCCGGACTGGCACATGGGACGGCAACGCCGTCCCCTACAGTGGCTGTCAAAAATCGCCCGATTGTCGGCACTTATATTTTGAGACCGAACCAGGCAGGACCAGGCGCGCACGTCGCCAATGCCTCCTTCATGGTTGCGCCAGACGCGAGTGGGCCGAAGAATGGGCGAGCATTGTCTCAGCGAGGCACGCCGGCTGGGCTTTCGCGCAATGCAATTCAATTTTGTCGTTTCCACGAACACATCCGCGATCCACCTTTGGCAGAAACTCGGTTTCAAAATTGTCGGGACTTTACCTGGCGCATTTCGTCATCCCGAGGCGGGCTATGTCGACGTGTACGTCATGTACGGTTCGTTGTTGCCCACGAATGACGCGAATGAAGGCGAATGAAACAAGATTGTAGTGCTTTTTCGCGTCGATTCGCGTGATTCGCGGGTAATGAAAGAAACATTGCAATAAACTGTATTGCTATTGAACCTAACGGCTAAATGCAGACGGTGATTCAAGTAATCGCGACCGGGCGCGGCTCGTTACGCAACAAGATCATGACTGATCCGCTCCTGGAAAAGAAATTTGGCTTCGTCAAAGTCTGGGCAAAACAGCCCGGACGTCCGCATGGCTGGGCGAAAATACACAGTGCCCGGGATGTTTACGGCGCGATTAATCTGGAATGGCATGCGCGCAGTAGCACGCTCATCTGCCGGGTTGTGACAAAGCTCGGCAACAAACCGAACTCGATTATTGGCGATTTTATCGATTACCTGCTGGCGCGTCATCAAAGCCGCATCCTCGCTATCCACATCATGCGGCGATAATTGACGCGAAAGCGACCGATGTATTGATCCATGCTTAAGAAGCTGGTTTTGCCAGGAGCACACTGGTGGATGCTGGCGCTGACCGGCGTCTTGTTCGCGCTGGTGGCGACTCTCGTGGATCTCAAGCCGGTGGTGGATGAGAATTTTTTCTTTTCAACCACCGATCCCGGGGTCCGACAGTCGAAAAAAATCGAGGCGAATTTCCCATCCCAGCCGGAGATTATCCTGGCCGTCTCGTCCCGGAATATATCTTCAGGGCGATACCTGGGCCGAATCCAAAAACTCACGCAACAACTCCAGAACATCGACGCTGTCAGCGCGGTCAAGAGCTTGACGGCCGGACCGAAGAGTTTTGACGACGCGCTCAAGAGCCCGTTTTGGAGCCGCCTCCTGATCGCCAGGGACCGTAAGTCCAGCAACGTGATTGTTTTCGTCGAAGGCAAAGAGACTGAGAAGCTCATCAAGCGGATCGAAGGAATCATGCACGAGCTCGATGAGAAGGATTTTCGAATTCATATCGCCGGCCCGCCCTACGTGGTCGAGATGATCCGGCGCAGTTTGGCCCACGATTTTCGCTACTTCACCCTCGCGGCGTTCGTCTTATTTGGGCTGACGATGGCAGCCTTGTTCCGGTCGGTTCGGGTATTTCTGGGGATGCTCTGCACTTGCTCAAACGCCGTTTTGTTGACGTTGCTCCTCCAGTCATTGTTCGGCCAAAAGGTCGGGATTCTCACGGTCAATCTTGGCACGATCGTCTTTATCATCGCGCTTTCGCATTTGGTCTACATGACCTTCAATTGGCAAACGCTCGCCAGCCGCATGGGCAAGGAGTCGCCGGACCTCGCGACAGCCGCTGTTCGCATGACATTTCCCGCGTCGTTTTGGTCGTTAGTCTGCGCGTCGCTGGGGTTTGCCAGTTTGTTAATTGTTCAAGCCAAGCCGCTACGGGAATTGGGATTTGGCGGCGTACTCGGGACGGTCGTGGCATTCGTTTGCGCATACGTGATGTATCCGCCGTTTCTGCGCTGGGCCGTACCGCACAAGACCAAACTCATGGAGAAAGAACCTCCCCGCGCATTTTGGTCGCGCCGGTTCGTGCTGCCGTCGCTCGTTACGATTTTACTCGGTGTCGGTTTGGGATTTGGTCTGACCCGAATAAACACCGATCCGAGTCTCCTCGATTATTTCAAGCAGCACCAAGAACTTCGCGATGGACTGGAATACGTGGACAATCACGGCGGCGCGAACCCGCTTACCCTCGTCGTGTCCGCATCCAGCGGCAGCAAGTTAGACACGGACGAGGCGTATCAGAAGATGTGGATGCTCCAGGGCGCCTTGGAAAAGCAGAAAGACGTCGGCACCGTGATTTCGCTTCCGACGCTCCTGGCTGAAGGCGATCGAACGCCGTTCTCATTTCTCCTGAGTTACGAAAAGATGCTGGAAATCATGGAGCAACCGAAGTACGCGCGCATCGCCAAAAGTTTTGTAAACGAGGACCGCACGCAGGCAGTGTTTCTCCTCCGAATGGTCGAAGCCCGCCGCGACCAATATCGACTCGACGTCGTCAACGATCTGCGTTCAATCGCCCGAAAGCACGGGTTCAAAACTGTTCTCGTCGGCAGCATTTATTATCTGCAGGGGCGGCTAGCGCAGCTGGTCGCTTCGAGCCTGGTGACCGGCCTTTTCTGGTTGAATCTCTTCTTCATTGGGATCGCGTGGATTGTCGCCCGTTCCGTGCGTAGGGCATTGGCAATGATTGCGAGCTTGACGCTCGTCCCGCTGTGCATGCTCGGTGGCATCGGTTGGCTGCATGTGCCGATGGACATTATCTCGGCCCCGGCCACGAATGTCTGCATCGGGATCGCGATCGATTCGATGATTCATCTTGTCTTTGGCGTCCGCCGCGCGCAACGCGCCGGAAAGAAAGGCTGGGCGGCCTGGGTAGCCGGACGCGAAGAACAATGGCGCGGTATTGTCTACTCGGACGTAATCTTCGCTGCTGGCTTCGCCATTTTCGCGTTGTCGGATTTTCCGCCGACGCAACGTTTCGGGCTCGTCGTGCTTGGCGGATTGATCATCGATATTTTGGCAAATTTGTTCGTATTGCCGTTGCTCGGTGGCGCTGAGTGGAAAAAGAAATAGTCCCTCGCGCTAATTGTAGGGCGTCTGTGTCAGACGCCTCCCTGGGCCGTCAATTGGCGTTTCATAGAAAACGCCCTGTAAATCGATTTTTGAAACCGCCTACAGCTGATGACACCGCGGAGCCTACGGGGCTCGAACCCGCAACCTCCGCCGTGACAGGGCGGCGCTCTAACCAATTGAGCTAAGGCTCCCCGAAAGAGCAGAGTTTAAAGGCAGCTGTCGCCAGCCGCAAGCAACGTGAACGCGAGCGCACGCTCCTCTACATCTGGGCACGAAGAATCTGTCCGTGGATTTTCTCTGCAACACAAGGTCGAGGTAATGGTTGAACATTTTGTGTGCGCGCGGCGTCGAACTCCGAAAGATTCCGCGAGTGAAGATTGCGAAATGCGCCTGCCAAAGTATAGTGCCACTCGGTTCGGCGGATTGACCCAAACCATTAAATGAGCGACGAGCGCAGCGAGGGATTTCAGGGCGAGGAAGGGGACTCGAGTCCGGCCAGTTTCCTCGATTCATTTGATCGTGTGATCGCGTCGTTGCCTCCGGGCGATCCGATTCGGCGCGAGCTGCTGGATTTGCGCCCGCAAATTTTCGATCAGCAAGAGACGATGATCGAAGCGCGTCGGATGATCGAGAAGCTCGAGGAAGTCGTCAAAAAAGTGACTTCCCCCGCGAATCGGATCGGCACATTTCTTGACGCCACCTCCAACGATACGGCGCATATCGTGGTGGGAGGCGCCGATTATTATTGCAACGTCGATCCGCGCATTTCGCTCGCGAAATTGAAAAAGGGGACGCGCGTCCTGGTCAACGAAGCGTTTGTCATCGTGGGCGATCTCGGATTTGAAACGGCTGGTCCGGTGACAAAAATCACCGAAATCCTGGGCGACGATCGATTGCGAGTTGGCTCGGAACATGGCCTTCAATCGATGGTCTTGCAGCGCTCTGCCGATCTGGCGAAATCAACCTTGAAATCAGGCGACGAAGTCCGGGTCGATTCGAATTACCGGATGGCGCTCGAAATGCTCTCGAGCACGAAGTCGCACGAACATTATCTCGACGATGTGCCGGAGTTACCGTGGGAAAAAGTCGGCGGCCAGGAGGCGGCGCTCCAGGCGATCAAGGACGCGATCGAGCTTCCGCTGTTGCACGTCGATCTTTTCAAAAAATTTCAACACGCCACGCCGAAAGGTTTCCTCCTATATGGTCCTCCCGGCTGTGGGAAGACGCTAATTGGAAAAGCCACCGCCTATAATTTAACGAAACAGCTTCAAGAGAAAACGGGCGTGGAAATGCAGGAATATTTCATGCACGTCAAAGGCCCGGAGATTTTGAACATGTGGGTGGGCGAATCGGAACGAATGGTACGCGAAATTTTCGCCACCGCTCGCGAGAAGCGCGGCGAGGGCTTTATGCCATTTCTGTTTATCGACGAAGCCGAATCGATTCTCGGTACCCGCCGGGCCTCCCGTCATTCCAATATTCTTTCGACGCTTGTCCCCATGTTTTGCTCGGAAATGGATGGGATCGATTCCCTTAATGACGTGGTAATTATTCTCGCATCCAATCGCGCCGATCTGATCGACCCCGCCATTTTGCGGCCGGGCCGGATCGATCGAAAAATTAAAGTCAATCGCCCGGACAAGCAGGGTACGCGCGAAATTTACCGGATCTATCTCACTGACGACCTGCCCTACGACGGTGTGCTGGCGAAAGAAGCCGATGGAATGGGCGCGTCGATCGAGCGCTTGATCGAACGTTTTGTCGACTGGCAATTTACACGCCGTGATGAAAACAAGTTTCTGGAGGTGACCCTGCGCAGCGGACGCAAAGAGACCCTCTACCGCAGCGATCTTATCAGTGGTGCGATCATTGCCTCGATTGTCGAGCGCGCAAAAGCGATGGCCATTAAACGCGCTATTGCCACGCAACAGGAGGAAGGGATTCGGGAAACCGATTTGCAGCTGGCGTTCAATGCCGAGTACGTCGAGAACGACATCTTCCCAACCACCGACATCACCGAAGATTGGCTCAAGCTGATCGATTACGATCCGGAAAACGTCGTCAAAATTTCGCCGGTGAAACCGATCTCCGATTCAGGATCGCGGCCTGCATCGGGAGTGATTTAATGAACGCGCAATCGCTACACACGCGATGCGAATGGCTGTAGGGGAAGCTGACAGCTTCCCGTTTATTATGGCCGATTTCAGAGGCATCGGGGGGACGATGACGAGGGTTGGCGGGAGATGAAACGCGTCTTTGGGCTGGAGACGGAGTACGGGATCACTCTCAGTGGCGCGGAGACCGTCGACGTTGTTGCCGAATCGATCGAGCTGGTGCGCCGTTACACCGAGCATGGCGCGCTGATGAAGTGGGACTATGAATTGGAAGATCCACATCTTGACGCACGCGGGTTTCGCGCCCGCGAATTACTGCAGGATACCGACGAATCCGCCTACTACGAAATCGACAAAAACCGCCCACTCAGCTTCGAGGAAATAAAAAGCGACCTCGTTCTTTCAAACGGCGCCCGTTTTTACAACGATCACGCGCATCCGGAATATTCCACTCCGGAATGCACCACGCTTCGGCAAATCGTGTCGCAGGATAAGGCCGGCGAACGCATCCTCGCGGAATGCGCGCGCCGGCGAAATCAGAAGTTGCCGCCCGGCTATGAAGTTCGGCTTTACAAGAACAATACCGACTTTGTCGGGCACAGTTACGGTTGCCACGATAATTACCTGATGCGTCGCAACATCGCATGGGACCACATCGTTGCGGGTGTTCTGCCATTTCTCGTCACCCGCCAAATCTTCGCCGGCGCTGGAAAAATGGGTGTCGAAGCGGAAAGCGCCTCGGGTGAGCCTGATGTTTTTCAAATTTC
>WNFV01004914.1_pt1 | contig 22600 bp, 18 predicted proteins | sample 5400101 | NCBI WGS metagenome assembly WNFV01 (sample SAMN13153361, study PRJNA577476) | soil metagenome | isolation source: 115 cm soil or saprolite under grassland replicate 1 | place: USA:California | collected 2016-06-15 | reverse complement strand
TTCACCAGCCAATCGGCGGAGGTCCTGGTCCACCTCTATTATTCGCTCAGGCTTATTGGCCCGCAGTGCGTTGACTATCTCATCATCAAAGACATAAGCCTGGGGATTGTAACCGGCGGGCGCACTCGGTATCAGCCGGTGGCTCAGGTCACCACTGGCAACAAATGCTACCGCTCTGCCCAGACGGCTCGCCGCTCGTCTGATACATGATCCAAAAACCAGATGGTCTTCGTCGGAAAGAAAACTATAACCCAGGGCCACTACCCTGCCGTCCCATCCGTTATGTTGCAGGAAATAGAGTGGTACCATTGTGCCGTGGTCCAACCCCTGATCCTTGAGGGGCAAAACGTCATACGCTTCAGTTGCTGCCGTTTCCACAATTGCTTCAATCAGCCTCTGGTCGGAAGACGCCTGCACCCGAGCGGTGGGTGCTCTGAACTGAGCGAAATCACCATGGAGAGGGTTGGATTGGTAGGCAACAAATGCGTATGGGTTTAGCCGAGCGTGCGGTGAGATTAGCACAAGGGTTTCAGCGCCACTGTTCATCAGTCGTTGAGTGAATTCCGTCATTGCCGCAACAGACTCACGTACCGACGAAACAGCTTCGCCGCCGACCTCAGGTACCATGATCGGCGGGTGAGGCACGATGCCGGAGAAAACTATTGAGTTCTCGCTTGGCACCTCAGACCCTCCCGTTTAGTGAATAGTAAATGGTAAACGGTGAATGGTAAATGGTAAATGGTGAATGGTGAATGGTAAATGGTAAATGGTGAATGGTAAATGGTGAATGGTGAATGGTGAATGGTGAATGGTGAATGGTAAATGGTAAATGGTAAATGGTGAATGGTGAATGGTGAATGGTGAATGGTGAATGGTGAATGGTAAATGGTGAATGGTAAATGGTAAGTAATGGTCCTTGGCCTTTGCGCTTTGTATTTTGTACTTTGTACTTTGTACTTAGAACTCTGCGTCTTAGGTCTTTGGTCTTTGAACTTTGTGCTAAGGTCGACGCGCCGCGCCCGGCGCAAAGTACAAAGTACAAAGCACAAAGACCAAAGACCAAAGACCAAAGACCAAAGACCAAAGACCATTACTTAGTGTTTAACATCCACCATTTACCATTCACCATTCACCATTTACCATTTACCATTTACCATTCACCAAATGACCGAAAAGATTGAGGTCCTGATTGTTGGAGCTGGACCGGCGGGATCGCTGGCCGCAGAGTTGCTGGCCAGAAACGGTCTGCAGGTAGCTCTATTTGACGGGCGCCCCCCAGCCGATGCCAAGGCCTGTGGGGGAGGTGTTACGGCAAAAGCATTGAAGGCCTGGCCCTGTCTGCTGAATGCGGTCGGCCGCACAATTAATGAGTTGGAGTTGTACTCGCCATCGGGTAAGCATCTGCATCTCAAACTCGAGGAGCCGTTCGCGGTCTATTCTCGCATTGCCCTGGATACTTATTTGCGCGAGCGCGCTCGTGCAGCAGGTGCACGGGTCTTTTCCGAAAAGATAGCCACGCGGGGCATCGAGAGAACGCAAACAGGCTGGCTCTTGCGAGGGCAGAGCGGAGCTAGCTGGGCAGGTAATACCCTGGTAGGGGCGGATGGCGCAAACAGTGCGGTCGCGAGAATGCTGGTGGGACCAGTAGCGTTTCTTCCCGGATGGGTTGGTTATGCGTGGGCCTTTCCCAGGCCGGATCACATCTCTTTCGGTATTGCTACTACGCAAGAAGCTTTTGCGCACAAGCCCCTTGATGAACTGCTCTGGCTGTTCATGTCTGGTTACTACCGGCAGCAGGAAGACGCAAAAGCGAATCTCTGGACCAGCCGGAAAGCCGATCGCGAACGTGATGATCGCATCAAAGAGGAGTTGATTAGCGCCGCGGAGCGTTATGCGGCGCGAATCCCCGGCCTCTCACACGAGACCTGGGATGCGAGAAGTGCTTGTGGAGAGAGTTGGGCGCTTCTGGGCGACGCTGCTGGATTCGCTGATCCGGTTACTGGAGAGGGAATCTATTATGCTCTTCGCTCAGCCGAGCTGTTTGCGAATTGTTATCTCGGCGGCCAGCTTCTGGACTATGAGAAGCATTGGCGGTTGGACTTCGGACGCGAATTGAAGCGAGCTTCACAAATGCGCCGCCGGTTTTATGGCAATTTTTGGGGCGCGCCATTCACGGAAAGAATGATCGAGTTTGCCCGAGGCCATCGCGGAGTAAAGAGAGTGCTGGGCAGCCTTGTTGCAGGAGAGCAGGGCTACACTGACCTTAAGAAAAAACTCGCGCGCAGTGCCTTGCGCCCGATTTAACCGGTAAGCTAACAAGAGAACCACTGCAGCCTAATACTCGGTAATAGAGTAGGGGGCCAGCCGGCGTCTTAATTCCTCCGGAATCGAGACGGTCTCGAACGTCTTTCGTCGCACAGCCGCGAGCACAAAATGGGCTTCCGCGATGAGCATATCTTCCTCCTTGCGCCGCACCTCGAAGTTCAGACGCATTGAACTATTACCAAACTGTCCGACATACACCGCAACTTGAAGCAAGTCGTCCAGCTGCGCCGCGTGCCGGAAATCACATTCCAAGTGGACCCGTGGCAGCAAGATGTCCAGTTCATTAAAGATGACTGCGTAAGGCATGCCGACAGCGCGAAACAGCTCGGTCTCGGCGAACTCAAAAAAGCGGATATAAGCGCCGTAAAAAATAATACTTGCTGCATCGACGTCTCCCCATCGTACGCGCTCTTCAATGATGAATTTGACTGGGGTTTGCACTGAGTGTCGGTCTGCAATGGCATTTATGTGCGTGCGGCGCGCCAGCCTGCTAACCCTCAAGGTCGTGCAGAAAAGTTGTCAGCACCCGGTTAAATTCTTCGGGTTGTTCCATATTCGAGAGATGCGCTGCTCCCTCAATGATTTCCAATCTCGAACCACCAATTTGTCGATGCATTAGCTCGGCATCTTCAACCGGGGTGAGACTGTCTGACTGGCCAACGATTATCAAAGTCGGTGCAATTATCCGTGACAGGTAGAGAGTTTGATCCTCGCGCTGGGCCATTCCCTGCAGCGCGGCCGCGGCCCCTTGCGGCGTAGTTCTCAAGATCATTTCACGTACTTGCCTAACCAGCTCAGGTTTTTTGGTGACACTTTCCGGAGTCAGCAGTTTCGGCAACATCGATTCGGCAATGAATTCCATCCCCTGTTGCAAAGCCCTTTCAGCCTGGATGGCGCGATTCGTCTTTGCTTCTTCTGTATCCTCCTGGGCGCGTGTATCTACAAGCACGAGCGATCGAACGCGCAATTGAAACAGCCGATAAAAAGCGAGGGCAACATAACCGCCCATAGAAAGGCCGCCCAGTGTTGCGCGAGAAATGTCCAGAGCTTGCAGCAATCCCGCAACGTCCGAGGCCATCTGCTGCATTGTTGCTGCGCCAGCGGCAATGGCGCTCTCACCGTGTCCACGCAAATCAGGTGTAATCACTCGATGGGTCTGTTTCAGTGCGGCAACCTGGTTAGACCACATTGAGCGATCAAGTGGATAGCCATGAAGCAAAACTACCGGGTGACCCGTTCCCACGTCTTCATATGCCAGCTCAATCCCATTGACTGTAACCTTGCTCATCCGTCTGTTCCTTAAAATTCGCCCGTTTAATTGGATAACTTTCCAAGATCTGGTCTCAGTTGTTCTTGGCAGCATCCGCGACTGCGGAAACCAGGGCAGCTGGTTCAACGGGCTTGGCTAAATAACCATGAAAACCGGAAGACAATGCTCGGTCGCGGTCCTCATCTTTTGCATAAGCGGTGATTGCCACTGCGGGAATCCGTCTTTGCTGAGCTGTGCTCATCGCCCTCACTTTTCGTATTAAGTCGTAGCCGTCTTCCCCGGGCATAGCTATGTCGGAGACCAGCACATCGGGAACCGAAGTCTTGATTGCTTCGATAGCTTCGCTGGCGGACGAGACTGCTGTAACCTTTGCCTTTCGTTGTGTCAGAGCCGCACTCAATAGTTCCAAAGTATCGTAATCATCATCGACGAGCAAAACATGCAAGCCCTTCAGGGGCATCGGACTCTCTGGCGCATTTTCCCCATTGGAAGGCGCAACCTTATCGCGCATAGTAAGTAGTAGCGGTAATTTGACTAAAAATGACGCGCCCTTACCCGCACCGGGACTTTCCGCCTCAACCGTACCACCATGGATTTCAACTAGATGTCTGGCAATTGCCAGACCTAAACCAAGGCCACCGTGCTGGCGAGTCGTGGTACTGTCTGCCTGACGGAAACGATCAAAAACGTAGGGTAAGAAATCGGCATCGATGCCCTGCCCCGTGTCGGTAACGCTGATCTGTACCTGGTAATCAGTCTGCCGAAGACGCACCTGCACGCAGCCACCTCGAGGGGTGAATTTGATAGCATTGGAAAGCAAATTCCAGATCACCTGCTGCAGTCTATGTGAGTCACCCGAGATTACTGCTGGTTGCGATTCCAGCTCCGTCTCGATCTGGATCCCCTTCGCTTCCGCAGTGGGTCGAACCACGTTAGTCGCAGCTTCGATCACCGGTCCCAGCTCAATCGGGTGTAAGTCCAGATACAGATTGCCTGTAATGATTCGCGACACGTCGAGAATGTCGTCAACTATTTGCGCTTGCGACTTGGCATTGCGGCGGATAGTTTCGATGGCCCGTGTGGCAGTCACCGTATCAAGCGAGCCCGACTCCAACATCCTGGACCAACCCAGAATCGCGGTCAAAGGTGTACGCAGTTCGTGGGAAACCGTGGCCAGAAATTCATCTTTAAGACGGTTTGATTCTTCCGCCGCCGCGCGAGCAGTGCTCTCGCGTTCCAGGAGACGAACGTCTTCAATGGCGACAGCGGTAAGGTTGGCAGCCATGCGCATGGCTGTGACCTGCTGCTCTTGATAAGCAGACCTTTCATAACTCTGCACCTCAATGCTGCCGATGATTCGGCCCATTACTGCCATGGGCAGAACCAGCGACGACTGTGGACGCAGACCATTATCCGGTCCGACAAGAACAGCCGGGTGACCACGAGTCACATTCATATAATCATCCGTTATAATTACCTGACCGGTTCGTATGGCTCTGCTGTTTGGCCCGGCAGAAGTGATTGGCATGGGCGGAAGCAGGGAGACGTCAATTTCCTCCCCATCTCCCCAACCATAGAAGGCCGTGCGAACATTGTGGAGGGGATCATACAGCGACACGAAAAGGCCGTTGCAAGGGACCGAGACAAGTGTAAATTCCCTCAGGCTGCGAAAAATCGTCAGCAAATCTCGGGCACTGCCCAATGCCTGGGCCAGAGCCGAGATTCTTTCCAGGAGCCGTTCATACGCTGAAAGTGCCCGCTGATCAGCTTCCCGCAGTGCTTCCTCCGCCCTTTTTCGCAATGTGATATCGCGCGCTATTCCCTGCACCCCGATAAGTTCGCCGTGTCTGCTGATCAATCGACTACTTATTTCCAGGGTCAGACTACGACCTGATTTCGCGCGACAGTCGATCTCGTAATTGGTCCTCTCTTCCCCCGCGATTTTGCGCTCGAACATTTGGCGAGATGCTTTGAATGAGTCCTCCGTCATGAGTTCACTCAGATCGCGGTTCAGCAGTTCATCTCTTGCGTATCCCAGGATCATCTCGCCGGCTTTGTTAATGGAAGTCAACCGACCTTCCAGGTCGAGGGTATAAACGATATCGTTGGCATTCTCCACGAGTTCACGATAACGCTCTTCACTTTCCTTGAGTGCTTCCTCTGCCCGTGCGCGCTCGGCAAGGGTGTTAACAATGGTGGCCCCTGACTGCCTCAATTCAGCAGCAGTGCGTTCGGCGTAAGCGCGTGCACTAATCTGATAACGCGCAGCTGCAAAAAAAAGCAAACTAAGCAGCAGGCCGCCACCGACGGTGTAGGGCACAAGACCCTTATCGGAAGATAGGGCGAAGGTAGGACGGGTAGCAAAATTGAGTGTCCAGGTTCGGCCGGCCACCGCCAGCTGGGTTGAACCAACAAAATGGGGTTTATATGACGATGGTAGAATCGCCAGGCGGGTCGAATCGTGCAGCAGATTCTCGGGTGTAGCTTTCCTTCCATCATAAATCTGAAACTGAATATCGTTGTACTTTTTGTTGGCCAGTATATCGGCCAGCAGATCGTCCGCGCGAAACGGGCTATAAACAAATCCAAATAGAGCCGCACGGCGCTCCGCTTGAGTGGAGAGCTCCGTGAACATGTCAAAGCCCAGGGCTACGTGATTACGCCGGTCAAGCGGCTCAAGATATATGATCGAGTAATATTCATTCCGATCGTAATCTGGCCAGATCTTAAAGTCCGGTAGCCCACTACGACGCATCTTTTGAACCAGCGCGTCCTTTTGTTCAGGCTTCAGCCGAATTGAAAATCCGATGCCCTGCACACCCGGGTAAAGTGCTCCCAGGTCCAAACGTTCTACGAATCTCCTAAAGTCCTGAGGTCCTACCGACTCACTTGCCGCGAACAATCCGGTTCCTGCGCGCAGCAACGCTGTATAAGTCGCAATCTTACTTTCTATAGCTCTATCGATCTCCGCTACCGAATTCTTGAAACGAGCTTGATCTTCGGCCTCGGCAATCCTGGATAGGTAATAGGCAACTACCAGAGTGAAAATCAAGCCGGCACCGAGAATGATATAGGGGATCAGCGCCCGGGGTGGCCGGTATTTTTTCGTTCGGGGTTCTTCAGATGTCATGTGCTTGCCTGCCACTCGCAGACTGCGAGTGGACTCGTAAAAACGGCGGGGGAGATTATATCGAATTAAGATAGATAACGGATGCCAATTTGAGTCAACGGACACGACTGGTGCGTCGCCGCAGAAAGTCCATTAGCACAAATTGGGAGAGATTGTTCGGATTCGCAAAATAGGCTTTGCCATTGGTCATCGCGCTCATTTGTTTGACAAACTCGACGAGGTAGTAGTCACTTGCCAACATGAATGTATTGATCATTATTCCTGCCTTTCGACAGGCCTGAACTTCCTTAAAAGTCTCAGCCATAACGAACGGATCGCCGCCCATTGAATTCTTATAAAGACGGCGGGTTCCCGGTGAGGAGGCTTTGCCCGATGTCTTTCCGCCGAACTGCGGGTTGTTACCGCCGTCGAGAAAACATGCAGTGGGTTTTCCGTCAGTGACCATGACGATTTGCTTCATCTCTTTCGTTTGGGACAACAGGATGCGCCGCGCCAGGCGCAGGCCCTCAGCAGTGTTTGTGTGATATGGTCCAACCTGCGTTGTTGCCAGTTTCGCCAGTGGTAATTCTTCAGCCTCATCGTGGAAGAGGACAATTCTTAGCGAGTCGCCCGGATATTGGGTACGGATCAGATGGGCCAGGGCCAAAGCCACCTTCTTGGCCGGCGTGAACCGGTCCTCGCCATATAAGATCATTGAATGCGAACAATCGAGCATGACCACGGTTGCACATGACGACTGATAGTCACATTGATGAATATGCAGATCGCCATACTCGAGGTTCAAGGGTACCGTGAGACCTTCACGCTGAATTGCTGTCAGAAGAGTTGTATTTACGTCCAGATTAATCGTGTCACCAAATTCGTAAGGCTTGCTGGCTGCTGCCGCTTCTACCCCAGTAGAGAGATGTGCCGTATCGTGACGTCCGAATGAGCTTCTACCCATGCTTCCCAGCAACTTTCGGAGAGTTTTGTAACCCAGAAAATCGAGCCCCTTCTCGGTCACTTCAAATTTGACATTGCGTGGCGGGGACTCTGAGACTTGTGGAGTTCCTTCCTTTTGGTTTCGTCGTGGTCTTGCGGGCTCTTCTCGTAGGTTCAGGTAGCCCTCTTCCACCAGGCGCTCAATGAGTTGATTGAGCATCTCCTCGAGCATTGAGCCCTTGAACTGCCCGTCATTGTCAGCGAGCAATTCCTGTATTTGGCGTTCATCGAGCAGGCCCTGATCCACCAGCGCTTGTAACAATGCTTGTCTCAGCGCATCAAGCGACGTGTCTTGTGGCCGCCTTTCTCTGGTCCAATAATAATCCTCATCGTAGCCCGAATAGAGCAGTGAATCAGATAATCCCTCCATCAGGTCGCCAAGATTAATGGCTGAAACGTCGATACCCTTGAATTTTGAATAGCGAGTGAACTTCATGACTTAGCCGCAGATGAACGCTAATAAACGCAAATCAAAAAGCGAAAGACTAGTTTCGTCCCTTCTTCTCGTATGTGACCACCGGCGGGATTAAAACTCCGGTTGATTTCTTACGAATATTATCAAAGGCTAGTTTTAGTCTCCAGAAATCCATGGCCCAACTCATTGTAGACCTCATAGAAAGTGCCAATAATCATCCTGGAGAGCACAGGTGCTTGAATCTCTTTGGGTTTGTTTCCAGGTGAGGATGCCCCCGACTTTCGAGAGAGGAATCAACGGAGGTTTCGGTGTTACCACAGTCAAGACGGTTTTATTTGCGTACATCTGCGTTTATTTGCGGCCGGTCTTAGCTGTACTTTCCGGTTTCCGTTAGATCGTCGTAGATCATGCCCCGCCGGTCCTTTTTTGCTTTAGTTACTGCGGTGTAGCCGCCCTCTTCATTCCGGCTAATCTTGTTTTGGGCATAAAGTCCCTCCAGCACCAGTTCACAGGCAGAAACCAACCGCCCCACATTATGCCTGTCGAAGTCGAAGGGAATGAGCGACGTCTCAATCAGATCGGGAACGGCTTCAAGCAATCGGACACACTCCGGTGCTGCCGCGGTATCTGCCAGCCGTAAATTGTTGCCCTGATCAAACCACAGCACCGTATGAGAAAAATCAATTCCCACAAAGTAACCCTCGAAAATTTCACCGGCAGCTCGTTTGATCAGATCTTTCGCAATCCGATTCGCTCCGATCTGTTCGCCCTCGTATTCCAGTTCCATTTTTCCGGTAATCGAGGGGATGGCCGCATAGATGTCCGAAATACGAGGCACCACCTGCTCTTCTTTTGTGAGGAGGGCCCTCCGCTCCGCATTCGATGTCACTGATTCGATGACTGTGATTGGAAGACGCTGAGAAACACCCGAGTGCTTGTCGACCCGGTTATCGTCCCGTGCTTCGAAAGCAATCTGTTCCACCACTTCCCGAACGAAGGTGGGGATGTGCAGGATTTGCTGTAGGCCATCTCGTTCCACCCAGGCTTCCTGACGCGTAATTTCAACGGCTGTCTGCAATTCAGCCGGATAGTGAGTCATGACCTCAGCGCCGATGCGATCTTTCAACGGCGTGATTATTTTCCCTCGGGCCGTGTAATCCTCTGGATTTGCCGAGAATACCAACATCACGTCCAACGGCAGGCGTACTGGATATCCCTTAATCTGGACATCACCTTCCTGCATGATGTTGAAAAGCCCAACCTGAATTTTGCCTGCAAGATCCGGCAGTTCGTTGATAGCAAATATACCGCGGTTCGCGCGTGGCAAGAGGCCGTAATGGATTGTTAATTCGTCACTCAGGAGATGACCACCTTTTGCCGCCTTTATCGGATCAACGTCACCGATGATGTCGGCGATGGTTACATCAGGAGTAGCAAGCTTTTCGACAAAACGCGCGTCGCGGCCGATCCAGTCAACATGGGTTAAGTCTCCGTGAAGCTCAAGCATCTGGCGGCCATAGGCAGATATTGGATGAAAGGGATCGTCATTGATTTCGGAACCGGCGAGGATGGGGCAACGCTCGTCTAGTAGATCGGTGAATTGACGGATGATGCGACTCTTGGCCTGTCCACGCAGGCCAAGCAGGATAATGTTATGCTTTGCGAGAATCGCATTCACCAACTGCGGAACTACAGTCTCTTCATAGCCGATAATTCCGCGAAAAAGTTTTCCCCCGTTGCGCAGTTTGTGAATCAGATTGGCACGCAACTCATCCTTCACCGAAACGGCCTTGTAACCGCTCGCCTTGAGCTCTCCGAAATTCGTTGGCAAGTGCATGATAAGTAAATGGTAAATGGTAAATGGTGAATGGTAAAATGGTAAATGGTAGATCGTAAGAACTGGCCTTTTGAGCTTTGTACTTTGTACTTGCCCGGAAGAAAATGGGGGGCCGAACCTCAGTTACAAAGCTCAAAGTACAAAGCTCAAAGACCAAAGCTCAAAGACCAGGTCTTACCAATAATATTTACTATTCACCATTTACTAGCCAGACGCCTTTCACCTCTTTGACTAGACCATCCTCTTGCAGTTTTTCCAGATGCGCCAGGACCGCCCGTTCAGCAAGTGCATGGACTTTGGGTGAGACGTCTGTGTAAACGCGAGCGACGATCTCTTTGGGAATTCCTACGCCGGCCCGAATTGCCAGCAGTATGTTTTGCTCCCGTTCCAGCCGATGAGAGATGTATTCGTTAATCCTGGCCCGCGGATTCCCAATTGCGGGGCCGTGTCCGCCAAAAATCACCGTCAGATTCCGCAGCGCGCCAAGACGCTCAAGCGATCCCAGGTAGTCGCGCATGTTGCCCTCGGGTGGGTCAATCAGAACGGAGCCAAGACCGAGTATGTTATCACCGGAGATTAAGGTGCCGGTCCGCTCTTCATAAAAGCAGAGGTGACCACGCGCGTGTCCTGGTGTATGTATGGCTGTAAGCTCTCGCCCAGGTGAGCCCGCCAGTTTAATTATTTCTGAGTCATCAATTAAGTGTTCGATGGTAATCGTTCCACGTAGGGCCTCCGCAGTCAGGCGGTGGGCTGCGACGGGCACTTCTATACCGAAATGCCTTTTAAGAGCAGCGACTCCGCCCACGTGATCGGGGTGGAGGTGCGTCAGAACTATCGCTCGGATTATTCGTCCCTCAGCTGCAAGTTCATCAATGGTTGTATTTAAAGCCTTTTGTTCATCAGCATATGGAGAGCCGGGATCGATTATTAGAATCTCACGAGAGCTGTAGACCAGATAACAATTGGTGTGCGTCGCTGGTGGTCTGGTGGGGCTCCGTACGGGAAAACATATGTAGCCAGGTCGAAACTCGATTTGACGTACGGGCTCACCATGTGCCTGTGGAATTGAAAGAAACCGACTATTCAGATCCGGGGTGAGTCCAGCAGCAAGCGTCTTCAGGGCATGGAGAGTCGGTGGTACTGCCAGAATTTCGGAGTTGTGCCACTGATGTAGTGCCTTTGTCGCGGTGGTCCATTCACCAAAAGAGAGTTCGCCGGATGTGATCTCGGGCTGCTGTTTTACAGGGCAAGTTACCAGGAAGAACCACGTATCAAAGCGTCTGGCGCTAAAAGGTGGTGTCAACCAGCGACCTACAAAAGCAAAATCATGTGCATCGAGAGAAAGGCAAAAGTGATTAAGGAGAGCGGGCCATCTCATCCTTCCCGATTGCAGCTCATCGAGTAGCGATAGGCGTTGTCCTTTTGTCAATAAGTTGCCGTCCTGCGTGACTAGTACACCCAACTCCTCAAAGAGTTCGCGCGCAGCACAACTGATTGCGGTCTGGGTTTCCCTATCCGTACAGTTTAAGACTGGAACTGCAGCATCGAAATCCTCGAATTGACCGCCGGGAAAGGCATGAAAGCCGCCGAGAAACGACATCTTCTCGCTGCGCTTTACCCAAAAGATTTCCGGATCGCCTGGGTTTGTGTTTGGCCGTAAAAGGATGACCGCGGCGGCATGTTTCGGGACGACTGATTGTGTGTCAGCTTTCACCTTCGTCGCTTTTGGACCACATTTGACAATCTCTCCCGAGGTACAGAACCAAATCGCAGTAGAGAATGTGTAAACCTCCGTGCCCCCTTCCCGACCTGCAAATTTACTCAGCTTGAATTGTCCAAATCCTCAGCTTCAAAGCTCCAAGGCAGATTCAGAGTTTTCACAAGTCGAAACCGCGTCGTGGTAGTGACCGTTTCGTTAAGACCAGCGAAATCTTTCGCCATCACCGCCTGACCAGGGATTGCCACGCATGTGATAGCCGCCCTCTTCCCAGTATCCGGCCTGGTCGCGCTCCAGAAATCGCACGCCCTTGATCCACTTGGCTGATTTCCACGCGTAAAGTTGTGGCACGATCAATCTTACTGGACCACCGTGCTCTGGAGGTATTGGGTGTCCATCGTGGGACCAGGCAAAAAGGGAATCTTCCTTTAGAAAGTATTCGATGGGAACGTTTGTGGTCCATCCATAATCGAAGGCCAGGGCCAGCACAAATTTGGCCTCAGGCTTTACCCCGGCAATCCGCGCGATTTCGCGAGCGGGTACGCCGCCCCAGACATTATCTAAACGTGACCAGCGAGTAACGCAGTGGAAGTCGGCATACACTTTCACGGCGGGCAATTGTAGGAATTCGTCAAGTGACCACTTCTGCGGTCGCTCTATCAGACCCTCTACTTCAAAAGTCCAGGTTGCCAGATCGATATCGGGCGTACCATGTGCGTCAAGTACCGGCCATTTTTTAGTACGTGACTGTCCGGCGGGAATGCGACTTTCGCGCCGTGTGTCAGGACTGATGATTATATTGGGATCTTCAATCTCTTCCGGCTTGCGCGGGTCGTTCGACTGATAATTTGGATCGTTGAATAGATTGTTTAAGAACATTGGTCTTTGGTCTTAGGTCTTTGAACTTTCAAATTTGAACTTTGCAAATTATGTTATTGGGAATCCAAATCGAAAATAGAATCTAAATCGGAAGTGCCAAGTCCAAAGTACAAAGCTCAAAGTTCAAAGTACAAAGTACAAAGTACAAAGTTCAAAGGCCTATCTCTTAATCTGCTTTTCCGCAATTGTGATCAATTCTTCCGGCATCCATTTGCCAACGGCTTTCTTGGTCGGTTCTTCGATGCCGGCTGATCGGTCGTGCCACTGGTCTCGATCTCCTTCCGTCCCTCGCTGGCGCTCGTAGTTCTCTGTCTGTTCGAGACTGAGAACGATACCATTGGCAATCTCTTTCCAGTCTTGAAACTGAATACCTCTCCGCACCAGCGGCAGACCGGCCGACCAATCTTCCTCGGGGGCGCGAGCATCTTGCTCGGGAATCGTCAGGTTGTAGAGCTCCGGAAATGGTTTCCCTGCCAACTCCTGGGCCAACTGTAACTTTATGTCTTTATAAGACGCCTCGGGCCGCTCGCGTCTGATGTCCTGCGCCCGGCGAAAAATGTCCGCAACGCTTTGTTGTACCTGCGACATTAGGGTCGGCAGTGACCTCCTTCTGATAGTCGATCTGATCTGCAAATACCTTACACGGGCGCCGATTTAAGTACAACTAAGAGGCTAACAAGTGCGCTGACCACCCATAAACTTGTCGCCCGCCCGCTAGCGACTGGCGGAGCCTCGCACCTATCCCCAATTACGAAAAACCGGAGTTCCGAAAACGATCTTGCTCTCAAGATAATTCTTGGTCATTATTGCTTGATGTCTGAGATCGACGTTTCCAATTCAGCAATCCCAAGTAACAAAACTAAGACATGTAATATTTGTGGCCGCGCCGCTCGCGACCACCTGCTTTCCACCGCGCAACTTCCTCCCGATCTAAAGTCCGTTGTTGAAGCAAATGCGCCAACGCTGGAGCCGCTGGCGGACATCTGCCCGCATTGTCTGGAATTGTTCCGCCGGGCCAAGTCGCAGCTTGAACGACATGCAACAGTGTTCGAGCAGACCAGTTACGTGCTCCCCACGCCCCTGCGATTGGAGGCCGACGAGCGCTTTACCGGTCGTGGCGTGACTATGGCCTTTCTCGATTCCGGCTTTTATTGCCATCCAGATCTGACTCAGCCAAAGGATCGCATTGTCGCTTACCACAGCATCTTCGCCACCGACGGCGATCAAAGTTCGCTAATGACAACTGACGTCGCGAGCTGGCATGGCATGATGACTTCAGTAGTGGCGGCGGGAAACGGTTACCTCTCGGACGGCTTTTATCGTGGTATTGCGCCAGATTCAAAGCTTGTTCTCGTTAAGATCGGCAAATCCGGCCACATACCGGAGCTACAGATCGAGCGGGGGTTGGACTGGGTAATGCGACACCGAAAAGAGTTGGATATCAGAATTGTTAACATCTCAGCAGGCGGCGATTTTCTTCAGTCTTACTTGAACAATTCTTTGTGTCAGACTGTGGAAGCGGCAGTACGCGAGGGGTTGATTGTCGTTTGCGCAGTGGGTAATGCCGGCATGGCACCGGGACATCCCGTGTTGCCGCCAGCAAGTTCACCCTCAGCTATTTCGGTAGGCGGGCTCGACGATCAGAACTCTCTCGATCGGGCACGGCGCGGTATGTATCGCTCATCATATGGGCCCACGATTGATGGGCTACAAAAACCAGAAATTATTGCGCCCGGAATCTGGGTTGCTGCTCCTATTTTGCCGCACACGCCCACGGCCGACGAGGCACTGCTGTATTCAGAGCTCAACGACGCAGCGGATGAAATGCTTAGATCGCTCGTTCGATCTCATCGAGGCATCGACAGAGATCTCGACGAGGCTCACGATCTTCCTCTTCCCCTCTTGAGGCAATTAATTACGATTAAGCTACACGAGGGGAACGTAATTAATCGGGACTATAAATACGTTGATGGCACTTCCTTCGCGGCCCCCATTGTCTCATCAATAATTGCATGCATGCTTGAAGCCAATCCGCGGCTTTCCCCCCAGCAGGTAAAAAGAATCCTGATTGATACCGCGGAAAGAGTTCCCGGTGTCGAAGTAGAGCGGCAGGGTTGGGGTGTCGTAGTGCCGCGCCGGGCGCTAGAGCTGACGCTCTCCTCCCTTTAGTAGTTGCTGTTCCGTCCCTATATTCTTCTTCTTGCAAAGTCCCAGGATAGACATGCGCAAGAGTCGTGTGCAACAATCGCTCAAAACCAAGCAACAATCGAGATCAGGAAGAGGAGCATTTGAGTTAGATGTCTGAGAACAAACCCCCATCGGCTGAGGGAGCGCCAGCTGAAGCAAGCGAGGATCAAGCGGGCAAAGTTGCTCCAGAAGAGATCACTTACCATGCGGTCGAAAAGGATGGGGTGGTCACAGCAATCTGGGAAATGCAGGGCCGAAGGCACCTACGCACAATTGATCCCAGATCACGGCAGGGACAAGATATCCTCCGTCTCTACACCACGGAACATCACGACGAAGCGTCCTCAGCCGCAGCAAGTGAAGGCGTTAGCTCGTAGAAAAACTCCTTAAAGCGTCGGAACCTGGAGGCTGACGGGTCGAGCCTGAGCCAGCGTGCCGCGTTCTGTATCATCTGTGCCGCATCCTCAAGTCCATTAAATCAGCAGCAGGGCGCCGCTGGGTGCAAACATCCATCGGTCCATTAGACTATCCGATTCCGCGACTCGCCTCGCATGAAGCTCTCTATACTCCCCACGAGTTGATTGGCGAGTGCGTGCATTGCTTCACTGCTGGCCCATCCGATGTGAGGCGTTATCAATAGATTGGGGATTCCCGGTTCCAGGAGCGGATTACCGTCAGCAGGCGGTTCAAGGCTTAACACATCGACTCCTGCACCCCCAATCAATCCCTCTCTCAAGACGTGGGCCAATGAGGCCGCATCCACCAGTGCTCCTCGAGCGGTGTTTATCAGCAGTGCATCCCGCTTCATCTGTTGCAGCTCACGCTTACCAAGCAAATTAACGGTGCTCTCGTTTAAGGGACAATGAAGAGTAACAATGTCACTTTGTTCCAAAACCTGCTCGAAAGGCAGCCTGCCCTCGCGAATGCCTACCGCATTCTTGTGTTCCGCCACTACAACTTGCATACCAAAAGCCCGGGCCATCTGGGCTACCGCGCGCCCAAGAAAGCCAAAGCCCAGGATCCCGATTGTGCTGCCATGTAGATTTCTGATCGGATAATCGAGTAGACAAAACTGTTTGGCAGTGTGCCAGCGGCCTTGCCTGACGTCTTGCAGATAACTGGTCAAGTTTCTGCGTAGGGCCAGAATCAGCATAAAAACGTGCTCTGGCAAGGAGTGACCCGCATAGTTGCGGGCGTTGCAAACAGCGATTTCATGATCGCGACAGTAGTCGAGATCGATATTGTCGACGCCTGTGGCCGCAACAGCTATCAGTTTCAAACCCGGCAGGCGGGACAGCTCAGATTCCCGCAAGGGCAACTTGTTGCAGATTGCGATGGTGGCTCCCTGAAGACGTTCGACAATCTGGTCCGCTCGTGTCTCGCCAAATTCGATCCATTCATGCTCGAATCGCGGTCTGGGAAAATTGATAGTGAAGGTATTGCGTTCGAGGAAGACGATTTTTTGCATGACACTATTATTACAGGAATCTCGAAGGATTTTTCTCTACGCCTTGAAATGATAATTGACTCCCTGCCCTGAGGGCGAAATTGGCCTTGAGCGCCAGGCAGCATCGCCTCCGGAAAGTTCTCCGAGAATTTGAAGAAAAACCAAAATATCATCGGCCACAAATTCTTCGCAGGCGAAGCTATGCTGGAAACATCACCAATTTGGACTTTTTGCGGTGCAAATGAGGCTGAACGTCTTGGAATATTGCTTGCGTAAAGTTTCCATAAAATCGAATATTTATTCACGAAACCAAATCGTTACTTGCCAACGCACGGGTTTTTCCTAAAAGGAGGACTTTCTTATGCGGAGCGGATTGCGCTTTCAGTCGGCCGGATTGATCCTTAGCCTGCTGTTTTTGACGACGGTCTATTCTCAGGCCATACAAACTGGTGGGATTACAGGCGTAGTGACAGATCAGGGCGCCGCTTTGGTGAAGGGCGCTGCTGTCGATGTGATTAGCGAAAGCACCGGAAAATCTGTCCGGTCAGTGACTACCGGGGAAGATGGCCGTTACTCGGCCAACCTGTTGGCCCCGGGAAATTATCGCCTGGAAATAACCGCGCCTAATTTCAAAAAAGCGGTAGTCGCGGGCATTGCCGTGAGAATAACTGAAGCGACTCGGCAGGACGTTTCGCTGGAGGCCGGCCGCATCGAAGAAACAGTGAATGTCGAAGCTACACCAACGTTGATCAACCCAGAAAATGCAACCACTGGGCAACCTCTCGATGCCCAGACTTTACGCAGTTTGCCGCTGGCATCACCCAACTTTCTGTTTCTTCTTTCTCTTTCGACAGGAGTGACTGGCGAGCCAACTGATGTTCGAGCTGCCGGCCGGGGGAGCGCGGATGTTACGGTGAATGGGCAGCGAACGAGCAACAACAGTGTGTCGCTAGAGGGTATCAATGTTAATGATTTTAACCTCGCACACTTCGATACGGTGCCCTTGCCGAATCCCAGCACACTCGAGGAGATGAAGGTTGCAACATCACTCTACGATGCTTCCCAGGGAAGTAAGGGTGGTGGTGCTCTGGGACTAGTAATCAAATCAGGTTCAAAAGATTTTCACTGGGAGGGATACTGGTCACACCGCAATGATGCACTCAATGCTAATGAATTTTTCCGTAACGCGGCGGGCGTGAGCAAGCGGGCTCGCCTGCTGCAAAATGTCTTCGGTGGAAGCGGCAGCGGACCCGTACCAAAGGCTGGCGGTTTTTGGTTCTTCAACTACCAAGGCGTAAGAGCGCGAAACGGGCTCGATCCCAATGGATCAGCGCTCAATCCGACAATCCAGGCCTTTCCCAGAAACGCAGAGGGAACAACCTCAGCCGCAACATTGATAGCAGGTGGAGCCCTGCCGGCTGGTGTAACCGCAGCCCAAATTGATCCCATAGCGGTGAACATCTTGAATCTCAAAAGCTCTCTTTACACTGGAGCATTCGCGGTTCCTCGGCCCGGTGATCCCGGCTGCGGCAGTCCCAGTACGTTCACCTCATTTCGCTGCACCTTTTCTGGTGTCGCTCCAATCAAGGACAACCAGTATACGATCAGCTATGACCGGATGATGCGAGATGGGAAGGACAGGATTTCAGGCCGTTGGTTCTGGGACGAAGGTGACGTCGTAAAGCCCTACGGCACAGCCAGCACCTTGGCCTTTCCGCGAACCGACACCCAGTGGAATCGTTTCTTGTCCATTACAGAAACTCATATTTTTAGCGCAGCAAAAATAAACGAGCTGAGGCTGGGCTATAGCCGATTTCTTTTCGCGAATATTCCCACCGATACCCATGCCATCTCCGAGATCGGAGCCACGCGGGGAAACACAAGTCAGTTTCCGGGAATCTACCGGGTGGCAATCACCGGACTCTTCCAGCTTGGCACCGGGGTAAATGATGATCGCGGAACGGTATCGAACCAGTACAACATTGTGGATACTTTCTCCACGACTTGGGGAAAGCACAGTTTCCGTATGGGTGGGGAAGCGATCCAATACCAGCTAAACCGATTCAATAATTTTGCCGTTCGAGGTGCGATCACGTTTGGCTCGACTACCGGCACCACACCGCCGGCAAATTGTCCTACTTGCACCAATAACAACTTCACGGCGTTTCAGAATTTTCTCATGGGCAGAATCACAGCGATTCAGTCAGCGTTCGGCGATCCCGCAAGAAACTTCATCGCGACGGATTATGCTGCGTTCCTGCAAGATGATTATCGTTACTCGCCTCGCCTGACTTTCAACATCGGCCTACGCTGGGAGGGCATGAGCTTTGGTCGCGACAAGCTTTATCGTGCGGGGATCTTCGACCCTAGACTGGCAGCTGCCGGTCAAAACCCATTTCTCATCCCAGAGAAGGTTAACCTCGCCGGCTTTAGAGGCACTCCGGGCGTCAAGGATTGTGCTCTTGAGGATTGCTTCGATGGAAACAACTTCGGACCGCGCGTAGGTTTCGCATGGGATATTTGGGGAGATCAGAAAACCGTAGTCCGTGGCGGGTACGGCATTTACTACCAGCGACTATCAAATCAGAACATCCTGCAAAACTCACTATCGGCGCCTTTCACTGTACAACCGCTCTCGAGCGATTCAAATCCAGCGCTGGGCCAACTGGCAAACCCGTTTGCAGGACAGCCGGCACCTTCGGCCATCGCCAGTGATTACATCCCTCAAGCAACGTTCTTCGCGGGCCTGTTCAATACCAACACAGGTGTGATATCCAACAATCCTGCCGACGTAAACAACCCAATCTTCAGGCCCATTTTTGTGAATCCGGCAGGACAGCGCTGCCTTAACTACGCCTCTCATATTGCAGCTACCGACGCCTTGATCGGAGCGAAAAATTGCTCGATCAATCTAGCGTCTTTTACCAGTGTTCCCGGAGATGCGTATACTCCTTATACTCAGCAGTGGAACCTCACAATGCAACGCGAAATTGGAAGGGGTTGGGCGGTAGAGCTCGGCTACGTTGGCTCACATTATATTGGCGGTCTGGGCATCTGGGATCCATTCATAGCGAATCTTGCGAGTACCTCAAGCCCGGTTACGGTGCGAGACCGCAACGGTGTTGCGTACACGATCACCACTAACACCGCCAACAACGAAGAGCTGCGACATCAGATCGTGGGTCTATCGAGAAAGCGAGGGGCCCGCTACTCCGGAAACATTGGAGTGGCAACTTACAACTCATTGCAAGCGACCGTCTCGCGACGGCTACACCGGGGTCTCTATTTTCAGGCGGCTTACACTTGGTCAAAGACTATCGACAACGTCAGCGGCTCCCAGAGTACAGATGAGTTCAATCAGACTCGGGCTGGTCAGGGAGGTGCGAACGTCTTTAACAATCAGGGCAATGCCCAACAGAACAGGGCGCTGAGCGACTTTGACCGGCCGCATCGTCTGGTCGTGAGCTACTCGTACGATCTGCCGGTGCCAAGCAGCAGCTTCTTCCAGAACGAACTTTTCCGTGGTTGGGCCATAAGCGGCATTGTGACCTATCAAAGCGGGTTACCTTTTTCTACATTTGACAGTACTGCAGGGGGTGCTTTCGGGATAAGTAATGGCTTCCAGACGGCAACGTTCTCGGGCTCTTGCGCAACAGCGCAGGACGCCTACACTCAGGGCCCAACATCCGCGCGGCTGGACCATTACCTCAATCCGGCTTGCTTCAGGACAGCAGCAAATGTTCCGAATTCAGCAGGTTCAGGGGTCCAGGACTTCGGTTCTTCGCCACGCAATGCGTTCCGGGGACCATACCAACAGAACTGGGACTTCTCTCTGATGAAGAACTTTCACGTTAAGGAAAGCCACGAGTTTCAGGTGCGCATGGATGTCTTTAATGTTTGGAACCATCCGATCTTTCGCTTCCCGTCCGCTATCGACATTGGGACGGCATCCACGTTCGGCCAGATAACCGAGACGGCGGTTCCCGCGCGGTTGATTCAGTTCGGTTTGAGGTACAGTCACTAAATTTCCGCGCCGCACGACTGTTCACTTCTGGTTTCGCCGGGCGGTTCCTACTGCCCGGCTCTTTTTTCTTTCTGCTTGGTTTCCGCTGCTGGAGTAGTATTATTTGCCAGCCCCTTTGTGAGAATAAGGTCAAACGAGATGTATGATCGTACGTTTCGCCTTTCAGTTCTTTTCTTCGCGCTTGCGTCTTCCGGTACTGTGTTGGCCCAACGCGATCGCGATACTTATACTGGTGCCGGTCAAACATTTGAAATCAGCGGTGAGGTGCGTCTTAGCGAGACGCGTAGCTCCGCGCCGGGTATCCCAGTGAGGCTGGAGAGATTTAGCGGTGGCATTATCGACCAAATGCCTACCGATAGTCGCGGGCGATTTCGATTCGGCAATCTGCAGCGTGGTTACTACAAAGTTATCGTCAATGCTCCCGGTTTTCGTCCTGCACAGCAAGACGCAGATCTGCAGGTTCTCTTCAGAGCCTATCTGATGTTTGAACTTACCGCGGACGCGTCGAAATCCTCAATTGGAGTTTTATCTTTGCCGGACGTGATCGACGCGAGGATTCCCTCTGCTGCGCGTGAAGAATTGGAGCGCGGCCGAGCAGCGCTCGTTCAAAAGATGCCCATAGAAGCAATTGAACATTTACAAAAGGCGGCACAAATCTATTCGGATTTTTTGGAAGTCCACCTATTGCTTGGCTCGGCTTTCATGGACCTGCGGCAATGGCAAAAAGCCGAGGATACCTTACGTCGTTCACTAGAATTAAGGCCCGAAAGTGCGAGTGCCATGTTCTCACTTGGTGAAGTGTACTGGCGAGAAAAGCGTCAGGATGACGCCGAACGAGTCTTGCTCGAGGGCCTGAAACTCGATGACAAGTCCTGGTCAGCCTACTTTACTCTGGGTAGACTCTACTGGGAAAAAGGAGACGTGAAGAAAGCCGGGCCGGCAGTAGGGAGGACGCTGCAGCTAAAGCCCGATTTCGGCGAAGGACACCTGCTGGCGGGGAATATTCTTCTGCGTGTGGGCCAAAAAGAGCGTGCCGTTGTCGAGTATCAGGAATATCTGCGGCTTGTCCCCAAGGGAGAGTTCGCGAATCAGACACGCGAGCTTGTCGAAAAGCTAAGCAGGTCCGGCGAATCAAAACAGCCCGATAAGTAGAAAGGAAAGTGCGTTTGGAAATTCGACGAGCATTGATAGAAGAAGCAACAGTTCTGACAGAGATCGCCCAAGCCTCCAAACGATATTGGGGCTATCCTGAACATTGGATTCAGCACTGGAAACATGAGCTGACAATTCTTCCGGAGTTCATTGCCAACAATGATGTCTTTGTAGCTGAAGTGGACGGGAAATTGGTTGGCTTTTATGCCCTGGCAGTGCAGCGACAAAACTCCGCACTGGAGCATTTGTGGTTACTACCGGAGCAGATTGGAAAGGGGATCGGCAAACAACTCTTTTTTCATGCGATGGAAAGAGCTGCCGCCAGAAAGGCGAGGGAAATTGGCATCTCCGCCGATCCAAACGCCGAAAATTTCTACCTGAAAATGGGTGCTACTCGATCGGGATCCATCACTTCCGAAATCGATGGCCAACCGCGCATCTTACCCCGCCTAAAGGTGGATGTGGACCCCTCCTGAACTTTCAAAAATTTGTAACGATTTTAGAAGAATGGCCACGCGGAAAACTTCGCTGACAGGCAGCATCTGCCACGCGATTTGCATCAGAAGAAGGCGAAGAAACAGCTCAGAAAATGAGCTGGTCAAAGGGGGTACAAGAGAGCTATGAAAAATTCTAAAATAAGTGTTGGAATCCTTCTGATGACGTTGTTCTTAGCTGGTTCAACAGCTTTTGCCTCGACGAATTCCGGGGCTCAACGTCGTGTTATTCGAAGCGACATCAGCAACAATGACCTCAATAGGAAGATCCGCAAAGAGTTAGTGACATTGCCTTATTACGGCGTGTTTGACAATCTCGCTTACAAATTAGATGGCAGCACTGTCACACTATATGGCCAGGTTGTCCGGCCCACTACTCGCTCAGACGCTGAAAGGCGTGTGTCCCGTATTGCTGGGGTAAGTCGTGTTGTTAACAACATTCAAGTGTTACCGCTTTCATCCTTTGACGACTCCATTCGTAGAAATACGTACCGGGCTATAGCGCGTAGTGGCTCACTCTATCGTTACATGATGGGTGCAAACCCGTCGATCCATATCGTAGTGGATCGGGGACACATTACACTTGAGGGCGTTGTCGCCAACAAGGGAGATGCAACGCTGGCGTACATGGCAGCGAATCAAGTGCCAGGCGCCTTCTCGGTGACAAACAATCTGCGTGTAGAGGGTGGCGGTAGGGCTTATTAAAAGGATGAAGGCGGAAGGATGAAGGCGGAAGGATGAA
>WNFV01002870.1_pt1 | contig 22601 bp, 16 predicted proteins | sample 5400101 | NCBI WGS metagenome assembly WNFV01 (sample SAMN13153361, study PRJNA577476) | soil metagenome | isolation source: 115 cm soil or saprolite under grassland replicate 1 | place: USA:California | collected 2016-06-15 | reverse complement strand
CCACAAACTGCACCTTCGGATTCTTCTTCCCCAACACCCGCGTGATCGCCGCCGTCAACGTCGTCTTCCCATGGTCCACGTGCCCTATCGTCCCAATGTTTACGTGCGGCTTCGAACGATCGAATTTTTCCTTTGACATCTACCTCACTCCTTCTAATCGTGGCACAGGATGCACCTGTGTTCACAGACTTAGTTTCGCTACTTAGCTACTCCCTGAACCCTTGCGATTACTTCTTCCGCCACACTCTTTGGCGCCTGCTCATAGCGCTCAAAGTGCATCGTCGAAGTTGCGCGTCCCTGAGTCGATGAGCGCAGGTCAGTCGTGTAGCCAAACATCTCAGAAAGCGGCACAAACGCGGTTAGCACCTGCGCACCACCAGGTCGCGGCTCCATCTTTTCGATTTGCCCGCGCCGGCGTTTTAAATCACCAGTGACCGCGCCCATATAGTCGTCCGGTGTGACGACCTCAATGCGCATGATCGGCTCAAGCAGCACTGGCTTGGCCTTCTTAAGCGCATCCTGGAAAGCCAACGACCCGGCAATGTGGAAGGAGCGCTCATCAGAGTCAACCTCGTGGTAGTTGCCAAAAACCAAAGTGACCTTTATGTCAACCAGTTCATAGCCCGCGAGGAAACCTCGCTCCATGGCGTCTTTGATTCCTTGCTCTACAGGCTTGATGTATTCTTTCGGGATCGCACCACCGGTAATCTTGTTGACGAAAACAAAACCCTCGCCCGGTGCTGGCTCAATCTCAATTTCAACGTGTCCAAACTGGCCGCGACCACCGGTCTGCTTCTTGTAGATTTCTTTCCCAGGCGCGGGTTGGGTGATCGTTTCCCGATAAGCTACCTGCGGCTTGCCCACATTTGCTTCCACACCAAACTCGCGTTTCATTCTATCGACGATGATTTCCAGGTGAAGCTCGCCCATACCGGCAATGATCGTCTGTCCCGTTTCCTGATCGGTCGAAACATTAAAGGAAGGATCTTCCTGAGCCAGGCGGTTTAGAGCCAGGCCGAGCTTATCCTGATCCTGACGCGTCTTCGGCTCAACTGCAACGCGTATAACGGGTGCTGGAAACTCCATAGCCTCGAGCACGATCGGCTTGTTTTCATCGCAGACCGTATCGCCCGTGGTCACCTGCTTCATGCCACCGATGGCAATGATTTCGCCAGCGCTGGCATCCTCGATGTCTTCGCGCTTGTTTGCGTGCATTCGCATCAATCGACCAACGCGCTCCCTTGTTTCTTTGACAGGATTGTATGCGTAGGAGCCGGCTTTGATAGTGCCGCTGTATATCCGAACGAACGACAATTGACCGAGGTGCTTATCTGCCATGATCTTGAATACGAGGCCGGCAAATGGAGCAATAGCCTCAGGCGGACGAGTCTCGGTCTGTCCAGTTTTCGGATTTAGCCCTTCCACCGGAGGTACATCCAGAGGCGATGGCAGATAGTCGACAACGGCGTCCAGCAGCGTTTGCACACCTTTGTTTTTGAATGCTGAACCAGTCACGACCGGAACTATCTTCAGCTCCAGGGTGCCCCTCCGAAGCGCTTTGCGAATCTCTTCCTCGCTGATCTGCTCGCCTTCGATGTACTTGGGCATTAACGCATCGTCAATGGATGCGATCGCCTCGATAAGCTTTTCCCGAGCCGCGGTGGCAGCATCCTTTAGCTCAGCAGGAATTTCCACCGTCTCGTATTCCGACCCCTTGCTCTCATCATTCCAGAGCAATCCCTTCATCGAAATGAGATCGATTACGCCCTTGAAGTCGCTTTCAATGCCGATAGGAATTTGGATAGCGACAGGATTAGCACCAAGCCGGGTAATGATTGACTCGAAGGATCTTTCAAAAGAAGCTCCAGCACGGTCGAGTTTATTGATGAAGCAGATACGCGGTACGCCATACTTGTCGGCCTGACGCCAAACCGTCTCTGATTGCGGTTCCACGCCCGCTACACCATCAAATACCGCTACTGCGCCGTCGAGCACTCGCAGCGACCGCTCCACTTCCATTGTGAAATCCACGTGACCAGGAGTGTCGATGATATTGATTCGATGATCGACTCCGTTTCTTTCCCAGAAACAAGTCGTCGCAGCACTCGTAATTGTGATACCACGTTCCTGCTCCTGTTCCATCCAGTCCATGGTCGCCGTGCCCTCGTGCACTTCGCCGATCTTGTGCGTTATGCCCGTGTAATAAAGGACACGTTCAGTAGTGGTGGTTTTACCGGCATCGATGTGCGCCATGATGCCAATATTCCGGAACTTGCTTAGGTCGTGCTTAGCCATCTTTCCTAAAACTTATAATGGGCAAAGGCCTTATTGGCGTCGGCCATGCGATGAGTATCTTCCTTCTTCTTCACTGAATTACCGCGATTATTCGCCGCGTCCAGAATTTCCGCTGCCAGACGATCGGTCATGGTCTTTTCGCCGCGCCCCCGTGCGTAAGAAACTATCCAGCGAATAGCCAGCGCTCCCCGTCTCTCCTGGTGAACCTCTATAGGTACCTGGTACGTCGACCCACCGACGCGACGAGATTTAACTTCAACTGTAGGCTTAACGTTATCAATCGCTCGCTTAAAAACTTTCAGCGGCTCTTCCCCTGTCTTTTCTCCGACCTGTTGCATCGCCCCATAAAAGATGATCTCGGCCACGGACTTCTTTCCCTGCCACATCACACCATTGATAAATTTAGTTACCAAAGGACTGTTGTATATGGGATCTGGAAGGACTTCCCGTCTCTCAGCGACTCTTCTTCTTGGCATAATCTTTACTCAGGCTTTGGTTCGGACTTCTGATGACCGCCCCTGGTCCCTACTGTCCAGGCGCGTTGTAATTATTTTCCCGACTTACCGCCAGCTCCAGCTTTTGGTCGTTTGGCCCCATATTTAGAGCGACCCTGTTTGCGATCCGCGACACCAACCGAGTCGAGTGTTCCACGTATGACGTGATAACGAACGCCGGGCAAGTCTTTCACACGACCACCCCTAATAAGGACAATTGAGTGTTCCTGCAGATTGTGGCCCACCCCAGGAATGTAAGTTGTAACTTCAATCCCATTCGTGAGGCGTACGCGCGCAACTTTTCGCAGTGCCGAATTCGGCTTCTTGGGCGTCTGCGTGTAAACGCGTGTACAAACACCTCGTTTTTGAGGCGAACTTTGGAGCGCCGGGCTAGCGGTTTTGTACTTCACTAGCTGGCGACCTTTACGAACAAGCTGGTTTATCGTCGGCACTGCTCTTCCTCTTTCTCAGGCGCCCGCTATAGCAGAGCGCAAAAGGGCGCTACCTGCCTCTTTCCGGAACTTGTCCGGCAGTCAGCGCAGGCGACTGCCCTGTTTTAAAGCTGAATTTAGGGATGTTCTGAGTTCGCTTTTAGGCGGGTGTGGATTGTGGCTTCCCTTTAAGCCGAAACTTTTCTGTGGCGTCGCATTGTTAGGGGCGAGAGGGTTATTAAACCCTTCCAGCGTGCATGCGCCGGGAACATTACAGTTTTTACTGGAATGCAACACATGCAACTTACGCCACAATAATTGTCAAACGACTGTCACGATTATCAGCCGGGCAACGCCTCCACACCGACAGAACCAACCGGACGTTGCACTATGAGCTTCAGACCTAGTCCGAAACGGAAAACTATAAGGATCAAGGCTTTACCTGTCAAGGCGTGACACTGCAATTTGGACCCATCTGCCCCAATTATCATCCAAAAATCACAGGATCCACTTTGCCAGGTACCAGATACCCACGGTTAAGGCTGCCAGAAAAAATAGAATAGCAAGTGCTAAACCCAGCACCGCTAGTTTGAATTTTTTATAACGGTTCTCATCAGGAGGTGCCAATGAGCCTTGGGGGAAATATGGTGGCGGCGTGTATGTTGCCATCTTCTTAAACCTTTCAAAGCCTCAATTGCGTTCTACTGCTTCTTTGTGGCTGTCGGTTTGGGAACGGACCCCGTTTCAGTTCCTTCCTGCTCTGTTTTGACTTCCTCTTCTTTTTGTTTCTTCAGCAGGTCCTGCTGGTGTTTCTTGCCCGCAAGGATCCGCTTCGCACCATCGCGGGCCTCTTCGATGGCATCCTCTGCTCGATAATTTTCGGGATCGATCTCGAGGGATTTGGAAAATGCGGTGACCGCCTCGTCGTACTGCGCCAGTTTCATTAGGGCTGCACCTAGATCGTAATAGAGATCCGAGTCGTCGGATTTGATGCGAGTAGCCTGCCGATATTCCTTCACGGCCTCTTCATAGCGGTGCAAGGCAGCATAAGTTTGTCCTAAATTATAGTGGGCATCAAAATCCTTGCCATTCGTTTCGAGGAACTTCCTATAAGTTTCAACGGCTCTTTTCAATGAATCTTCAGCGTCTTTCTCCTTCCCCAGGGCACCGTAGGCTAGTCCCAGGCGAAAATAAGCTTCAGCTAGTCCAGGATCTAATCTGGCGGCTTCCTGAAATGCTGCGGCTGCTTTTTCGTCCTGATCTTTTCGATAATATTCCTTTCCGCTTTCCAGGTACTGGCGGGCCTGCGATCTATCTCCCTCAGTTGAACTGGTCGAGTTTAGCTGATTGCCGGGGTTGACTTGTTCCGTGGGCTTTCGCTTTGAGCACGATGTTTGGCTAATAAAGATCCCAAACACAACGATTATGAGCGTTTGCCTCATCCGGTCGAAAAGGGGGTGAATGGTTCGGAAAAGCCAGTAATTTAGGCATTAGCTATCTACTTCAAATTCAGCAGTGAGTCAACCTGGACTAAGCTTCATCGACCGCCAACTCGACTTGCTAAGTGGGTCACGGCCCGAGTCAACTGCCAGTCTCCTTGGGAATTTCCCTGCTATTCCGCTTTTCTTTTATACGCTGGCATTAATAAAGAGATGCTGCCACGGGCGGTATATTCATGTTACGGACGTGGAGAAGGAGTAAAGATGCTCAGACACAAATGCCACCTTTTAGGCATATTCCTGCCGATTATGTTGGTAGGACTCAATTTTTATGCCTCACCGTCATTTGCCCAGAAGGTAAAGAAACAGATTGTCGCTTTCACACCTCCCGTCCTGAGCGTTGCAGCTGAGCCAGCAGTGGTCACTGCTTGCGCAGGAGGGGATAATACGGCGTCTCTAGTCCACCTTAATGCGCGAGCTTCTTCATCGGGAAGTAACCCAATTCGCTATCACTGGTCCGCTAGTTTCGGTCGCGTCGAAGGTGACGGCGCCGCGGTTACGTGGAACCTCTCCGGTCTGGAACCAGGCTACTACAGAGCGTTCGTAGACATCGATACGGGTAGCGGCGATGAGTTATGTCGGGTCTTCTCTTCGACCACAGTCCTGGTGAACAGATGTCCGCCCCCCGCTCCGGTCTGTCCGAACATAGTTATCTCCTGCCCCGAAAGAGCCATATTGGGTGAACCGCTCGATTTCAGTGCTACTGTCACTGGCGGCACTTCTGGGATCACGCTAAGTTACAATTGGACAGTATCTGCCGGCAGAATCATTTCGGGTCAGGGAACGCCAACAATCAAGGTGGACACAGCCGGGCTTAGTGGGCAGCCAGTAACCGCCACACTCTCGATGGGTGGCTACCCCATGGACTGCTCGAAGACCTGTGTGGTTCAGTTGCCAGTATCAGTCGAGTGTCGCAGGTTTGATGAATTTCCCGATATTGCACGTAATGATGAAAAAGCTCGTCTGGACAATTACGCAATTGAGCTGCAAAACGATCCCAGTTCAACAGCCTATGTGGTGGTCTACCCAGGTCAAAGAGCGAAACCGGGAGATGTCCAGAAGCATACTACGAGGGTTGTTGACTATCTGGTCAATTCGCGCGGTGTCGATGGTCACCGCATCGTCACGCTCGTCAGTCCGGCTCGGCCGGACCTGCTAGTAAACTTGTGGGTGTGTCCGCAGGGCGCAAAGCCACCGGTACCGGCTCCGTAACAGACCGGCTCCTTAGTTAGATGGGTTGAGGTTTTTGAACCGGCGAGAGGTTATATCTCTCGCCGGCTTTTTTGTGATCAGTCGTTTAAGGGTACAAGCCTTGCACCAGAGAAGCCCAACAGGCATGAGAAAACCGAAACGCGGTTTCCGTGCGACGAAAAACCCCAGTTGACAGGATTATTGCCGTACTAGTTCGCCCTTGTAAACAGTCCTGATGGGCGACTGCCACCTCATTAAAGAAGATTCGTAGCAAGAGATAAATTTTATCGAGCGAACACCGCCAGTCAATAACAATCAAATGAACAAGCCAACACACATTGAATTAAGTCGAAAACATGCCATTAAAGAACTTCTGGCCATCTCGCTGATCACAACCCTGACGCTTCTTCTGGCGTCACTCGTCGGCGGTTTTGAGCCGTTCCGGAATTGGCTTGAAGCAACTCCCCGCCAGCTCGTTGAGGTACTTGTCGCCACCTCAATCCTGGTCTTTGCCTTTGGTGTCTATTCATACCGCAGATGGCGCGAAATGCAGCATGTGATCGATCTGCGCGAAAGAGCAGAAGCTTCGCTTCACCATCGCGAAGAACAGTATCTGACCCTTTTGCATAGTATTCCGGATATCACCTGGACAGCGAATTCGATGGGCGAAATAGAGTTCATCAGCCCCAGGGTCGAATCAGTGCTTGGGTTTACACCACAGGAGTTCTACCAAAACGCTGATCATATCTGGCTGGAGAGAATTCATCCAGAGGACGCTGCTCAAGTTTTGCACGCGTTCGAGGCCCTCTTCAGCAGCAACAAGTCGTTCGATATCGAATACAGAATTCAAGCCAAAAATGGGAACTGGATCTGGTTACACGACCGGGCATTCGCCAGTATTGAAAGGGATGGAAGGCTGTACGCTCACGGAATTTTCGCCGAAATTGGCGAGAGGAAGCGGGCGGAGCAAGCTTTGAAAGAAGCTAACGAACGAGCAATTGTAGAATACGACCGACTGCTCGAGCGATTGGCAATCCTGGCCCAGTCAATCGGCACGGCTCGAGATCTTCCCACAATTTATCGAGACTTGCATTGCTTCGCAGTCGTCTCCACGAAATGCAATGCTATGTTCATTTCGCTTTACGATTTAGATAAGAGTGAGCTTAATGCGGTTTACGGCTGCATCGATGGGAAGGAAGCTGACTTGTCAACTCTCTCAACTCTGCATCCTTCGATAACGAAATCTGACGATGTCGTTGCCGATGACAGGACCTGGGCTGTAGATGATCACAACCAAGCGCCTGAGCAGGAAGGTCAGATAACTTCCCATTCCGAAATCTCTCCGCGTCTGCCACGACGTTCTCTGGTAACACCGATGCTCATGAAAGGGCGGGTAATGGGAGCAATAGAACTTCAGAGCCTCCAGCCCTGGTCCTTCAGGCAGGAGCACGTTACCGCAATGCAAATGGCTGCCAATCTGGCAGCAAATGCGATTGAGAACGTGCGTCTCCTCGAACGAGAGCGGGAACAGGAACAGCAGTTACGTCAGTCGCAAAAAATGGAGGCGATCGGTCAACTTGCGGGCGGTGTCGCACACGATTTCAATAACCTGCTCACCGCAATCACCGGTTACAGCGAATTGCTTTTGCGGAAACTGCCGGAAGAACGTCCCGTACGTAAATACGCCGAAGAGATAGATAAGGCGGCGCGGCGGGCGACCTCGTTAACGCGCCAGCTTTTGGCCTTTAGTCGTCGCCAAATCCTTCAGCCAAGGATTGTCGATCTGAATATCGTAGTGGGCGAAATGAACAAAATGTTGCAGCGGCTTATTGGTGAAAATATTGACTTCAGAGCCTCTCTCGCGCCGGATTTGTTACCCATCAAAGCTGATCCGGGTCAGCTCGAACAGGTAATTATGAATCTGGTAGTGAATGCTCGTGATTCACTTGCCGCGGGTGGCAAGATAACTATAGAAACTCGCCAGACTTATCTGGATGAAGTCTACACTGCTAAACATGTATCAGTTGAACCCGGCCACTATGCGGTTCTAGCAGTAAGCGACAACGGTGTCGGCATGGATCGCGAAACACAGAAACGGATATTTGATCCTTTCTTTACAACTAAGGAAATGGGCAAAGGAACTGGTCTGGGCCTTTCCACAGTCTACGGAATCGTTAAGCAAAGTGGAGGAAACATCTGGGTTTATAGCGAGCCCGGGCAAGGCACAACCTTCAAGATTTATTTACCGACCATTGATCAAACACCCACGCAAGAGCAGCCGAAGCCATTGATTGTCGCGCGGGGAAACGAGACCATTTTGCTGGTTGAGGATGAGCAGATTGTTCGAGAATTATCACGAAAGATTCTGGAGGAACAAGGCTACTCAGTTGTCACGGCGGCCAATGGCAGAGAAGCGTTGAAAGTGTGCCGGGGCATGTCTGAATCAATCGATCTGTTGATCACAGATGTAGTAATGCCGTTCATGGGCGGCAGTGAACTAGCAGAGGCAATTGCCTTGATAAAACCGGAAACCAAAGTGATCTACATGTCTGGATATACAGATGAGGGGATTGTGCGACAGGGGCTTTTAGATCCGAATGTGTTGTTTCTTCAAAAACCGTTCTCGCCGGATTCACTTGTGCTAAAGACACGTGAGTTGCTCGACGGGATTTCAGCAAACTGAGATCTGTCCCTCCAATTTATCCGCCAAGAGTTCAGCAGATTTCCAAAAGGGCACGAGAATAGGTCACTCGCGTCCACGCGGTGTCTTGAACATTCTATTGCCCAATTGACTTTACTGCGGTGGGGCTTTCGGTCATCATTCACACGTTAACGACTGACAGGGCGCTGTGAGTTACCTACCGGTGAAGGAGACACGAAAATGCGAAAAACAAGGACCAATCGGTTCCGAATTCTTTCTCTCGCTCTAAGCTTGGTTTTTGCTTCGACTTTGTCTACGGCGGCCCAGAAAAAGCCGAAGGAGAAAAAAGAGCCGGCCGCGACGGGCGTTCCCGTTCTCTGGCGTGAACCTACTGACATCGAACACCGCAATGTTCTGCTAGGCGCCGGCGGCGAAAGAATGAAGCCCGATCTGAGTAGAGTGACTTTTGTCGCAGTGCAAACGGGTGGCCATTCAACCAAGTATCGGGTGAAAGATGGTGCTGGCCGCGACTGGATAGCGAAGGTCGGACAAGAGGCGCAATCCGAAGCCGCAGCCAATCGCCTGGTTTGGGTAGTGGGCTATGAATCGGAGATCACCTATTTGGTTCCCCACCTGACCATCGAAGGCAAAGGCTCGTTTGATAATGTGCGGCTGGAGGCGCGTCCCAAGGATGTCAAGAGAAGTGGCCAATGGAGCTGGGCCGAAAACCCTTTCAAAGGAACGCCCCAACTGCAAGGGCTCAAAATAATGATGTTGCTTGTCAACAACTGGGACATGAAAGACGAGAACAATGAGATCCTGTTGCCACGTGACGCTCCAAGTGAAGCAGAAGCCCGTTACATTGTCAGTGATCTCGGCGGGACCCTCGGTAAGACAGGAGGATTCATTTCTCGCAGTCGCAATAAACCATCTGATTTCGTGAAAGCTGATTTTATTGCGGGCGTCAAGGGTGATCGGATTCAATTTCGCTACGGCGGAAAAAACAAGCAAATCTTTGAAGACATCACTGTTGCTGACGCTCGCTGGTTGAGTAGGTGGCTTAAACGCCTGAGTGATGAACAGATCAAAGATGCATTTCGGGCTGCGAACTATAATGCTGAGGAGGTTGAAGCCCTGGCACGAGCGGTTCGTGAACGGATAGACGAACTAGCTAAGATATCCGGGAACGAGGGATGAAGTAGGAAGGATGAAGGATGAAGTATGAAGGATGAAGTATGAAGGATGATCCCTCATAGCTTATACTTCACTCGACATCCTTCACTCCACATCCTTCATCCTTCATCCTTCATCCTTACGCTACTCCTGTCCGTCCGACGAGGAACCATCTCCACCAGCAGCGATGACGCTGCTGCGAGGCGGTAACGCTATTTCGTGACCTCCGACAATGTCAGGAAACTCATCGAGCTCTCGCTCACGGGCCTGATCAATCGACGAGTCACGCTCAATTTCCACATTGCGATAATACTCCATTCCAGTTCCCGCCGGAATCAGCCGTCCCATAATCACGTTCTCCTTCAAGCCGCGTAGGTAATCTATGCGACCGGAAATCGCCGCTTCTGTAAGCACTCGCGTCGTCTCCTGGAAAGAAGCCGCCGAGATGAATGAGTCCGTCGAAAGTGAAGCTTTAGTAATGCCCAGCAACAGGGGCTCGGCTTGAGAAACTTCACCGTCATCCTGCCGCACTCGTTCGTTCTCGTCGGTGAAGCGGAACCGATCCACCTGCTCTTCGAGCAGAAAGTCGGTGTCGCCCACCTCTTTAATTTTCACCCAGCGGAGCATTTGTCGCACGATCACTTCGATGTGTTTGTCATTGATGTTTACACCCTGGAGTCGATAGACCTCCTGGATTTCGTTCACGAGGTATTCCTGCAAACGGCTCATGCCCAACACGCGGAGAATGTCATGCGGGTTGAGTGGTCCATCCATCAATGCTTCACCCGCACGCACGCGATCACCTTCCTGCACGTTGATGTGGGTGCCGCGGGGGATGTCATACTCGCGCTCTTCGCCATCGTCACCGGTAATGATCAGCTTTCGTTTTCCCTTAGCGATTGGACCGAGCTTGACGGTGCCATCGATTTCCGACATTACCGCCGTCTCCGCCGGCCGACGCGCTTCGAAAAGCTCAACGACGCGGGGAAGACCGCCGGTGATGTCTTTGGTCTTAGTGGTCTCGCGCGGGATCTTCGCGATGATGTCTCCCGGCTCCACTTCTTCGCCATCCGTAACCATTAAGTTGGCACGCACAGGCATCTGATAAGTCTTCAGAACCTTATTGCTGGCATTGCGAATCTCGAAACGAGGTTGTTTTTTCTCGTCGGGCGAGTCTTTCACCACCAGGCGAGACTGGCCGGTTACCTCATCAACTTCCTCGTCGAAGGTAACTCCCTCTTTTAGATCCTGGAACTTAACGTGCCCGGCCACTTCAGTCAGAATTGCAAAGGTGAAAGGATCCCAGGTGGCCAGCAACTGGTCCTGAGTAACTCGCTGGCCATCTTCCACAAGGATATGAGCACCATAAACGATCTGGTAGCGCGCAACCTCACGACCCCGGTCGTCGATGATAGTCAAGGACCCGTTACGGTTCATGGCGATGCGTTCGCCCTTGCGGCTCTTGACGGTCTGCAGGTCGACATACTTGATGGTGCCGTCTTGCCGCGCTTCGTGCTTCGATGACTCTTCCAAACGCGCCGTACCGCCGATGTGGAAGGTACGCATGGTTAGCTGCGTGCCCGGTTCGCCGATCGACTGTGCTGCAATTACGCCTACAGCTTCGCCAATCTCGACGGGTCGACCCGTCGCCAAGTTACGGCCGTAGCATTTGACGCAGCAGCCGCGCCGTGATTCGCACGTTAACACCGAACGAATGCGGACCCGCTGCACGCCTGAACGCTGAATCTCTGAAGAAAGATCTTCGTCAATTTCTTGATTCGTTTCCACAATCACGCGGCCTTCAACCGGATCAATAACATCTTCCAGCGCTGTGCGGCCAACGATGCGATCCCGGAGTGATTCGATCTCCTCACCACCTTCTACGATGGCGCTGGCGGAGATGCCACGGAGCGTGCCGCAATCCTGCTCACTGATGATTACGTCCTGAGCGACGTCTACCAGACGGCGAGTCAAATAACCTGAATCCGCGGTCTTCAACGCTGTATCAGCGAGACCTTTGCGGGCGCCGTGTGTCGAGATGAAGTACTGCAACACATCCAATCCCTCGCGGAAGTTGGCCCGAATCGGTGTTTCGATGATTTCCCCTGATGGCTTGGCCATCAAACCGCGCATGCCAGCCAATTGACGGATCTGCTGGGCACTGCCACGCGCTCCGGAATCACTCATTACGAGGATTGGATTGAGTTCATCAGTCGAACGCTCGCGATCGTCCATCGCCTTAAACATCTCTTTAGCGACTTTATCGGTCACTTCAGACCAGATAGCGATGATCTTGTTATAGCGCTCGCCGTTGGTGATTACTCCATCCAGGTACTGCTGTTCGACCGAGATTACTTCCTTCTCGGCCTTGTCGATCAGGCCTTTCTTGGCATCTGGCGTCACCAGATCGTCAATGCCTATTGAGATACCCGCCTTGGTCGCGTAGAGGAATCCAAGCGTCTTCAGATCGTCAAGCATCTTCACGGTCATCTCGTGACCGAGGCGAATGTGAGAATAATTGACCAGAGACTGCAGTCCTTTTTTCTTTAAAGTACCATTGAAGAACGGCAGACCCGCTGGAATTGAATCATTAAAGATTACGCGGCCAACAGTTGTATTGATCACACGATGGACGTCCTCCTGCACCGCCGCGCGAAGGATATCCTGTGGGTCATGTTCCTGGGTCAAGTCGATCAAGTCGCCCTGAATGCGTAACTTGATCGGCGTTTGCGTCGTTACCTCTTTAGCGTCGAGGGCTAACAAAACTTCTTCAAGTGAAGCAAACACCCGGCCCTCGCCCTTCGCGCCCGCTTTGTCGCGGGTCAGGTAATAAATTCCCAGGACGATGTCTTGTGAAGGCACCGCGATTGGTTGTCCACTGGCGGGGCTAAGAATGTTGTTGCTCGAAAGCATCAACACCGCCGCCTCGATTTGGGCTTCCGGACTAAGGGGGATATGGACCGCCATCTGGTCACCGTCGAAGTCGGCGTTGAAAGCGGTACAGACCAACGGATGGATCTTGATGGCCTTACCCTCCACGAGGACGGGTTCAAATGCCTGGATTCCCAGTCGGTGCAGCGTGGGAGCGCGATTAAGGAGAACGGGATGTTCGCGAATTACCTCTTCCAGGATGTCCCACACTACAGGCTCCTGGCGCTCCACCATCTCGCGCGCCTGTTTTATGGTGGCGGCATGGCCCTGTTTCTCGAGCTGGTTATAAATGAAGGGTTTAAAAAGCTCCAGCGCCATTTTCTTGGGCAAACCACACTGGTGCAGCTTGAGTTCGGGGCCGACCACAATCACGGAACGACCAGAATAGTCGACGCGTTTACCCAAAAGATTCTGCCGGAAACGACCCTGCTTACCCTTGAGCGTACCGCTAAGTGATTTTAACGGCCGATTGTTCACGCCCCTGAGCACTCGACCACGGCGTCCATTGTCGAATAGGGCGTCAACCGCTTCCTGAAGCATCCGCTTTTCGTTACGTACGATAACTTCTGGAGCGCGTAGTTCCATCAACTTCTTCAGTCGGTTATTGCGGTTGATTACGCGACGATATAGATCGTTAAGGTCAGAAGTAGCGAACCGCCCACCATCGAGTGGCACCAACGGCCGCAACTCAGGTGGAATTACTGGAATTACGTCAAGGATCATCCAATCGGGCCGGTTGCCTGATTTGAGGAAACTGGTGGCCACCTTGAGCCGCTTGGAATACTTGAGTTTTTTCTGTTGCGACGTCTCCTCCCTCATCTTCTTACGGAGTTCTACCGCCAGCTCTTCAATCCGTACCATTGCCAGCAGCTCTTTGATAGCTTCGGCGCCCATCTTGGCTACAAACTGGCCGGGATGATCACGAACCAACTCGCGATAGCGCTCATCTGAGAGGAGTTCTCGCTCCTTGATGCCCGGTGCATCACCGGGATCAATCACGATATAGGATTCGAAGTAGAGTACCTTCTCCAGCTCTCGCAAAGGAATGTCCAGCAGATGTCCAATTCGAGAAGGCAGTCCTTTGAAGAACCACACGTGGGAGCATGGACTGGCGAGATCGATATGACCGAGCCGCTCGCGACGTACCTTGGCTTGAGTCACCTCAACGCCACACTTGTCGCAGATCACCCCCCGGTGTTTCATGCGTTTGTATTTTCCGCACAGGCACTCCCAGTCGGCGACAGGGCCAAAGATACGCGCGCAGAATAGTCCATCACGCTCTGGCTTGAAGGTCCGGTAATTGATTGTCTCCGGCTTTGTCACCTCTCCATGGGACCATTGCCGGATTTTTTCCGGCGAAGCCAGGGAGATGCGAATGGCCTCAAAATCAGGAGCTAATTGCGTTTTTTCTTGTTGGAATCGAAACACGTTTTTCTCCATTTCCCATCAATTGCCAGTTGCAATCGGCAATCGACAATCGGCAATGACTTAACCCTCGACAGCACTCGTTATCAGTGCTTCGCCGACGCCGTCTTCACTTCCCGCACCATTGCCTGCGACCTTCTTATTAATCAGTTCAACGTCGAGGCAGAGCGATTGCAGCTCACGAACGAGTACGTTGAACGACTCGGGTAGTCCGGGATCGAAATCCGCTTCACCCTTAACAATTGCCTCGTAAATTTTGGAACGTCCAGCCACGTCGTCCGATTTGGCGGTCAGCAGCTCCTGCAAAATGTGAGCAGCACCATAAGCCTCGAGTGCCCACACTTCCATTTCCCCGAATCTTTGGCCTCCGAACTGTGCCTTACCGCCGAGAGGCTGCTGCGTAATCAGGCTGTATGGTCCAATGGAGCGAGCGTGAATCTTGTCATCAACAAGGTGAGACAACTTCAGCATATAGATGTAACCTACGGTTACCTTCTGTTCAAATGCGTCACCAGTAAGGCCGTCGTACAGAATTGCTTTGCCCGACTCGCTGACGATTTCAGGCAGGTTGAGTTCGGCAGCGCGCGCCCCGGCGAGTCTGAGTTTGTCCTTAATCTCAGCTTCCGTTGCACCGTCAAAGACAGGAGTGGCGAAGTATAGGCCAAGCACTCGTGCTGCCCAGCCAAGGTGCGTCTCAAGGATCTGGCCAACGTTCATACGGGACGGCACACCCAGCGGATTAAGAACAATTTCAACTGGAGTCCCGTCTGGGAGATAGGGCATGTCCTCTTCCGGCAAAATGCGCGCGATGACGCCTTTATTTCCGTGGCGCCCAGCCATCTTGTCACCAACCGAAAGTTTGCGCTTCATGGCGATGAAAACCTTGACCATCTTGATGACTCCAGGTGCAAGCTCATCGCCTTGACGCAATTTCGCAATCTTCTCTTCGTAAATATCGGAGAGAATCTTGATCTGCCGCTCAGTTCGATCCTCGTATTCCTTAATCTCGGCTCCGACATCAACGCGAGAAGAGGCCAACTGTACCTTTCTCAGGACCTTCGCCTCGATGCCCTGAAGCGTCTCTGGGGTGATGGTTGTACCCTTGGGGATGACCACCTCGCGATTAACCGTCAGATCCGCTGCCAGCTTTCGACCATCGAGCAGCTCGTAAATCCGCTGGTCGCGCTGTTCCCGAAGAATTCTGATCTCATCCTCCAAGTCGCGTCGCAGACGATCTTCCTCATCCTGCTCAATTGCCATCGACCGGGAATCCTTTTCCTGGCCCTTGCGAGTAAAGACCTGAACGTCGACTACGGTACCATCGATTCCAGGAGGGGAAACCAACGACGCATCCTTAACATCTCCCGCTTTCTCGCCAAAAATCGCCCGCAGAAGCTTCTCCTCCGCAGTCAATTGGGTTTCGCCCTTCGGCGTCACTTTGCCGACTAGTATTGAGCCGGGTTTCACCTGCGCACCGATGCGGATGATGCCGCTGTCGTCCAGATCGCGCAGCATATTCTCGCCCACGTTGGGAATGTCGCGAGTAATCTCCTCGGGACCGAGCTTCGTGTCGCGAGCCTCGATCTCGAGCTCCTCGATGTGAATCGAGGTATAATAATCGTCCTTTACCAATCGCTCAGAGACCAGGATTGCGTCCTCAAAGTTGTAGCCACGCCAGGGCATGAAGGCGACCAGGACGTTCCGCCCCAGGGCCAATTCGCCGCGGTCCGTGCATGGGCCATCTGCGAGGACCTGGGCCTTGGCCACTCGTTCACCCACGTGGACGATGGGACGCTGATTGATACAGGTATTCTGGTTTGAACGCTTGAATTTAATTAACGTGTAAATGTCCGCGGTAACTTCGCGGGAAATTGTTCCATCTACGTTGTGGTCGGCTTTGACGATGATGCGCTCCGAATCCACATAATCGACAACACCGTCGCGTTTGGCGCCCACAACGGCGCCGGAGTCACGAGCAGTGGTTTGCTCCATCCCAGTGCCTATATAAGGAGCTTCCGCGCGAAGCAGCGGTACTGATTGGCGCTGCATGTTCGAGCCCATCAAAGCGCGGTTTGCGTCATCATTCTCGAGAAATGGGATCAGTGACGCCGCTACGGAGACTAACTGTTTCGGCGAAACGTCAACGTACTCAATGTCCTTGCGCAATGCCAGAATAAATTCGCCCGCCTTGCGCGCAGCGTTGCGTTCATTGACGATATAGCCGTTGTCATCCAATTCAATGTTTGCCTGGCCGATAACGTGTTTGTCTTCCTCCCAGGCAGTAAGGTAGAACGGCCATGGTTCTAAATCAGCTTTTCGTCCGTCTGCGCCAATTCGCTTATTGGCCTTCTCGACGTCCTCGGCAGGAACATGCTCGCCGGGCTTAAATTTGGTATCACCTCCGTTGATTATCCGCACATACTCAACCACCCGTCCGTCGGTTACCTTGCGATAAGGAGCTTCAATGAAACCAAACTCATTGATACGAGCAAAGCAAGATAGACTTGAAATCAGGCCAATGTTCGGACCTTCTGGCGTCTCAATGGGACAGATACGTCCGTAGTGAGTCGGGTGCACGTCACGAACTTCGAATCCCGCGCGTTCTCGTGAAAGACCGCCCGGTCCGAGGGCCGAAAGACGACGTTTGTGTGTGATCTCCGAAAGCGGATTGGTCTGATCCATAAACTGCGAAAGCTGGCTGGATCCAAAAAACTCTCTTACTGCAGCCGTCACCGGTTTCGCGTTGATCAGATCACGAGGCATGGTGGTCTGCATCTCCTGATGGATCGACATCTTCTCCTTGATAGCCCGTTCCATGCGTTCAAGACCAATGCGGAACTGGTTTTCCAGCAACTCGCCTACTGCGCGCACACGTCGATTACCCAGATGATCGATGTCATCAGCCTGATATTCAGAAGGGCTCTTGCGCATTTTAAGCACATAAGAAACCACCTCGTAGAAGTCCTTAGCAGAGAGCAAAGGGTCGTCGATACGCTCACGTTCGGGCTTACCCATCTTGATATTGAATTTCAGTCGTCCGACACGTGAGAAATCAAATTTACGCGGATCGAAAAACATCGCCTCCAGCAAGCGGAAAGCAGTTTGCACGGTGGGCGGATCGCCAGGTCGCATTTTGCGATAAATTTCGAGTAACGCATCTACGGGTTTAGTAATGACATCCTTTTTCAGGGTCAGCGATAGAATGGCTCCAATATCGTCTCGCTCGGGGAAAAACACTGAGAAACTGTCAATACCCGCCTCGATGATCTCCTGGAGCTTCGCCGGGGAAATCTCATTGTTCGCTTCCAGAACTACCTCGCCGCTTTCCTTGTTTACAATGTCAGATAATGCGAAGGCGCCATCAAGCTGCGTCGAATCTATCTCCACCTCGCCGATGTTGGCCTTACGCAGACCCTCCAAACTTGTGGCGGTGACTTTCTTGCCGGTACGGACAATTGGTTCGCTGCCCCGACCTTTGATATCAAAGTCGACCCTCATTCCGATAAGGCTGGTTGGACCAGTCTCCGGAATTTGCACCATTAATCGACCGTCTTCGACCCGGACCTCATCCGTAACGTAAAGCGCCCGCAGCATATCTTCGTCTGTGAATGAAGCATTCTTCACCCCCTCCTCGAGGGCGGAATCATTACGAGCGGACCTGATTTCTGCGGGTCGATTAAACCAAAGGCCCAGGGCGCGGAGGAATATCGACGCTAAAAACTTTCGTTTACCGACTCGCACGTAGAGCAGGTTTTTTTGGTCATATTCGAACTCAACCCAGGACCCGCGATAAGGAATGATCTTGGCGACGTAAATCTGTCCCCGTTTGAAGAAAACTCCGGGCGAACGATGAAGCTGGGAAACGATTACGCGTTCAGTGCCATTGATGATGAAGGTGCCGTTGTCGGTCATCAACGGAATTTCGCCAAAGAACACCTCCTCTTCCTTAATGTCGCGAATCGACATGGCCTCGGTTTCTGGATCCTTGTCGTAAACGGTAAGACGTATCTTGACTTTGAGCGGCACGCTATAACTCATTCCCCGCTCCTGGCATTCCTGCTGGTCGTGCTTATGTTTTAAGCCGACCGGTTCACCGCAGTTCTCGCAAAGTTGAGGTCGCACAAAATTAAAGGTGCCGCACTTGTGACACAGTGTTTCGCCGGCTGCCAGGGGATTTACTTTGATTGTCGAACCACAGTTCTTACAGTTCGCTCGCAGATAGTTCAGACCCTCAAGTCGGCCGCACTTACACTGCCAATTGCCAATCTGATATTCGACAAAGTCGAGTGTTGCGGTCCCACGAAAATCAGAAATTGGGAAAACTGACTGGAACACAGCCTGGAGGCCGGTGTTCTCCCGTTCTTCCGGCAGGAAGTCCATCTGCAGAAAACGGTTATAGGACTCCCGCTGAATCTCTATTAAGTTGGGGATTCGAACGGCTGTTGAGATTTTTGAAAAGTCGACACGTTCCGGCGCCCGACTGGTGCGCCTTCCCAATCCCGTACTAATTGTTTGAAGCAGATTTGCAGACATGAGAGGTTCCTTGATGAATTTTGATTGCCATTTTTAGATTGCGATTTCGTTCACGGAGTCGTTTCCCATCAGGCGCAGGCTGAATGCAAAGAGTAAAACCCGCCGGAGACGCCGAATGGCGGTCGGAGCGTAGAATGCCCCGACCGCTTAGTTACCAAAAAGCGGCTGATTTCTTCGTCAAATTTGTTGGGAGTAATGCCAGCGCCTCAATACTCCCTTAACTTAACCACTGACCGTCTTTCTGTCAAGCGACAGACGCCAAAAACGCCTATGAGCCATCGGCAATGGGATGCCAATGATCATCAACCACGTGGCGGCGGTTCGTCTATTTAACCTCGACAGTCGCACCTGCGTCTGCAAGTTTCTGACGTACCGTCTCGGCCTCTTCCTTCGAGATGCCTTCCTTAACGGCTTTAGGAGCAGCCTCAACCAGATCTTTTGCTTCTTTCAGGCCCAGCGCGGTTACTTCACGAACGACTTTAATGACATTGATCTTGTTACCGCCAATGGCTTGCAAGATTACGTCAAATTCAGTCTTCTCTTCGGCTGGAGCCGCAGCTTCACCGCTGCCTGCTCCGGCTGCGGGGGCTGCCACCGCCGCCGCTGCTGCTGATACACCAAAAATCTCTTCCAGGTCTTTTACGAGTTGTGACGCTTCCAGCAGCGTCATTCCTTTCAAATATTCAATAACATCGTCGCGTGTTGCTGCCATGATTGTCTTCTATCCTCCTACGAATTCTCTACGCCTTCTGCTCGCCGATCTGTTTGACCACGATCGCCAAATTGCGCGGTACCGCCGACAATACCGTCACCAGTCGCTGCGCCTGACAATTGATCAGAAACATAATTTTTGAGAGTAACTCTTCCTTCGACGGGAGGCTCGCAATCGCCTCAACATCGCGCAAGGCCACTACTCGACCTTCAACGATTCCCGCTTTAAAAGTAAAAATATCAGGATTGGCTTTGGAAAACTTAGCGATAGCCTTAGAGAGACTGACCGGATCGCCTTCACTTAAAGCAACCGCCGTCACTCCCTTAAACTGATCTCGGGCCTGCTCGAGGGGCGTACCCTCAGCAGCTTTGCGCGCCAACGTGTTCTTCACTACTTCGTATTTCACGCCGGCTTCGCGTAACTGGTTACGCAGCTCCTGGTCCTTCGGCACAGTCATGCCCTGAAATCCGACCAACATCGCAGCCTTTGCCTTCTGGAAATTCGCAGTGAGGGCTTCCAAGTCTTTCTGTTTCTGCTGTTTTGTTTTCATGGTTACGGCTTCTCACTCTCATTTCGCATACAGCGCTTCATCAAGAAGTACGCCGGGACTCATTGTCGCCGCCAGATTCACTTTCTTTACGTACTTACCTTTAGCGGTAGCCGGTTTGGCCCTGACAACTGCGTCAAGCAGCGATCGTGTGTTTTCCCTAATCTTGTCAGAGTCGAAGGAAATCTTGCCAACGGGAACGTGAATCACGCCGGTTTTATCCACTCTATACTCGACCTTTCCGGCCTTAGTTTCCTTCACTGCCGTCGTGACATCAAATGTAACAGTGCCCGTTTTAGGGTTCGGCATCAATCCACGCGGGCCGAGAATTTTTCCCAGACCACCCACCAGTCGCATCATATCAGGGGTGGCGATTACGGCATCAAAATCGAGCCAATTCTCAGTCTTGATTTTATTGACCATATCCTCGCCACCAACAAAGTCTGCACCTGCGTCTTCCGCCTCCTTGATCTTATCCCCCTGGGCGATCACCAGCACTTTCTTAGATTTGCCTAACCCATGAGGTAATACAATCGTGCCGCGAACAAGCTGATCGGCCTTCCGAGGGTCTACGCCTAACCACATTGTCAGTTCGACGGTTTCATCAAACTTTGCGAAAGCAATCTCTTTCAGCTTCGAAACCGCATCCTCGAGTGTGTACTTATGGCCCACCTCGATTTTTTCGGCGGCGGCGCGATACTTTTTTCCGTGTTTCGTCATCATTCTTCCCCGAGGTGCAAGCGAGACATTTCACTATTCCACTGTTAGGCCCATTTGTCGGGCTGTCCCCTCGATAGTCCTGATTGCTGATTCCAAACTTGTTGTGTTCAAGTCCTGCAACTTGGTCTTAGCAATCTCCTCAATCTTCGCTTTTGAAATCGTTCCAACTTTCTCGCGATTGGGTTTACCCGATCCCTTTGGAATACCCGCCGCCTTTTTTAACAAGTCCGCCGCCGGGGGAGTTTTCGTCTCAAAAGTAAAAGAGCGATCTGCGAAAACAGTAATCACTACCGGTATCTTGAGGTCCGGATCCATCTGCGCAGTCTTTGCATTGAAGGCCTTACAGAACTCCATAATGTTCACGCCATGCTGTCCCAATGCTGGACCGATTGGGGGCGCCGGATTAGCCTTACCTGCAGGCACCTGCAACTTGATATATCCTGTAATTTTCTTTGCCATCGTATTGTTACCGAATTTTGATTACCAATGGTCCTGTGCGTTTCAACCCTGCCAATTCCAAAGGCCGGCAATTGGCAATCGGCAATCGGAAATGCCCTATTCCTCTTCCGCAAAAGTCACTTTTTCGACGTCAAGGAAATTCAATTCAACCGGTGTCGAACGTCCAAAAATCGTAACCGTAACCTTTAATGTGGACTTATCTTCGTTCACCTCTTCCACTTTTCCGGTAAAGCTCTGGAATGGTCCGGATTTTATGCGCACCGTCTCGCCTGACGAGTAAGAGAACTTTGGCTTTGGCTTCTCAGCGGCTTCGGTCACATTGTGGACAATCTGGTCTACTTCCTGCGGAGTCAACGGTGTTGGATTATGACCACCGACGAAGCCCGTTACTTTGGGTGTCGATTTAATCAGATGAAAAACATTATCGGGAATATGGCCACGGTCATCACATTCTATTTGCACGAGAACATATCCGGGATAGAACATGCGCGATGATTCAATACGCTTGTTTCCTCGCATCTCGACTACGGTTTCTGTCGGGACGAGCACCTCCGTGATCTCGTTTTGAAGATCAGTATCGCGCACGCGGGCCTTCAGGCTGTCGCGAACCTTCTTCTCATGACCGGAGTACGTATGAAGTATGAACCACTGCTGCATTAGAATTTCCTAGTTATCAAGCTCCAGTTAACCAGCTAAGTAAATGATTGAGCTGGAGCAACAAAAAAGCCCACACTCGATCCACGAAAAATAAGTAAACCGCGAAAAAGATGACTGCAATCAACGTGATGACCGTAGTATTCTTTACCTCTTTTGCGCTGGGCCAGGAGACCCGCTTCATTTCAGCTCGCACATCATGCAGAAACTGAACGATGCGTCCTACGTAACCTGTCTGTGACACACCGGCGGGCCGGCGAGCCTTCTTAGCCTCGACACCTTCATTGAAGCGCGGGGCAGGGCGGCCTGGAAATGACTCTGGATCTTTTGTGTCGGCCATTCTCTCGTCGACCTTCTGCGACACTATTCCCTACTTTCAAATTCTGCTGGCAGGGGTACCAGGATTCGAACCCGGACTTTCGGTTTTGGAGACCGACGTGCTAACCGTTGACACTATACCCCTTCATGAAAGGATGAGGTGGAAGTATGAAGGATGGACAATACTAGTCGGTCTCGAAGGAAATTAACGCCATCTTCCTTCCGCCTTCATCCTTCATTCCTCACTTGGTTTCTTTGTGATCAGTGTGTTTGCGGCAACGGCGACAAAACTTCGAAAACTCGAGCCGATCGGGTGTGGTCTTCTTATTCTTCGTTGTTACGTAGTTGCGGCTTTTACAGTCAGTGCATTGCAGCACAATATTATCGCGTGGCATAACCCCTCAACAATCTAGATCTTTGGTCTTAGACCAAAGACCAACCCCCTCATTGAAGCACTTCCGTGATCGTTCCCGCTCCTACCGTGCGGCCACCTTCACGTATCGCAAACCGCAGTCCCTTCTCCATCGCTATCGGCGTGATTAGTTCGATGTCCATGGCCACATTGTCTCCGGGCATCA
>WNFV01007252.1_pt1 | contig 22604 bp, 21 predicted proteins | sample 5400101 | NCBI WGS metagenome assembly WNFV01 (sample SAMN13153361, study PRJNA577476) | soil metagenome | isolation source: 115 cm soil or saprolite under grassland replicate 1 | place: USA:California | collected 2016-06-15 | reverse complement strand
CTGCCATAGCTCGCTCTCCTTACGCTCTGGTCAGGGATGCCACGAGGCCCGAGGTGATGTAGCGCCGGAACGCGAGCGCGAACAGGATCGGAGCGATGATCGAGAGCACGATGCCCACCGCGATCAACGTGTAGCTGGCGTCCGGATTGACGGAGACCGCGGCGATGATGACGGGGATCGTCTTCGCGTGCGGGGTCTCTGTGGTGAAGAGCGCGAACAGGAACTCGCTGTAGCCAAAGAGGAAACTGAAGGCCGCAATCGCGGCCAGTCCGGGCGCGGCGAGCGGCAGCACAACGTGGCGCAGCGTCTCCAGGCGGCTGCATCCGTCGACGCGTGCTGCCTCCTCGATCTCGAGCGGAAGCGACCTGAAGTAGAGCGTCAGGACCCAGATCGAGAACGGGAGCGTAAAGGCGCTGTAGATGAGGACGAGGCCGAGCTTGCTGTCGAGCAGGTCGAGATTGCGGAGGGCGACATAGATCGGCACCGCCACCGCGACGCTCGGCAAGAGCCGGCTGCCGAGGATGAACATGAACGCCGCCTGGCGCCCGAGGAACCGCTCGCGCGCGAACGTGTATCCGGCAAGCGTCGCGAAGACGAGGTTGATCAGCACCGTCCCCGTCGCGACGATGAACGAGTTGCGCAAGCCCTTCGGAATCTGGCGAACGTCCTGCGTCACGGTGCCGCGCAGCAGCTCCTTCGAGGCGTACGCCGCCGGCACCGCGCCGGTGAAGACATAGTCGTAGTTGTCGACCGTCGGGTGGGGCGCGACGATCGGCGGCGGCCGCCGGATCAGCTCCGACTCGGTCTGAAGGCTTGCGCTCAGCGCGAAGAGAAACGGGATCAGGATCACGAGCGCGAGCAGCACGCCGGCGCACGCATAGAGAACCGTCGCGGTCCGGCGGCGTCGCCTCACGCTACCTCCTCGCGGACCCGCACGACGCGCATGTAGACGACGATGAAGACGAGGAGGACGGCGGCCATGATGAACGACAGGGCGGCGCCCTGACCGAAGTTCAGGTACTTGAACGTGACCGTGTAGGTGAACCACGAGAAGAGCGTCGTCGCCGAGCCCGGGCCGACACCGGTCAGCACGTAGACGAGGTCGAACACCGAGAACGCGACGATGGTCTCGTAGACGAGCACGATCAGGAGCGGCGCCTTGAGCAAGGGAAGCGTGACGTAGCGGAAGCGCTGCCACGCGCCCGCGCGGTCGAGCCGCGCTGCCTCGGCGAGGTCGGGCGGAATCGTCTGGAGCGCCGCGAGGAAGAGGATCGCGGGCAGCGGGAACTCCCGCCAGGCGTGGACGGCGATGACGGACCCCATCGCGAAGTCGGGGCTCGAGAGCCACTGGATGTAGCTGTCGATGGCGCCGATTCGGTAGAGGAAACCGTCGACAGCCCCGAAGTCGCCGTGGAGCAACAGCCTCCACATGATTCCGGCCGACACCGTGGGAATCGACCACGGCAGCAGGACGAGGACGAGCAGGATCCCAAAGCCGCGGACCCGCTGATTGAGGAGCAGGGCGACCAATAATCCGGCGAGCGTCGCGACCGGCACGGCGAACGCGACGAAGATCAGGCTCGTCTTGATCGAGCCGCCGAACAGCGGGTCCTCGATCGCACTGCGGTAGTTGCGCAACCCGACATACGGGCGGTCCTGGAGAACGAGCACGTGACGGTGCACGCTCGTCCAGGCGGCGTACCCGAACGGGAACAGGGTGAAGAGAGCGACAAGCGCGAGCACCGGCGCGAGCGTCACCCAGCTGTACCCGCGACGTCCGAGGCGGCGCTTGCGCTTGCGACGGCCGTCCCGGTCGGCGGCGGCCGCCGTGACCGTCCCGCCACGAGGGCCGACCGGCGGTCTAGTGCGACCGCCGGTCCGGCCCTGCACCCCTACCCCCCATACTGCTTCTTGAGCTGCTTCCAGCGACTAGCCATGTTCTCGAGCGCCTTGCGCGGCGACTGCTGGCCGAGAATCGCCGAGTCGAGCTGCTGCCGCGCGTAGATGTCCCAGACGCCCCAGTACGGGGTCAGCCCCTCCTTGACGTGCGCGAGCTTCGCCTGGCTTCGCTCCAGGTTGACGTTGCCCCACTTGTTGATCGAGGCTGCCACCTGCTTGTCGTTGTAGAGCGGAAGGTTCGCGAAGCCGAGGCCCTTCTCGACCGCCCAGCGCTTGACCACCTTGTATTGGCCGTCCGTCTTCCCGCCGAAGTACTGCAGGAAGGCGCCGACGTTCTTGACGACCTCGTCGCCGCGGCCGGCCGCATCATCCGACATCGCGTAGAAGCGGACGAAACCGACGGTCGAGTGGCTCGACCCGGGCATCAGGGCCATTCGGAAGTTGCCACGCTCTTTGTGCTGGCCGAGATTGAGCTCGGCGAGGTTGTACTTCGCGAGGACCGTGAAGACGCTGTTACCGGCCCCCATCGTCTTGACGATGTCAGGCTCGGCGCTCTCCGGGGCAGCCGGGTTGAACGTCTTCGACGTCCTCATCGAGTCGTGGAGCCACTGCAACGTCTTCTCCGCGGGGCCGCCCGGCTTGTTGAAGACGGGGTTGTCGTCCTTGTCGAACATGTGCCCGCCCTGGCCGTAGACCATCGCGTAGAAAATCTCGATCAGCCACGGGTCGTCCTTCTTGAGCGGGATGTTGATCGGATACTTGGCGAGTCCCTGCTTCTTGATCGCGATCGCCTGCTTCGCCACGTCCGCCCACGTCTGCGGCGCCTGCTTGAAGCCGGCTTTCTTGATGAGCCGGTCGTTGTAGATGAACGTGACGAGGTCGGCGTAGTACGGGAGCCCGTAGAGCTTGCCGTCCAGGGTCATCCCCTCGAGCGCGTACGGCGCCCATTCCTTCTCGTAGCTCTTGAACTGCGAGAAGTACTTGTCGAGGGGAACGACCCAACCCGCCGCGACCCACTCGCGCAGCCAGTGATCCGAGGAATACGCGATGTCGGCGGCGTTACCCCCGGAAAAACGCGTCGCCATCACGTCGTGGTAGTCGAACCAGGACGTGTCACGTAGCGAGACGCTGACCTCAGGATTCTGCTGCTGAAAGTTCTTGATGTTGTCTTTGATCGTTGGGATCGAGTACGACCAGACGTCGAAGGTCAGCGAGACCGCCTTGTCGTTCCGCCCGCCGGCGAATGCGGCTGTCGCCGCGGTGATGGCGACCAGTAGCGCTAGAACCGTGATCGACGCCCGTCGAGTCAGTGTCTTCTTGCGCATGCTCCCTCCCCAGGGTCTTCGCCCCGCTGGGCGCGGGGCCACGACGTCATGGGAACGCAGGAGGATCGCGGGCGTGCGTGTTACTCATCGCCTCACACCTTCGGCACCGCACAGAACCCGGTGCCATGCAGTATGTAACTCGAAACACTAGCGCCGAAGGAGGTAAGGATGTCCACCGAGGTGCGCGAGGCCGTCCAGCTGCGCCTGCACATAGGAGGAGCCTGGGTCGAGGCGGCGAGCGGTGAGACGTTCGAGAGCACGAGCCCGGCGACCGGCGAGGTGCTGGCGGTAGTGCCGGACGCAGGACGCGAGGACGGACGCCGGGCGATCGAGGCTGCCGGCCGGGCCAGACACGGAATGGCCGCTCTCAGCGTCGAAGAACGGGCGCGGCTGTGCGAAACGATCGGGGAACGGATCGACGCCCGGCGAGACGAGCTCGCGCGGACCCTCTCGCTCGAGCAGGGCAAGCCGCTGCGCGAGGCGCTCGGCGAGATCGAGTTCGCCGCCCGCCTCTACCGTGACGGAGCGGGCTACGTCCGATGCCTGCAGACAGGCGTGCTGCCCTCGCCCGATCCGCGCAAGCGCGTGCTCACGATCCGCCAGCCGCACGGCGTCGTAGCCGTCATCACCCCCTGGAACTACCCGGTTGCGATCCCGAGCGAGTACCTCTCGGCGGGGCTGGCGTCGGGCAACTCGGTCGTCTGGAAGCCGGCACCGACGACTTCGCTTGTCGCGACGCAGCTCCTCGAGTGCCTGCTCGAGGCCGGCCTGCCCGATGGAGCCTGCAACCTCGTGCTCGGCGGCCAGAAGGTCGGCGAGGAGATCGTCACCAACCGGGGCACGCACGCGGTCGGCTTCACCGGCAGCTTCCCGATCGGGAACGCGGTGGCGAGCCAGGCGGGCGCGAAGCCGCTCCTGCTCGAGCTGGGCGGAAACGGTCCGACGATCATCCTCGACGACGCCGACCTCGAGCTCGCCGTCGAGGGCGCGGCATTCGGCTGCTTCAGCAACGCGGGACAGATCTGTCAGTCGAGCGAGCGGATCCTCGTCACGCCGCGGGCGCACGACGATGTCCTGTCCGGTCTCGTCGCCAAGGCCGAGTCGATCCGGCTCGGGCACCCGCTCGACCAGCAGACGACGATGGGGCCGCTCAACAACGACGGGGTCGCCGAGAAGATGGACGAGCACATCGCCGATGCGGTAGCCAAGGGAGCTGTCGTCGTGGCAGGCGGCGAGCGCGCCGACGGGTTTCCGACGCGGCTGTACTACCGCCCGAGCGTGCTCGACCAGGTGCCGCGCCGCTCGCTCGTCAACGACGAGGAGACGTTCGGGCCGCTGGCGCCGCTCGTCGCGGTGCGCGATCTCGACGAGGCGATCGACGTGGCGAACTCGTGCCGCTACGGGCTTTGCTGCTCGGTCTTCACCGGCAGCCTTCGCACTGCCTTCCGCGCGGCCGAGTGCCTCGAGTGCGGCGTCGTCAACGTCAACGAAACAACCGCTTACTGGGATGGACGCACTCCGTTCGGAGGCTACTCCGGCAAGGCGAGCGGGGTCGGTCGACTCGGCGGCGCGGCGACGATCGAGTCCATGACCCAGCTCAAGAGCATCGTGCTCGACGTCGGCGCGTGAGCCGATGACCCACGAAACGAGGCTCGGGCTCCTCAGCTGGAGCGAAGTGGCCGACCTCGATCGCGACCGGACGATCGCCGTGCTTCCGACAGCCGCGGTGGAGCAGCACGGCCCGCACCTGCCGCTCGACACGGACACGTTCCTTTGCACCCGAGTCGTGGAAGAGGCAGCCTCCCGTGCGCAGCACGCGGGAAGCGTGCTTGTCGCGCCGACGCTCGCGTACGGTTCCTCGGCTCATCACATGGCCTTCGCCGGAACGCTGACGCTCACCGCCGCGACGTTTCTGACCGCGGTCGGAGAGATCTGCGGGAGCCTCGCAGAGCATGGTTTCCGGCGACTGCTCGTCGTCAACGGCCACGGCGGCAACTCCGCGCTGGCCCGCACAGCGGTCCAGCAGCTCCCCGTTCAGGCGCCAGTGCTCGCCGCCGCTGTCGACTACTGGGCGCTCGCGCGCGAGGAGGCGGCCCTAGTGCGGGAATCGCCGCCCGGCGGGATGGCCCACGCCTGTGAGTTCGAGACGTCCCTCATGCTCCACCTGCGACCCGAGTCGGTACGGCGGGAGCTCGTCCGGCGCGAGCTCCCCCGCCCGCGCTTCGCAGCCGAGCAGCTCGACCTCCTCTTGCCGGGCGCGGTTGCTGCGCGCTGGCGAACGGACGAGCTCAGCTCCTCCGGAGTACTCGGCGCCCCCGACCTCGCTACCGCCGAAAAGGGAGAGCGTTTGTTCGAGGCGTGCGTCGATGGGCTGTCGGCGCTGATCGAGGAGCTCCGCGCAGTGGCGCTTCCCGAGAGCTAGTCCCCCACCAGGGGACGCGAGCCATCTACGACGAATCCGAGCCGGGTTGGGTGAGGCCGCTCTCGTAGGCGAAGATCACTGCCTGCACGCGGTCGCGGAGGCGGAGCTTCATCAGGATCCGCTTCACGTGTGTCTTCACCGTCGACTCCTCGATCACGAAGGCCCTCGCGATCTCCGGGTTCGAGAGGCCTCGTGCGACCAGCTCGAGCACCTCTCGCTCGCGCGGGGTCAGCTCCTGCAGGCGCTTCGTCGCTGAGGTGACAGCCGCAGGTTGGCGCGCCATGCGTTCGATCACCCGCCGTGTCACCGACGGCGAGAGCAGCGAGTCGCCAGCGGCAACCGTGTGCAGGGCGCCGATCAGCTCCTCCGGGCTCGCCCGCTTGAGCAGGAAACCCGAAGCGCCGGCGCTGAGCGCGCCGAAGATGTAGTCGTCCTCCTCGAAGGTGGTGAGGATGACGACCTTCGCCTCCGACCAGCCGGCGACGATCTCGCGCGTGGCAGAGATGCCGTCCAGGTTGGGCATGCGCACGTCCATGAGGACGACGTCCGGCCGCAGCTCACGGGTTTCCTCGACCGCCGCGCGCCCGTCGGCCGCCTCCCCGACCACGTCGATCGACTTGTCGCTGGAGAGCACGGACCGGAGGCCGGCGCGCATGAGGTGGTCGTCGTCGACGAGGAGGACACGCACAGGCGTCACGGCTCGTCCTCACCCGCGTACGGAAGGCGCGCCCGAACCTGGAAGATCCCACCGCTCGCGCTCGCCTCGAGGCTCCCGCCGAGCAGCGACGCGCGCTCGCGCATGCCGACGATCCCATGGCCCCCGCCGCTGGCGCCGGCACCGAGCGGCGCTGCGTTGGTCACGACGATCGCCACCGCTCTCGGTCCGTACGCGACCTCGACGTCGGCGCTGCCGTGTCCGTGCCGGGCCGCGTTCGTCAGCGCCTCTTGCAGGATCCGGTACGCCGCCTGGTCGACGGCCGGGGGCAGCGGCCGGGGCGAGCCGTCGAACGTCACAGTCAGGTCGAGTCCGGAGGCGCGATGCTGCTCTGCGAGCGTCTCGAGCGCGGCGAGGCCGGGCGGCGGCTCGATCCCGGCGGAGCCGTCCTCGCGCAGGGCTCGCACGAGCTGGTCGATCTCGCCGAGGGTGCCGCGCGCCACCTCCTCGATCGTCTCGAGCGCTTCGCGCGAGCGGTCCGGGTCCTGCTCCTGGAGCAGACGGGCCGCGCCGGCCTGGACGAGGATCACGTTGATCGCGTGGCCGGCGGAGTCGTGGAGATCGCGGGCGATGCGGGTGCGCTCCTCGGCCGCCGCCAGCCGCCGCTCGCGCTCTGCCTCGCGCTCCGCGCGCAGCGCCCGCTCCTCGAGCTCCGCCAGCCGCTCGCGCCGTAGCCGGGCGCGGTCGCCCGCGAACCAGGCGGCAGCCCAGACGACGGCGCCGAGGAGAAGCTCGGGCGCGAACTCGCCCTGGACGACGTGTGGCCCGAGCAGGATGACGAGACTGCCGACGAGAGCGACGTTGCGGGTGCGAGCGCGCGTCTCGTCGCGGTTCGCGGCGAACGAGTAGAGGGCGATAGCGAAGGCGATCGGCGGCCCGAGCCCGTAGCGGAAGCCGTAAAGGGCCGACGTCGCCACGGTCGCGAGCGTGAAGACGGGCAGCGGCGCCAGGCGACGCACGGCCAGGGGCCAGGCGGCTAGCGCAGCCAATACGCCGCCGAGCAGGTCGAGGTCGCGGTCCGCGCGGTCGAAGTTGCCGTGCGACAGCGCGCCGAGCGAGAAGGCGAAGACGGCGGCGGCGAGCACCGCGTCGAACAGGAGCTGCTTCCTGCTAACCGCGCGCACTGCTCGGACCGTACCCGCCCGGCGCGGCCGCGGAGTCGCCCCGCGGGAGGATCCGCGTCCCCCCGCGGGAGGACGCCGAGGTTCCTACCCAGGGGCGTTGTGGGTGGGTGGCCCGCGCCCGTAGCGTGGCCCCCATGAATGCACTACACGACATAACCCCGTTCATCGCCGATTCGAACTGGCATCACGACGGGATCTGGTGGCTCCCGTTCGGGTTGCTCTGGATCGCGGTGCTCGGCACGGCGATCTCGCTCGTCGTCCGCAACCTCAGGCCACGTGAGCGCTCCGCGAGCGACATCCTGGCCGAGCGGTACGCGCGCGGCGAGGTCAGCAGCGAGGAGTACCGCGAGCGCCTGAACGAGCTGCGGAGCAACCGATGACCGCCGAGGCGTTCATCGGTTGCTCCGCAGCTCGAGACCCGCGACCTCAGCAAGCGCTACGGCGAGCGCATCGTCGCGGTCGATCGGCTGACGATGCGCGTTCGCCGCGGCGAGGTCTACGGCTTCCTCGGTCCAAACGGCGCCGGCAAGACAACGACACTCCGCATGCTGCTGGGACTCGTTCGCCCGACGTCGGGCAGCGCACGCGTCCTCGGTGCCGCACCCGGATCGCCGGAGGCGCTCGCCCGCACCGGTGCGCTGATCGAGACGCCGTCCTTCTACCCCTTCCTGTCGGGTCGGGACAACTTGCGCGTGCTGGCGCGCCATGCGGGCGTCGCCGAGACGCAGATCGCGCCGGCGCTCGCGGAGGTCGAGCTCACCGCGCGCGGCGACGACCGCTTCCAGACCTACTCGCTCGGGATGAAGCAGCGGCTCGGGATCGCGGCGGCGCTGCTCAAGGACCCGGAGCTCCTCATCCTCGACGAGCCGACCAACGGCATGGACCCGGCCGGCATGGCCGAGATGCGCACGTTCATCCGCCGGCTCGGGCGCGGCAACAAGACCGTCCTCCTCTCGAGCCATCTGATGACCGAGGTGGAGCAGATCTGCGATCGCGTCGGCGTGATCAGCCGAGGCGCGCTCGTCGGCGAGGGGACCGTCGACGAGCTCCGCGGCGGCGAGAGCCTGTGGCTGCGCGCCGAGCCGCTCGACGAGGCCGAGCGGGTCTTGCGGGCCCTGCGCGGCATCGGGCAGATCGCCCGAATCGACGGCGGGCTCAGGGTCGGCGCAGATGCCGGCGCCGCGCCGGAGATCAACCGGGCGCTGGTCGAAGCCGGCATCGCGGTGGGCGAGCTGCGCCCGGAGCGAGCGTCATTGGAAGAGGTCTTCCTCGAGCTGACGGAGGCGGCAGCATGACCCGCAACATCGCCGCCGAGCTCCTCGTGGTACGCAAGCGCGCCAGCACCTGGATCCTGCTCGGCATCTGGACGCTGCTCGCGCTGCTCTTCGCGTACATCGTTCCCTACATCCAGTACCTGAACGGCGCCGGACGGCAGCCGCTCTCCGATCTGCTCCCGCAGCACCTCGTCGGAACGCTCATGGGCGGATTCCCGTTCTTCGGCGGCGTCTTCGCGCTGCAGCTCGGCGTGCTCGCCGTCGGCAGCGAATACGGCTGGGGAACGCTGAAGACACTGTTCACGCAGCGCCCGAGCCGGAGCCGGATCTTCGCTGCGAAGCTGCTCGCGCTGGGCGCGACCCTCGTTCCCTTCGTCCTCGTCGCGTTCGCCCTCGGCGCGCTCGCGAGCTACGTCATCGCCGTACGCGAGGGGGCGGACGTCGTCTGGCCGTCGGCCTGGCTGCTCGCGCGCGGGCTCGGCGCGGGGTGGCTGATCCTCGCGGTCTGGGCGGCGTTCGGGATCCTGCTGGCCGTGCTCTCCCGCGGCACCTCGCTCGCGATCGGCGTCGGGATCCTCTACTCGCTCGTGATCGAAGGCGTGCTGAGCGCGCTCGCGAGCGAGGTGAGCCTGATCGACCGCCTCGTCGAGCTGTTCCTGCGCGCCAACGGCTACTCGCTCGTCGCGCCGCTCGGCGTGTCCGCCGCGGACGTCTCCGACCGAGGGCCGGGCTCGTTCTCAGGGCCGTTCGTCGGCGGGACGCAGGCCCTGATCGTCCTCGCCTCGTATCTCGCAGTCCTGCTCGTCGCGTCCGGCTGGCTGCTTCGCCGGCGCGACGTCGCCTGATTCCGCTAACGGCGCCCGGCCAGCGAACTCGGGCGCCGTTCGCGTTTCGACTAGGTGTCTCGAGGCCCGGAAGAACGAGCGGACAGGGCCTACTAGTTGTCCTACCCCTAGTTGTCCTACCCACGGACGTTATGAACGCGGCTGATGGGGGGCCGGTCTCGGAGCGAGCTGTGCGGCCTGTGCCGGTTGTAGTGGTCGAGCCAGTGTGGCAGCGCCTGGTTGCGTTGTCGATGTGAGCGGTAGACGACCCCGTAGGCCCACTCCCTGGCCATCGTCTGGTGGAAGCGTTCGACCTTCCCGTTGGTGCGCGGTCGATAGGGCTCGGTCGTCAGGTGGCGGATCCCCTCTCGGGCGAGCAGCTCGTGCAGCGAGCGGTTCTTGACGTAGGCGAAGGCGTTGTCGGTCATCAGCCGATGCGCGGTCACGCCGTGGCGTTCGTAGAAGGCGAGCGCTCGCTCGATAAAGCCGGTCACGGTCGCTGCCCGCTCGTCGCGATGAAGCTCGACATAGGCGAGGCGCGAGTGGTCGTCGACGATCGCGTGCGCCATCCGGGTCCCTCCTTAGGGCGTGAGTCCTCGCAGACCCACAGCCTCAAAGGAGGCCCGGATGACCTCTCAGCCGTTCACAACGTCTGTAGGCGTGACACCTAGTAGGGCCAGGTCCATTCGCGTACGTCCGACGGGTCCTCGCCGTGCTCGCGCGTGTAGGCGCGGTGGCGGAGCCGCTCTTCCTCGAGCTCCTGCCGGAGGTGCGCCGCCCTGCCGGCGAGCCCCGGTACGCGGTCGATCGCGTCGATCGCGAGATGGAAGCGGTCGAGGTCGTTGAGCATGACCATGTCGAACGGCGTCGTCGTCGTCCCCTCTTCCTTGTAGCCCCGTACGTGGAGGTTGTCGTGGTTGGTGCGCCGGTAGGTGAGCCGGTGGATCAGCCACGGGTAGCCGTGGTAGGCGAACACGATCGGCTTGTCGGTCGTGAACAACGAGTCGAACTCGCGGTCCGGGAGCCCGTGCGGGTGCTCGGACTCGGGCTGCAGGCGCATCAGGTCGACGACGTTGACGACTCGCACCTTGAGGTCGGGGAGCCGCTCGCGCAGAATCGCCGTCGCCGCCAAAGTCTCGAGCGTCGGCACGTCGCCGCAGCAGGCCATGACGACGTCCGGCTCAGCGCCGTCGTCGTTCGAGGCCCAGCGCCAGATGCCGGCGCCGCGGGTGCAGTGCACGATCGCGTCCTCCATCGAGAGGTAGTTGAGCGCGGGCTGCTTGCCGGCCACGATCACGTTCACGTAGTGCCGGCTCCGCAGACAGTGGTCGGCGACCGAAAGCAGCGTGTTCGCATCCGGCGGCAGGTAGACGCGGATGATCTCGGCCTTCTTGTTCACGACGTGGTCGATGAAACCTGGATCCTGGTGCGAGAAGCCGTTGTGGTCCTGCCGCCAGACGTGCGAGGAGAGCAGGTAGTTGAGCGACGCGATCGGGCGCCGCCACGGGATCCCGCGCGTCACCTTCAACCACTTCGCGTGTTGGTTGAACATCGAATCGACGATGTGGATGAACGCCTCGTAGCAGTTGAAGAGGCCGTGGCGGCCGGTCAGCAGGTAGCCCTCGAGCCACCCCTGGCAGAGGTGCTCGGAGAGGATCTCCATGACGCGTCCGTCCGGCGCGAGACCCTCGTCCACCGGCTCGAGCTCGGCCATCCACGTGCGCGACGTCACCTCGAAGACCGGGCTGAGCCGGTTCGAGGCGGTCTCGTCCGGGCCGAAGAGGCGGAAGTTGTCGCCGTTCTTCGCGATCACGTCCCGGAGGAAGACGCCCAACACGCGGGTGGCCTCGCTCGTGGTGACGCCCGGCTTCGTGACGTCGACGGCGTAGTCGCGGAAGTCGGGGAGCACGAGGTCGCGGAGCAGCGCGCCGCCGTTCGCGACCGGGTTCGCGCTCATGCGGCGCTCGCCCAGCGGCGCCAGCGCCTCGAGCTCTTGCCGGAGGGCTCCACGTTCGTCGAACAGCTCTTCCGGCCGGTAGCTCCGTAGCCAGTCCTCGAGCACGCGCAGGTGGTCGGGGTTGTCGCGGACGTTGGTCATCGGCACCTGGTGCGAGCGCCACGTGCCCTCGACAGGGAGACCGTCCACCTCTTTGGGGCCCGTCCACCCTTTCGGCGTGCGCAGCACGATCATCGGCCAGCGCGGACGACCGGTTTCCGCGTCATCGCGCGCGGCGCGCTGGCTGTCCGCAATCCTTTCGAGCGCCTCGTCGAGCGCCGCGGCAAAGGCCTGGTGGACGGCCTCCGGCTCGCTCCCGGAGACCAGCAGCGGGCGGTAGCCGTAGCCCTCGAGGAGCGCGACGAGTTCCCGCTCGGGGATTCGGGCGAGCACGGTCGGGTTGGCGATCTTGTAGCCGTTCAGGTGCAGGATCGGCAGGACGGCGCCGTCGCGGGCCGGGTTCAGGAACTTGTTCGAGTGCCAGCTCGCCGCCAGCGGCCCCGTCTCGGCCTCGCCGTCGCCGACGACGCAGGCGACGAGCAGATCCGGGTTGTCGAAGGCGGCGCCGTAGGCGTGGACGAGCGCGTAGCCGAGCTCGCCGCCTTCGTGGATCGAGCCGGGCGTCTCGGGCGCCACGTGGCTCGGGATGCCGCCCGGGAACGAGAACTGGCGGAAGAGCTCGCGCAGGCCTTCCTCGTCGAGGCCGACGTGCGAGTAGAGCTCCGAATACGTGCCCTCGAGGTACGCGTTCGCGACCAGTCCCGGTCCTCCGTGCCCGGGGCCCGTGATGTAGATCGCGCTGAGGTCGCGGGCTCGGATCGCCCGGTTCAGGTGCACGTAGATCAGATTCAGCCCGGGCGTCGTGCCGAAGTGGCCGAGCAGCCGAGGCTTGACGTGCTCCGGCCGGAGCGGCTCGCGCAGAAGCGGGTTCGCGAGCAAGTAGATCTGGCCGACGGAGAGGTAGTTGGCGGCCCGCCAGTAGGCGTCGAGCAGCCGCAGCTCGTCGTCGCTCAGCGGACCCTTCGTCTGAGTCCGGGCTTCGACCGTGGTCATGTTCTGCCCCCTTGTGTTCGCGCGTCACAGCTGCAATGCCCCGACGGGCGTAAGGCCAACCTCCTCCTCGGCGAGCACGCCCACCGGCACGAGCATCACCGGGCAGGTGCACCGCTCCAGCGCCGCCCGAACCACCAGCGCCCGTCCCGGCTGGAGCTGCTGCGACCAGCCCAGCGCGACGATGTCCGCCTTGGTCTCCTCCGCATGTCGCGGAACGAGCTCCTCCGAGCGGCCCACGCGCACGTCGAGCCGGACGCTGCCGATGCCCCACGGGCAGTAGCGACGCAGGAACTCCTCCACTCGCGCGGAGTGCTCGTGCTGCGGCTGGTCCGTGAAGCGCGGGATCGTGCTCTCGTCGAGCACGTGCAGGACGACGACGTCGAGCTCGGCCCCCTGCGCGAGCTCGATGATCGCGCGCGGCGTATGGGAGCCGGCCGCTTCGCCTTCGAGCGGCACGAGCACGCGCCGCAGCTGCCCCGACGTGCGGGCGTCCGGCGGCACGATCACGATCGGCTTCGCCAGAGACGTTGCGACCGCAAGGGCGGTAGCGCCGAGCGGTCGGTGGCCCAGCGGCGAGCTGCGCGCACCGAGCACCAGCGCCTCCACGTCTTCTGCCTGGCCGAGCGTGACCAGGCGGTCGACGACGGGGCCGTTTGCCGTCCGGAGCGGGACGTGCGCGGCGGCAGCGACGTTGCGCGCCGTGCGGGCGCCGTCGTAGGCCACGTGCACGGCCTCCACCGCGGCGTCGAGGACTTCCCCCAGCGCCAGCGCCGTCGCCAGGACCGGGCTCGCGGCCATGCTGTTGTCGAGTGCTGCGATCACCTTGGTCATCGGAAGACCACCTCCCAGTGTCGGTCGAGTCGTACCAGTGCGAGTCGGTCGCCGGCGTCGAGCTCGACGCCGGCGCGGTCGATGCGGAGCCGAAGCGGGCAGCCGCGGAAGCAGAGGTTCAGCTCGAGCGCCGCCCACTCCGGTGGCAGCCGTGGGTCGACGACGAGTGCGTCGCCGCGCGGGCGGACGCCGGCGAAGCCAAACATGAGCGCCTGCCAGAGACCGCCCATCGTCGCCAGGTGGAGGCCGCTCGCGGTACTCGCGGTGAGGTCGTCGAGGTCGATGCGCGCCGCGATCCGTAGCGCCTTCAGCGCCTCGCGGAAGCGACCGGCCCGCGCGAGCAGCCCGGCGTGAATCGCGGGCGAGAGCGAGCTGCCGTGCGCCGTCCGCGGCTCGTAGAAGTCGAGGTTCGGCAGCAGCGAGCCAGGCTCCACCTCGTCGGGGACGAGCTGATGGAGCATGAGCACGTCGGCCTGCTTCAGCACCTGCGCGCCGGTCGTACGCTCGCGGCCGAGCAGCAGGTCGGCGGCGATCGGGCGCCGGGGCGCCACGTCTGCGATCACGAGCGGCTCCAGCCGGAAGAAGCCAGCGAACTGCTCGTACAGTCCGCTCATCGGGTCGTAGCCGTCTACGAGCGCATCGGCGATCCGAAGCCAGGTCGCGGCCTCGTCGCCGTCGAACTCGGCCGCACGCTTCAGATTCCACCGGGCCATCACGCTCGTGAAGGCGTTGTCGTCGACCGGCTCGTGGTACTCATCGGGGCCGATGACGCCGTAGAGGTGGGCTCGGCCGCCCGTGAAACGAACGCGAGACGCCCAGTAGCGGGCGGTCTCGATCATCAGCTCTCGCCCCGGCCCGGCCGCGAAGTCCTCGTCGCCCGTCCAGTCGAGGTAAGTGGACGCCGCCCACGCCACGTCGGCGGTGATGTGCTCCTCGGACTCGCCGGTGCGGATGCGCGCGATCTCGCCCGTCGGCAGGTGCGCGTGACTCGGCGTCACGTCGAAGCCGTCCGCCGCCGACTCCCACGGGAAACGGGCGCCTGCGTACCCGAGTCGGGCAGCTGCGGCTCGGGCTGCGTCGAGACGCCGGACGCGGTACTCGAGCATCGCCCGCGCGGCCGGCGGGTGCGTCGCGGCGAGGAACGGGAGGACGAATACGTCGCTGTCCCAGAAGACGTGGCCGCGGTAGCCCGGCCCGGAGAGCCCGCGGGCGCCGACCGCCGCCTCGCCGACGTCGGCGACTGACGCCATCAGGTGGAAGAGCGCGAAGCGCACGGCGAGCTGCAGCTCGGAGTCGCCCTCGATCACGATGTCCGCCGTCTGCCAACGGCGCGCCCACGCCTCGCGGTGCTCCGCCAGCAGCTGCTCGAACCCGGCCTCCCCCGCGGCGCCGAGCGCAGCGTCTGCCATCGGCTCCCCCGGCGCATAGGCCGCGAGCCGGTCGAGGCGGCCGTTCCGTCGCATGTCGATGAGCGCGGCGTCGGCGCCCGGCGCCTCGAGGAGGCGTCGCTCCGCTGGCGGCAGGTGCCGCCGATCCGCCTCCGCGCGGAGCGCCACCGTCCCCGGACGCGCGAGCGAGGAGAGCTGGAGCGCCGTCACCGGACCGTCCTGCCGGAGAAGCCCCGAGCGCAGGTCGAGGGAACGCTTGAGCGAGTGCCGCGTCAGACGTCCAGGCAGTAGCGTCCAGTCCGGCGCCGTCGCGAGCTCGCTTTCGGCGCCAGTGCCGACGTACGCCCAGGACGCCAGCACCCCGCGCTGCGCGGCGGAATGCGCGAGCAATGGCGCGCCGCGCGTTCCGATGCGGCCGTCGGCGATCGACAGCAGCGACTCGTGGACGCGCTCGAGCTTCGGGTCGAAACCGTCGATGGCCAGCGTCCAGGCGGGGTCGCCGGCTAGATCCGGAACGTCGCCGCGCCTGCGCCGTTCGAGCTGGTCGGCGAGGAGCGCGATGAAGCGGTCGGGGCCGCCGCCGAGGCCGATCACGCCGGCCGGAACGCCGGCCGGCTCGGCGCCCACGGAGACCGCGATCGACCGCTCCGCCTCGGTGACGAGCAGGAACGAATCGCTGCCGGGCAGGCCCCCCATCGGCCCGAACTCGTCTCCCGCCACGAGTACCTGCGCGGCGCCGATCCCGCGCCGGCGGTAGTCGTCGAACAGCCACCGTGCCGAGTCCGATTTGTCGGTGAGTCCGATTTCGACGTGTTTCGCGTCGCTCGTGACGCGCGGATCCTGGACGCCGGCCTCACGAGCCGCTTCGGTCGCGAGCTCGACGGCCTCGCGGATCCCGGAGACTCCGGCGCCGCGTAGGCGCTCCTCGACGGCGGCGAACAGCTCGGCGATCCGCGCCTTCGGCGGGTCGTCCCACTCGGGCTCCGGGATCAGGTCGATCTTTCGCCGGTTCAGGCGCTGCGACACGATCTCGGCGCGAATGCCCCGCCACGCGAGCGCCTCGACGGTGGCCTCCGCGGCCGCGTCGAGCGCCGCGTCCTCCTCGGCGGTCGCCTGACGGCGATAGACGAGTTGCAGCCCCTCCTTGTCGGCGCGGAAGACTTCGGAGCCGCGGTTCACGCAGAAGTAGAGGCGACCAGGGCCGGCCGGGCGCGCCTGAAGCTGCCCGCCGACATTCCCCACGTGCGTGCCGGTGACCACGCCGAGCTCGAGCCCAAGCGCGCATAGCTCCTCGACGAGCTCGCGCAGCCGGGTGGCGTCGGCAGCGCGGTCGGGCACAGCGGTGCCGTCCCAGTCGAACAGGACGGCTTCGAACCGGCGGTCGAGTACCGGGTGCGCGTGTGCCGCGGCCCGCTCGCGGGGCTGAGTCCGCGCGGCCATGACGACCTCCTTCCTGCGTGTCAGTCCAGCTTCGCAAACGCGACGCCCGCCGGCATCGGCCGGGCCCCGGAGCCGCCCTTCGGAAAAGTACGGACCCGGGGCCCTTCACTCCCTCGGTCAGGCCGTCGGCGTCGGGACCGGCGCGGGCCGAGCCTTCGATTCGCCGCCCTCGAACGAGATCCGCGGAAGCCACTCGAGCCACCGCGGCAGGTACCAGTTCCACTCGCCGAGGAGCTTCATCGTCGCCGGCAGGAGCACCGCCCGGATGATCGTCGCGTCAATCAACACGGCGACGGCCAGCCCGAAGCCCATCTGCTTGATGTCGAGCCCGCGAAGCCCCGCGAAGATCGAGAACACGGCCACCATCACGATCGCCGCCGAGGTCACCGTCCCGGCCGTCGTGCGGATGCCCTTCTCGACCGCCTCCTCCGTCGGGATGCCGCGGTCGACGAGCTCCTTCACCCGGCTGAGGATGAAGACGTGGTAGTCCATCGACAGGCCGAACAGGATCACGAACAGGAACAACGGCAGCCATGAGGCGATCGCGCCGTTCGAGCGGAAGCCCAGGAGGCCTTCCAGGTGGCCCCACTGGAAGACCATGATCAGGATGCCGTACGCGGCCCCGACCGAGAGCAGGTTGAGCACGATCGCCTTCAGCGGCACGACGATCGACCTGAACGTGAGCAGCAGGAGCAGGAACGCGAGCCCGAGCACGAACGCGAAGACGAGCGGCGCCCGCTGCTTCATCGTCTCGTTGAAGTCGTGCGTCCCCGCGGTCTCGCCGGTGACGGCCACGGAGACGCCCGGGAGCTTCGCCGCGATCGGCGGGATCACGTCGTTCCGAAGCGTCTCGAGCGCCCGCACGGAGGTCGCGTTGTCGCCGTCTCCCGCGATCGAGAACTCGACGCGCGCCACGGTCTTGTCCGGGTTGATGAAGACGTGGAAGGGCTGGAAGAGCTGCCCCGTCGCGAGCGCGCGCTGCTTGAACTCCGCGTATGCGTTCTGGTACGGCCTCGTCGTCACGTCGTCGGCCTTCACGACCACCTCGGCCGGCGTCTGCGAGCCCGGGAACGCCTGCTGGATGTGCTCGTAGGTCCGCACGATCACGAGGCTGTGCGGAAGGTCGGTGAAGCTCGGCAGCTTCGTGTGCATGCCGAAGACCGGCACCGCCGCGGCGGCGAGCGCCGAGGCGCTCACGAGCACCGCGACGCCCGGGTAGCGCAGCACCGGTCGTAGCACCACGCCCCAGAAGCGCGATTCGCCCGCTGGACGGCGAAGCCGGCCGAGAAACGGGAGCTTCCCCTTCTCGACCCGGTCGCCGACCTTGTGCAGGAGCGCCGGCAGCACGCTCAGCGAGCCGACCATCGCGACGAAGACGACGATCATCGTCCCGACGCCGATCGACGTGAAGACCTTGTTGCCGGCGAGCAGCATCCCCGCCATCGCGATCAGAACGGTCGCCCCCGAGACGAGCACGGCCTGACCGGAGGTGGCGGCGGCCCGGAGCAGAGCCTCGTGGGGGCCGTGTCCGCCGGCGCGCTCCTCGCGCTCTCGGCGCAGGTAGAACAGCGAGTAGTCGACGCCGACCGCCATCCCGACGAGGAGGATCACGGACTTGGTGGCGTCCGAGGTTGGCAGTAGGTGGCTGACGAGCTCGTTCAGGCCGATTGCCGCGAGCACCGCGGACAGCGCGAGCAGAACCGGGAGCCCCGCCGCGACGAGCGCGCCGAACGCGAACAGCAGGATCACGAGCGTCACCGGTACGGACGTCGCCTCGGCGCGCTGGAAGTCCTCGTTCATCGTCTTCTCGAGCACGTGCCGCGCGCTCGCGAAGCCGAACTCCTCGATCCGGAACTGCGGGTTCGACGCCTGGACGCTCGCGACCGCGTCCAGGATCGGCTGCACCTTGTCGGCGGCGTCCTCGCGATCGCCCTTCAGGTCGAACTGGACGAGCGCCGAGTGCCGGTCACGCGAAGTCTGGCTCTCCGGCTTCTCGAGCGGGTTCTGGACGTTCGTCACGTTCGGGAGCCTCGAGAGCGTCTGGACGACCTGCCCGATCGTCGAGGCGAAGAACGGGTCAGTCGTCGTCTGCGCGCGGCTCTGGACGAGCACGCTCTCGGTCGCCGGCGTCTTGAAGCCCGCTGCCGCAAGGATCCGCTCGGCCGTCGCAGTCTCGCCCGACGCCGTCTCTGCGTCAGTGAGCGCCTTCGTGCCGACGATCGTCCCCAGGGCGATTGCGGCGACCGCAAACGCCAGCCAGCCGAAGAACGCCCGTTTCCAGTGCATCGCGCTCCAGCCGCCGGCGCGCGCGGCGAGGTTCACCGCGCGTTCGTGGTCGCGACGATCAGTGCTCATTGGGACGCACCTCCCCCTGTGATCGTGGAAAAGAGGTGATACGACACGAGGGATCGCCCGACATCGGCGAAAACGCCGATCGTCTCTCCCACGAAACTACGTACCGCCTAGTCGCGGCGCGCCGCGACGACGAGCTTCGGCACCTGGATCTCGAGCGCGCCGTCGTCGAGGTTGCAAGTCACGTGCCGTGTGTCGACGTCGTCAGGCAGGTCGAGCTCTTGCCGGAACTCGGCTTCGCCGCAGGTGACGGCCAGCGTGTGGTCGAGGGCGTAGACCGCGAACTGGTGAAGCTCGATGCCGGGAACGTTGATCTCGATGCAGTGCTCGAACTCGGTGTCGTCGACGATGACCTCCGGCTCCTGTTCGTCGACGATTGCGTCGAACTCGGGCAAGAAGACGGTGGACATGGACTCTCCTTTGGCTTGGCGAATCGATCGTCGCCCACGCGAGAGGGCTCGCGCATCGGTAGAACGCGCTCGACTCGTGGTCAGTGAAACCCCGCAACGGGGATCCGTGGTGCTCCCGATGTCGCGCCGCCCCAGCGTCCGGATGATGAGGGCGAAAACGAAGGGAGGAAACCATGAAAGTCGAGCAAGTGATGACCCGCGAGGTGGTGACCGTGACGCCGGAGACGCCGCTGAAGGAGGTCGCGGCGATCCTGGCCGAGCGGCGGATCTCGGGTCTGCCGGTCTGCGACGAGACGAGCCGCGTGGTCGGAGTAGTGTCGGAGAACGACATCTTGTTCAAGGAGCTCGGTCCCGACCAGCGCCGCGGCGGCCCGCTTGCCTGGCTGCTGGACCCGGCGCCGAGTCGGTCTCCGAAGACGATCGCCCGGACGGCGGCCGAGGCGATGACCTCGCCGGCGGTCACGACTCGGCCGAAGGCGCAGGTGTCCGAGGCGGCGCGCGTCATGGTCGAGCGCGGCGTGAACCGGCTCCCGGTCGTCAAGGACAGCCAGCTCGTCGGGATCGTGACGCGGGCCGACCTCGTCAAGGCGTTCGTGCGCTCCGACGAGGAGATCGCCCGGGAGATCCGGGAGGACGTGATCCGCGAGACCCTCTGGCTCGTCCCCGAGGAGCTGAAGGTCGAGGTCGACCACGGCGACGTCAAGATCGCGGGCCGTGTCGACACGCGCACCGACGCGGACCTGATCAAGGCGTTCGCGAGCAAGGTCCCCGGCGTCATCTCGGTCACTGGCGAGATCGAGTGGGTCTTCGACGACCTCGCTCGGAGGCGCGGCGAAGACCGGATTGCCAAGAGGATCTGACGCAGTCGCGTGACACGCCTCGGCCAAGTCCCGCAGGCGTTCGGCCTGCGGGACTTGGCGTTTGTAGAGACGGCCGCCTTCAGACGAGCTGCGGCACCGGTGCCAGCACGAGCTGGGCGAGCTCGGCGAGCCGGGTCGAATAGCCCCATTCGTTGTCGTACCAAGCCACGACCTTCACCTGCGTCTCCCCAGTCACGAGCGTCAGTCCGGAATCGAACACGCCGGAGTACGTGGACTTGATCACGTCGCTCGAGACGAGCGGCTCGTCGCTGTACGCGAGGATCCCCGTCAGCTTGCCCGTGTCGGCGCGCGAGGCGAACAGCTCGTTGACCTCGTCGACGCTCGTGGGCCGCTCGACCTCGACGGTGAGGTCGACGAGCGAGCCGGTCGGGACCGGCACCCGGGCGGCGTAGCCCTGCAGCCGCCCGGCCAGCTCCGGGATCACCAATCCGATCGCCTTCGCTGCGCCGGTCGACGTGGGCACGACGTTCAGCGCGGCCGCGCGAGCACGCCGGAGATCCTTGTGCGGTAGATCGACGAGCTGCTGGTCACCCGTGTAGGCGTGGATCGTCGTCATCACGCCGTGACGGATCCCTAGCGAGTCATGCAGCACCTTCGCAATCGGCGCCAGGCAGTTCGTCGTGCACGACGCGTTCGAGATCACCGAGTGCTCGAGCGGGTCATACGTCCGGAAGTTGACACCGAGCACGACGGTGACGTCCGCCCCCTTGGCGGGCGCCGACACAATCACCGTCTTCGCGCCGGCCTCGAGGTGCCTCGCCGCGTCGTCGCGTGACCGGAAGCGGCCGGTGCACTCGAGCAGCACCTCGGCTTCGAGGGCGTCCCAAGGCAGTTCGCCCGGGTCAGCCTCGTGCAGGACCGGTATCCAGGCTCCGTCGACGACGAGTCCATTGCGCCTCGCCTCGATCGAAGCCGGAAACGGGCCGTAGACGCTGTCGTGCTTGAGCAGGTGCGCGAGCGTCGCGGCGTCCGCGACGTCGTTCACCCCCGCCCACTCGATGCCTGCGCCGCTTTCGAAGGCCGAGCGGAACGCACACCGTCCGACCCGGCCGAAGCCGTTGATCGCCACTCGAGTCGTCATCGCTCCTCCTATCGTTGTGGCGAGAGAAGCGTCGTGGCCGGAGCTCGTTCCGGCATCGGTGAGAGCGCGGCCCTGCCTGCGGACAAGCCGCAACCCCGGTCCGGTCTCGCGCGGATGTGAGATGCGCGAGGCGGTGCGACGCTGCTTCCAAGGACAACCCTGCCCGACAAAGGGAGTCTCTGATGAAGACGATTCTTCTTGCAACCGATGGCTCCGCCTCTGCCCGGCGAGCGACCGAGGAGGCGATCGAGCTTGCGCTCGAGACGGGCTGGTCACTCCAGATCGTCTCCGTCTGGTCGCCCCCGAAGGCCATGGTCGGCTACGGGGTGATCGTGCCCCTCGACGCTGGCGGGGACGCCGAGCGCCAGCAGGCCGAGAACGTCGTCGACGCGGCCGCCGAGAAGGCCAGGGCGGCGGGCCTCCAGCCCAAGACGGCCGTTCGCCGAGGCAATCCGGCATCCGAGATCTGCGCGCGGGCCGGCGTGATCGGAGCCGACCTGATCGTGATCGGCTCGCACGGCCGCGGGCCCGTCAAGCGCGCCGCGCTCGGCAGCGTCTCGACCCGCGTTCTCCATCACGCGCCATGTCCTGTTCTCATCGTCCGCGGCGATATCGGCGCCGGCCCCGGCTCACGCAGGAGCGAGCGGGCCGCCGCCGTGCGCTGAGCCGCATCGAAAGGAGCGTCGCAATGACCACAGTCGAAGCAACGAGGCCGATTCATGTGCCGCCGCCGCATGCGACCGTCAGCGAAAGCGCCGAGGGCTACACGATCGCGCTCGATGTCGGCGACTTCGCCCTGTCCGAGCTCGAGGTCACGCTCGACGATCGAGTCGTGACGGTGACGGCGGCGGAGATCGAGACCGCGGTCGACGACGTCGTCTCGTTCCGGTTCGACGAGCGCCTCGAAGAGACGTTCACGCTGCCGGACGACGCCAATCCGCAGCGCGTCGAGGCATTCTATCGTCACGGCACGCTCGAGATCCGCGCGCAGAAGCGCACGTCGCCCCGCCGTCGGATCGTCCCGGTCCGGCGCGCGCCGAAGTCGCTCGTCAATGCCGATGCGACCCCTTGCTGAAGCAGCGGCCGGGCAGATCCCCGCAGGGTTCGTGCAGCGGCGGTCAGTGAATGACCTGCTGCCCGCCGGCCCGCCGTGGGCAGAGACTCAGGCCTGGCCATGAGCGACAAGTACGCAGATCCACGGCCGCGCGGGGCCCTGAAGGTGGTCGTCGCCGGCGGCGGAGTGGCGGCGCTCGAGGCGACCCTCGCGTTGCGTGCACTCGCGGAGGAGCGAGTCTGGATCGACCTGCTCTCGCCCGACCCCCGCTTCTGGTATCGGCCACTGGCGGTGGTCGAACCCTTCGGGATGGGTCGGCTGCACGGGATCGAGCTGGCGGAGCTCGCGGAGGCCGCAGGCGCGGTCTTCACGCTCGGCGCCCTCGCCTCCGTCGACCCCGGGCGGCCACCACAGCGCCTCCGTCTCCGCGGCTGACGTGTCGCCCGCGCCGCCGGCGAGCTCTGCGCGCAAGTAGGCAGGGCTTCGGCCGGTTAGGAGGAGGCCGCGGAGGATCGGGCGGAAGGGCTGGGGCGTC
>WNFV01004200.1_pt1 | contig 22604 bp, 21 predicted proteins | sample 5400101 | NCBI WGS metagenome assembly WNFV01 (sample SAMN13153361, study PRJNA577476) | soil metagenome | isolation source: 115 cm soil or saprolite under grassland replicate 1 | place: USA:California | collected 2016-06-15 | reverse complement strand
TTTGTAAGGATGATCAACGCGATTGCGATCATCCAGATTAATGCAACACTTAACTGAAAAGGACGTGCGATATGATCGTCTGAAAGCAGGTTTGCCCAGGCGTTTTGTGAAGCGTGCATCAAAGTCACAATGAGCAGACTGCGATTTGTCTTGTTGAAGATGAAGATATAGACGAATACCATTGCAACCGAGAATGCGGAGAACCAATAAACGCCTACCTTCTGAAAAAAAGGATTGGTTTTGTCCAAAAACAATGGCAGGTGAAGCGCCACTTCTGGAATTACGAGAAGCAAACCTGCCGCCAACAAGCCATAACGGGCTTGCAGTCGCGGCAGGGCAAATCCACGCCAGGCGATCTCTTCCGTGTTGAACAGGACGCGCAGCACAACGAACACCACAAAAGTGATTGCAAAGTTCACAAAGGACGAGCCCGCCGCAGGGATCATGGGCATGCCGCCACCAAAGAGAACGTGTAATCCAATCCCACCAAGGATGATCGCCGCGAGCAGGAACAACGCGATAACATACCATTGAAAACCCACCCTCCAGATCAAAAAGCGGCGCAACAGATCCCGAATGCCGGCGCGTCCTGCAACGATGGCAGTTACCACAACTGCGGCGATCCCGGGTGCCCAACCTGTTAAGATCTGGATAAACACAGAAAATGATGACGGTACCGATAGTAAGCCTTGAGAATTAACCGCTTGCAGAATCAACCCGGGCCATCCCAGAGCGAACATGATGATGTACATAGAAAGCAAAGGCTGGCGTTTGACAAGAGCCTTGAATCCTGGCTCTTTCATCGAAGTGACTGAAGAAATTGTAGACATTAGGAAATCTCCTTTCAAAGATGGTAAGCGGAATCATATTGCCTTCACTTCCCAACGACATGAGACCACGCTCACGAATTTAAAAGGAAATCGCGTTAGGAAAATTTCCCAACGCGATGTGAGTTTATTCCTACGATATAGGGGAGAAAACGCGGCTTGTTGCCGTATCAGGATTGAGTTGAGTGAGGCGCTTCATCCAGCGCCCTAACAAAAACAGCCAAATTGGAGACAGTAGAATCACGAGCAGGAAGCCAGGGTCAGGCGCAAGAATTCCCAGAGCCATAATCCAACCTAGCCACCGCACTGAGCGCGGCAAGTTGGTTGCTTGGGGAAGCAGCGAAATGAGCATCCAGACGAACATCACTCCCAGCGAATCCATCCGCTGAAGTGCCATTCGCAGACCATAGTCGACATTTGCAGCAGGGATCAATGCCGCGCGAAGTGCTGCGTCTCCTGTAATGTAGGCCGAACCAAGTTGGGTGAAGGTAATTGATGAAATTAATCCTTTCGTAAAACCCATGAGCATTTGCCATGTCCCACAAACAAGGATGAGACTTGCCCTCACAGGAAAGGCTTCGCGCAAACTCGCAAATAGAGCCACGATTGTGACAAAAATCAAAGCATGGAATAGTCCATCCAACAGGACGATCGCTTTATAGGCAAATGGCGAATTGCCCGCGAATTCGAGCATCGTGGTGATATTTTCTGAGCTTTTCGCTCCGTCGAGGACGATGAACAGAATGAAATAAATAATCATGTATGGACTGATGATCATCGTCCAGTTCGCGCCAAAGCGGACCGCGCGCTCGTAGCCAGGTGGGATTTGAAAGTGTGATAGAGAAATGTTTTGATTCATTGTGTCTCGATTCCAATCTGGGTTTGAATCCATAATTGCTCCTAGAAAGGTTTGAAGATCATCAGCCATAAAACAATTGCGGGGATTATGTAGCCGACCACGACCAATCCTGTCGCACTAGTCTTCTTGATCAGTGCGGCCACTTCATCGGGAGTAGAGGGTGGTTCGGCTGGCATTTGTTTGTTGCCTTTCATATAGGGCAGACCAATCAGTCGCCGTAGTTTTTTGTAGTGGTTTTCATTGAACATAGCCATATAGAAAAAGACGAACAGCATTAGCACAATAGACAGCCAAATGTAAACTTTATTCCAGATATGGATCATGAACGGCAGGACGAGACCGGTCAATCCCAGGATCAGAAATGAAACGCCCATCAGGATCATGGTTGACCAGGATAGGTCGAGCATGGCACGAATGCGAGTGAAGTCCGTTTCTTTGCGAAGCTGGAATGTCATCGTTGCCGATGTGCCGTGAGCCAGGAAAAACGTGAGTGCCGATAAAACGTGCAGGAAGATTAGCCATCGAATCAAGATAGCGACCATGGGAAACTCCTTTCTGCTTGCATACGATGATTACATTTCAATAAGCGTGCCTTTATAGCGACGGATGTTTGGGATCGTACGTAAGTTCGTATATAAATCCGTCCGGTCCACGGAAGTGAGCCCAAGCATAACCATCTTCCATCACCTCAGTCGGACCGATAAATTCGATTCCCTGTGATTCCATTTCGGCGCGGGCAGAGGCGATATCATCCACCAGAAAACCAGCGACCGGGTTAGTGAAGAACGTGTTGTAGGGCGAATCGTCTCCAAAGATTTCTACAGTATCGCCGTTCGGTAAATCCATCACAACGAATCCAGGTTCCTGGTGTGTAATAGCCAGTCCCATCACGTTATGATACAGGTTTAGCATGGCATCGAACTTTGAAGTTCGGGTGCCCAGCCAGACAAGTCCTTTGATTTCCATAAGGATTCTCCTTACTGTTGTGGATCGAGTACAGACTGACCTCAGCGAGCTGTCCAGTCTATTGAAACTATGTGGGTTTCCAGGTGCGCCTGAGCAAAAGCGCGGCAAACACCAAGGTTACCGCCACCAAGACTCCCTGTTCTCCAATCCAAAAGTTCGCAGTAGCATTCTGCGTGGCGAAGGTGAATCCACCGTTGATCATGCTGTTCCAGGCCGCATGCAAGAGGATGCAGGGCCAGATACTGCCTGTCGAGAGTCGCAGCCAGGACAGAATCACACCAGCTGCCAAAGCGGAAACAATGAGTCCCGCAGCCGAGAGCAATAGTGAAGGTCCAACGGCATACACACCAGCGAATAAGACCGGTAGATGCCAGGCACCCCAGATCAACGAACTCAAGATGATGGGCTGTGGAATCCGGGCGTCGATCATTCGTGGTAATAGGTAACCGCGCCAGCCAATCTCCTCGCTTCCGTTACTGAGCAAGCCCAGAAGAATGCCTATGGTTCCCGTGAATGCCAGAATGGCTGCAAGTTGACCCAGCGGTGAAGCAACCTCAAAGGGGAAGGGAGGCGGGTCAAGCTTGGCAAGACCGAAAAGATAGGCAAAGCCATAAGCTACACCTCCAACGACCAGAGGAAGCCCGAATGCAACCAGATAGGCGCTTCTCATGCGATTTCCGCGTAATCGAAACGATACATCCGCGAACCCTTCGCGCCGCAATAGGCGCGTGAATACAGAAGCAAGCCCTGGAGCAAGCGCCAAGGGCAATGAAGGAAGGATGGGAAGAGCATTACCGAGAAGTATGTTAAACCAATATCCCAAGAGTGAAAGTGGTATCAAGAAAGCGGCAAAGATCAGCAGGCTTTGCCTGGATCGGCGAACCTGAGATACAGAGTCTGGAGCTGTTTCAACATGAGGAGTTGCAATTTCTGTTGTCATTTCGATTTATCCTTTCTATGAATAAAATTCGTTTATGTGTAATCCGCGTGTGGGCGCACCAAATCCAACCTGCCTACTACATAATTACCTTCACACGCTGTTATGACACGACCGAAGGCAGTGCCTCGGATGGATTTTGAATCGTCTTGCGCATCTCTCTAATCGTGGTAACAATGTAAAGCAGACCACCGAGCAGCGCGGCGATGCCACCCGTCACTCCCCAACTTCCGGCGTACTCGGGAAGCACTAGCGCCGCTACACCGAGGTAGATGAAGACCACACCCGTGAGAATGCCCAATGTCTGCCAACCAGGGCGCTTTGTGCTCGCCAAAAACGTGGCAAGGAGCAGAAATGTTGTGTGTTCAACATCAGAAACCCATTGGTTGGCTGTCGCGTGCTCGCCGCCGACTCCCTGAATCTGCCATAACTCCAGGCGCACCATGTAAGGCACTAATAGGATCGCAGCCACTATGCTGAGGGTCAGCAAAGGGCGGCTGAGCGGCTCCCCTCGCGAAAAGTCCAGTAACGCACGAGGCATAGGGTAGGTAACAACGACCAATGTAAGCATCAAGATCACAAAAAGGAGTTGTGGCTCAAAGGGAAGCACAATGAATGCGGCACCTATGACCACCAATGCCATAAACTGTATCAAGAGTGGGTTTTCGCGCGGTCGCCACAGTAAAACCAGAAGGACCCCACCCTCAAGAATGCCGGTAACAGCACCCCACATCGCCTCGTGCCAACGGTGGAGATCAGGGTTGAGCTGGCGAGGATCATCGTGCGGATACCAAGCCATCGACGCCCAAGGCGCTGCCAGCCGAAAGAGGTTCGTTAAAAGAAAATAGGCTACCACGCCTGTGAGGATAGTAAATACAATCCTGCGCCAGTCCCATCGCTTCACAGTAGATGTTGTATTTGTAGACATATTACATTCTCCATTCTGACTTAAGATGAACTTTACATCTTCAGATGATAAGTCCTCGCCAATTCGGCGATCCGACTGCGGTCATATTCGATATGGTATTTCTGGGCCAGCCCAAGACGACGCCTACCCCGCCGAGTCGGATAGATTTCCCATCGCCTGGCAAAACGACTTTATCGCACATGAGATCACCTCTCGATGCGTGAGTCGAATCGGATTAGATCAAACCACTACTCTTATTGTTGAAGTGGCCCAACTACGAGTTAACCTGCGATAGGCCTGAGCACGCGCATTGTCCTCCACGCACGGATTCCAAATACCAGCATTGCTATGGCGGAGATTACATTCACCAGGAACACAATAGCCTGCAAGAGGTCAAAGCCACCTGGACTCAACAATTGGAAGAAAATGCGCTCTCCCGACTGAGCAAGAGTATAGAAAAAGCCGACGAAGCTCAGCCCTACTATGCCGATCGAGCGTAATCTGTCAGACCGTAGAGCGAGTAAGGTCAAAACCAGTTGGATCAACATAAAGGGCAATGGAGCAGACAATGCCGTTCCCTTTGTGGTCAGAAAGTCTCGGAACACATCCTGACCGTGAAGGGAGCCGCCGAGGTCGGAGATCAGATTATGTTGTAAGGCAAGAATCGCCCCCAAGCTATTACCAACCAGGTTTACTATGGAGGCCTCGACCAGCCATTTCGAAGAAGTATTCATGGAAGATGTCCTTTCATTATTTGGATTTTGAATCCGCAAGTTGCATATCGATTCGAAGTGATTTGTTTTGGCGGGATATAAACTGACCCTTTCGGTAAGCAAGCCACAGAATAAGGATGCCCGCTATCAGCACAGCGACCACTGTAATAACAGATGCCTCAACGCCAAACGCGCCGCCTGTTAATAGCTCGGGACCATTGAGATTAGCTCTTAATAATCCCTGTATGGAATGGCCTGACTGTCCCGCGATACCAACGCCATAAACGCCATCGTTCGCGAAATCCCAAGCCATATGCAGACCAATCGCCATCCAAAGGCGGTGTGTCAGTGCATAGACTGCTGCTAGGAGAACGCCAGCTTGAAGAGTAACCGCAACCGTACTGAAAATTGTTGCATTGGAACTTGTAAGATGGATCAAGCCGAACAGAAGCGCGGAAATTAACACCGCCCACCACGTTCCCAGCCATTCTTCGCTGATGCGATAGATCACGCCGCGAAAGATCAACTCTTGTGCAAACGCACTGACAAAGGCACCAACCAGCGCTCCAATCACCAGCAGCCATCCGAAATCGAATCCGGTAACGCGGTAAAAACCCAACAGCCATAGTATGGCTATGGCGAGGCTGAACAGCCCAAAGCCTGTCAATGAACCGAGACCAAATTCACGGGCTGCATTTGTTCGTCCAAGTTCGGTCAACTCACGTTTTTCGATTATGCGTACATAAATCCAGTAAGCAAAGTAAGTCGTAGGCGTGACGAGCACAAAAGCCAAAAGGTTAGCAAGTCCTATGTTTGTAATAGAGAACGCAGAGCGCAAAAGATTCAGAACTGCCTGTCCAATGGCAATGCCAACGCCAACAAACAGAACGGCGATGATGACGCGAACGGGGGGAAACTTTAAGAGTTTATTCATGAAGCCTCTTAATTTGCATACCCGGTCTGAATCTGTACAGGCTTGCGTAGCAAATCAATGCCAAACCACAACGCCCAGATGGGAGCAAGAATGATGTAAACAGAAAGTCCCACCAGTGCAAGACCTTCAATGCCCAATATATTTCCCAGAGAGTCTATAAGCGCAGAAATGCCCACGAGTATGCTAGCGATGCTTAATATGCGCCGTTCACTTCGCAGGAGCAATCCGACACCGAAGAACCAGATACCCACAAGAAGTTCCCCAAGAATATTCCACATGCCTCCATAAACGATGTTCCAAACTGTTCTAAAGACAGTCTCCAGTATATAGCGCTGGTCTACTGAAGCTTGAGCATAGGCACTGATTAATGGCAACTGGATAGCCGCCAAAACCACCGCGCCTGTAGCGCCAATCAGGATGTAACCCAATCCGCAGGCAGTATAGAAACGAAGCCACTCAGGATTTCTCGACCGGTACCAATGCTGAATGAAGAGGACGATAGGCAAGAGCGGCAGATAGTATCCAAGCATATCCAGGATCAATCCCCAGCGAAGTAAATTTCCACTCTCAGCTCCAACTGAGAGCATAAGCGGTGGGTTGGTGATTACATCCGAGCTAAAATTGACAGGAATGCCCTGGAGTACATTACTGGCTAAAGCAAATAAGAAACACATAATTGCAGAGATTGCCGCGAATCGTTGAAATGATCTGGTGCCGTTCATAGATTGTCTCCTATCGCAAGTGATATTAGTGTATGTGGCTCTCTTCCCATTGCAATGAGGCGTAGGTCATAAATTCGCTAGGAAATATTCCCAGTTGTCTTGGGAACATACTCCCGTGACACTGGGAATGGAACGCGGTATGCTATATCCCGTCATTGCGAGACGGTGCATTTACGTCGAAAGCAATCTCCTTCTTTGTTATGACTTCATCTTCATCTCTTTTTTCCTCCCTTCAACCCATCTGGCTTACCCTCGCGCGCGTCTTTCAAGTCCTTATAATTTGCCTCACGGTAGGATTATTCATCGTCAGCATCCCAATCAACTACGAACAGCGAAACATTGTCTGTAAAACAGAATCTTGCCCACCGGGCCAATTGACTCTTGCAAGCGAACAGGCGTTAAACCGAATTAGCATATCTGTGGATTCATTTGTGGCTATGACTATTGCAGTTGATATCCTAGTGGCGGCTACTTTTACCATCTGTGCTATCGTCATCATTGTCCGCAAGCCTAACGATATATTAACCATCTTCGTCACCATTATGCTTGTCACCTTTGGGGCGGCAACATTTACTGGCGAGATTCGTGATGTTGCTTTCATTTATCCCGGACTCGATTGGCTCTTCAAGACCATCGCGTTGATTGGCAACTGTGCCATCCTCGCATTTTTCTTTGTGTTTCCAAATGGTCGCTTCACCCCGCGCTGGACAGCATTCATTCTCGCGGCTTACACGATGATTCAGCTGCCGCGCTACTACTTCCCTGACTCACCTCTGGATTTGCAAACCACAAATCCGTTTTTATACAACCTCTTTTTTCTCGCTGCTAACTTAAGTGGCCCGGCGACACAAATCTATCGTTATCGGCGTGTGTCAAACTCAATCGAAAAACAACAAACCAAATGGGTGGTCTATGGTTTGACCATCGGTGTGGGCGGCTACATGACTCTCAAGGTTTTCACTTTCATGATCACCGATCCCAACGGAAGTGGTTTGCTTATCGCAACTGCTCTCAACCTCATCGCCATTCTTTTTGTGTTGTTGTTGCCTCTCTCTATCAGCATCGCCGTCCTGCGTTATCGCCTGTGGGATATCAACCCTATCATCAACCATACCCTTGTTTATGGCGCGCTTTCGGCAAGCACAATTGCATTTTACGTATTTTCCGTTGTTTTTTTCTCGAATTATTTTCGGCAGAGTAGTGCAAATTTCATCGTCCCGTTCATCGCCACAGGTGTGATTGCATTTCTTTTTGAACCATTGCGCGAACAACTGCAACGCGGCGTGAATCGTTTGATGTATGGCGAACGCGACGATCCAACGACAGTCCTCACGCGGCTCAGTCAACGCCTTGAAGCCGCCCTCGTACCTGATTCCGTTTTACAGACCATTGTCGAAACCCTCGCGCAGACTCTTCGCCTTCCCTATGCTGCCATCACTCTTTTTACTTTGGATGAAGAGCCTCGCGTCATTGCGAGCTTCGGCCTGCCACCGTCCGAGTTAATTCATCTCCCCCTTACCTATCAAACCGAACGCGTCGGAGAATTGATCCTTGCCCCGCGCTCTGCAGGTGACTCCTTTACCCCGGCGGATATGAAACTCATTAACATCATCGCGCAACAAGCGGGAATCGCAGCGTATACGATACGCTTAAATAATGACCTGCAAAAATCGCGTGAACGACTCGTCACCGCGCAAGAAGAAGAACGTCGCCGCCTGCGCCGCGATTTGCATGACGGAGTCGGCCCTACCTTAGCCAGCCTTTCTCAACGACTTGACACCGCGTCTGACCTAGTAAAAAGCGATCCAGAAAAAAGCATTTACTTACTTCAAGAACTCAAAAGACAAGTGAAGGGTACAGTCGCAGAAATTCGACAACTTGTTTATGCGCTACGTCCGCCCGTGTTGGATGAATTCGGTTTGGTCTCTGCTATTCGTGAGCATGTCGCGCCGTATACAGGTCCCAATGGCATACAAGTCACTTTTGATGTAACAGAACCGATGCCGCCTCTTCCCGCTGCAGTTGAAGTCGCTGCCTATCGTATCGCGTTGGAAGCATTCACAAATATTGTCAAACACGCCCAAGCCAGCGCATGTTATATCAAAATAAAAACTGAAGATAATACTCTCCAGCTCGAGGTGTCTGATAATGGAAAAGGCTTGCCTCTGAACAATCATGCAGGGATTGGCTTGACATCCATGCGCGAGCGCGCCAATGAACTTGGTGGAGAATGTATGATTGAAATAAATCCGTCAGGCGGAATATTTGTAAGAGCTAAATTGCCCCTACCACGCGCGTAATACACTTTGCAGTCTGCCTGCTCTCTACAAAAGGAATTACCTATGTCTATCCAAGTCTTAATCGCAGATGATCATGTCTTCTATCGTGAAGGCGTGCGTGCATTGTTGAGCAATTCACCAGGAATCACAGTTGTTGCTGAAGCCAGCAATGGGGATGAAGCCATCGCAAAAACGACCGAACTCAAACCGAATGTGATCCTCATGGACTTAAAAATGCCAGGTATGAACGGCATTGACGCTACACGTCGTATCCATGAAAAATATCCCGGTATTGGCGTATTAGTCATCACCATGTTCGACGATGACGACTCTGTCTTCGCGGCCATGCGTGCAGGCGCGCGCGGGTATCTGCTCAAAGATGCGGATAAAGACGAATTGGTCAGAGCAATTACAGCCGTAGAAAGAGGCGAAGCGATCTTCAGTCCTGCCATCGCGCAACGTTTGATCCAATATTTTTCCGCCGCGCCAGCCAATAAAAAACAGACCAACGAATTCGCCGAGTTGACCGAACGCGAAATCGAGATCTTGGATTTGATTGCACAGGGGCATAACAATACGGTCATTGCTAATAAACTTTCGTTGAGCATCAAGACCGTGCAAAATTATGTCTCGAGCATACTCACAAAACTTCAAGTAGCCGACCGCGCGCAAGCCATTGTGCGCGCAAGAGAAGCGGGATTCGGGGCGATCCAATAAACCCTTTATAATTCCAGTAATGACTCGCTGGATCAATCCATCACCGGTTGAAGTTCCGGCTTCATTCGCCGACCTCAACCTTCATCCTCTCGTCGCGCAGACTCTCATTCGTCGCGGGATTATCACCCCCGACTCTGCCAGAGCCTTCCTCAATCCGCTTCATTCCCCATCGACACCCGCAACCGCGCTCCCAGGGATGGACTCCGCTGTGGAGCGGATCTCGTCCGCCCTACGCGCCCGTGAATCCATATGTATTTGGGGTGACTTCGACGTGGATGGACAAACGTCTACAGCTTTACTTGTGGAAACTTTGCAGGCATTGGGCGCCAATGTCACTTACTATATTCCCATCCGAGGTAAAGAGAGTCACGGCGTTCATATCGAGACTCTCAAACCTATCATTGAGAACGGCGCTAACCTGATCATCACCTGTGACACTGGCATCACTGCACACAAAGAAGTTGAATACGCGAAGTCCTGTGGTGTTGATTTTGTAATCACCGACCATCACGACTTCTCTCGTGATAAACGAAGTCAAAGCGCCAATTTACCGAATGCAATCGCAGTTGTCAATCCAAAATTACTACCAGAAGATCATCCGCTCGCAAACTTGGCAGGTGTCGGAGTTGCTTACAAACTGGCCGAAGAACTCATCACTCGTCACCCATCACATATCACTCCAAACTCGTTACTCGATTTAGTTGCTCTTGGCCTCGTCGCCGATGTTGCTTTACTTAAAGGGGAGACGCGTTCCCTCGTTCAAAAAGGGATTCAAGTCCTGCGCCACATGAATCGACTTGGCTTAAGAGTGATGGCTGAACTCTCAGGCACAAGTCTCGAAACCATAACCGAAGAGACAATTGGCTTCACCTTCGCGCCACGCTTAAATGCGCTTGGCCGTCTCGGAGATGCCAATCCCGCCGTCGAATTGTTGATTAGCAATAACCCAGCCCGCGCTCGCGTCCTCGCTACTCAAATCGAAGGACTGAACGCACAACGCAGATTACTGACAAGTCAAGTATATGAAGCGGCAGAAACTCAACTGCGTGAAAACCCTGAATTGTTAAATGAACCTGCCATCATCCTGGCTCATCCTAACTGGCCTGGCGGCGTGGTCGGAATTGTCGCGAACAGACTCGTTGATCGTTATCACAAACCTGCTCTGCTCTTCAATGAATCAGATGATGGCATCTTGCGCGGCTCTGCCCGTTCTGTGGAGGGGCTACATATTACTGAAGCGATTGCTGCAAATCAACATCTGCTTCTCGGATTCGGTGGTCATCCAATGGCAGCAGGCTTAGCTTTGCCTAAAGAAAAACTACCCTACTTCAGACAAGGACTCGGTGAAGCGGTCGAGCATCAACTTGGCAAAGTTGTCCGCGAAGAACCGACCCTACAAATTGATGCGTGGATTGGATTCAATGAAATCAATCTGGAACTCGCCGCTCTACTTGAATCCATGTCACCGTTTGGCGCAGGCAACCCATCTCTTGTATTGGCTACGCGCACGGTGCAATTAAGGGCTGTTTCTACCATTGGGAGAGCAAAAGAACACATTCGATTGAATGTCGAAGATAATAATGGAAACACACAAAGCATTTTATGGTGGGGCGGCGCTGGAGAAAAATTACCGGAAGAAGGCAGCAAATTTGACATCGCTTATTCACTGCGCGCCAGTTCATATCGTGGAGAGAATCGAATTACGTTACAGTTCGAAGATTTCCGCATCGTTGAAGAAGCGCCAGTTGAGTTAAATCCGGAGCAACTTGATATCAGAGATTATCGTCGGGAGTCCGCCAGCTTGCTAGGGAAATTGCAGGAGCAGGATCCTGGACTCCAAATTTGGGCCGAAGGTTCGGAGAAATCCAAAGGTAAAACTCGTTTCGATTTACATCCAGCAGAAGAATTCGCAATTTATACAACTCCCCCATCCCCTGCTGAATTACACAACGCACTTGAAACGGTCAAACCTAAAATAATTTACATTTTTGCCGTTGCACCTGCTGAAGAAAAAATTGAAGACTTTCTAAATCGACTTGCTGGCTTAAGCAAATATACGCTTAACCAACGCGGCGGGAAAGCAACGATACAAGAATTTGCCGTGGCGATGGCCGCACGTGAGAATGCAATTCAAATTGGATTGCAATGGCTCGCGGCTGGAGGTCATTTGTCTGTAAATGTGGAAGATAGCCAGGTCAACTTATCCGCCGTGGACGGCGGATCGAGCAACAAAAATCAGTATTTGCAGACAGAATTGTATGTTGCGCTGAAGGGTATATTGAATGAGACTGCCGCGTATCGAAAGTATTTCGCGACAATAAATAACCCTAAAAGCCTGTTCGACTTTTAAAGTTTGAGTTAATCCAAATACGGGACAAAGGATTTTGGTACACCCCGCACGTTTCATCTAGCGTTGGTAATCGAACGTGCGGGGTACACGGACAACACCCTGGCCCGGAGCCAGCCTGTCCTGGACGGACAGTCCAGGGTGCAGGCGGATTTTGACGGACTCCTTCCGTGAAAAACGGAAAAAAATTCCGTCTCTTTCTCCGTGGAATCCGTGTACGAAAAAGAGATTCCAGTTTGTCCAGAATTGACGTTAATTAAACCTTCTGAGTCAGCGCGGCTACTCGCCGAACTTAATTCCCTGTGCAAGAGGTAAATCTTTCGACCAATTGATCGTGTTGGTCTGGCGACGCATATAGGACTTCCATGCATCGGAGCCAGATTCTCTTCCGCCGCCAGTTTCCTTCTCGCCGCCGAAGGCACCACCGATCTCTGCACCTGAAGTACCGATATTGATGTTTGCGATCCCACAATCTGAGCCAGCGACCGAGAGAAACGCTTCCGCTTCACGAATAGAATCTGTGAACATTGCACTCGAGAGTCCTTGCGGAACATCGTTATGAATGCGGATTGCATCTTCCAGAGTGTCGTATTCCAGCAGATAAAGGATTGGAGCAAAGGTTTCGGTTTTGACGATATCAGTCTGAGCGGGCATCTTGATAATGGTCGGCTCGACGAAATTCGGACCAAGATCTGAAAGCATGTGCCCTCCGTACACAACTTCCCCGCCATCGGAGATTGCCTTATTGATCGCGTCCATCATCTCTTCGACCGAGGTGTTGACCACCAACGGACCCATCAGGGTTTCAGGCTCGAGAGGATCACCGATCCGCACCTGTTTGTACGCGTCGACGAGATGCTGTGTCAGATCCTTTGAAATGGATTTCTGCATGATGATCCGCCGGGTAGATGTGCACCGTTGACCAGCCGTCCCGACCGCGCCGAATAGGATTGCCCGCGTAGCCAAGGATAAGTCTGCCTTTTCCGAAACGATAATGCCATTGTTCCCACCCAGCTCAAGAATGGTACGCCCAAAGCGCCGGGCAACAGTTTCTGAAATGTGGGTGCCGACCTTCGTTGAACCAGTAAATGAAACAAGTGAGATGCGCCTGTCATTGAGCATTCGTTCACCGACATCACGCCCTGAACCAATCACCAGATTGAAGATACCAGAGAGGTTGTGGTCGGCAAGCACACGGTTCGTGATGTGAGTTACAGCAATGGCAGTCAACGGCGTATAGGATGAAGGCTTCCATATCACTGTATCACCGCAAATGGCAGCCAGAGTCGAGTTCCACGACCAGACTGCTACTGGAAAGTTAAATGCGGTCACCAAGCCAAGGGTACCCAGAGGATGCCATTGCTCATACATGCGATGAGACGGTCGCTCAGATTGCATGCTCAGGCCATACAACATGCGGGATTGGCCTACGGCGAAATCACAGATATCGATCATCTCCTGAACTTCACCATGCCCTTCGGCGCGGATCTTTCCCATCTCAAGTGTCACCAGATCGCCAAGCGGTTCTTTAAGCTCACGTAAAGCATTCCCTAGGTCATGAACAACCTCACCACGTTTGGGTGCTGGTACCGCGCGCCATTCCCTAAAAGCCTCTTGAGCCGCTGAGGCAACTTTCTCATAACTCTCCGAGGTCGCCTGGATGACGGTAGCGAGAGCCTCGCCAGTGGTAGGGTTGTATGAAATAAGTTCTTTTCCTTTGGAATCCATCAACCAGTTCCCCGGACCTGTACATGCTCCAGCATTGACGGGTTGAACATTCAATTTTTCGAGAAGATTTTTCATGGGTTTCTCCGTTGTACGAAGTGATATTTGCAATTATACAATCGTCACCTCAGCTTATCCCATCCAACACACTTTGTTTGCAGTACAAACACATCACAAGTACAATAAAATTAGGAGAGTAAACAATGGGTTTTCAAGAGATCCAACATACAGCCGATTGGTCCATGCGCGTATGGGCAGATGATTTAGCGTCCCTGTTTGCTGAGTCCGCGCGCGGAATGAATTTTCTGGCTGGAGTAAAGCTCGATAACCAGAATCGAGTGAAGAGACAATTCGAGGCTGAAGGGCCGGATGTGGAGAGTCTTCTCGTCGCATTTTTGTCAGAACTGGTCTATTACCAGGAACAGGAAAATCTGGCATTCGATATATTTACGATAAATGTTGGCAAAAATCTGAGGGCTAAGATGGAGGGCGCGCGGATCATCTCCGCGGATAAAGCGATCAAAGCCGTGACCTTTCATAACTTGAAAATCCGTAAAACAGCGCGCGGATTCGAGGTGGAAATCGTTTTAGATGTATAGGGACGAGGTGTCTCGCCCAGGAGCGCATCATGAATCCCGAAAACTTAGTCCGGATCAGCGATTACGAATGGGAAATTCCGACATCCGTACGACACGATATGCGCGTGCCTGTACGGCTATTTGCTACTCGTGAATTACTTGAACAAATTATGGGCGATAAATCGATTGACCAAGCCATCAATGCGGCAACATTGCCCGGTTTGGTTGGTCATGTGATCGTCATGCCAGATATGCACCAAGGCTATGGATTTCCTATCGGCGGTGTGGCGGCGACTCAATATCCACAGGGCGTTATCTCACCGGGTGCGATTGGCTACGATATTAATTGCGGCGTAAGACTCCTTGCTTCCAACATGGACTTCGAATCTGCTCGCGCCGATTTGGACACGCTTGCTACGCTGTTGAATGCATACTGTCCAAGTGGTGTTGGCAAAGAAGGCTCAGTGAAAGTAACAATCAAAGAACTTGACCGCGTGCTGGAAGATGGCTCACGCTGGGCCATGAAAAACGGATATGCCACACAAGCCGATCTCGCGCGGACTGAGGAAATGGGCCGCCTAGAAGGAGCGGATCCTGGAAAAGTATCTGAGCGCGCCAAGACACGCGGGCGTGCACAGATCGGATCATTGGGCGCGGGGAATCATTTTATTGAAGTGGAAGTCGTTGACGAGATCTTCAACGAGCAAGCCGCGAACGCGATGGGCCTCAGGCAACGATGCCTGACTGTTCAAATCCACTGCGGTTCGCGTGGGCTGGGACATCAAGTGTGCACAGATTATGTACAACAGTTTCAAAATGCAGTGAAGAAATATGGGATTGAACTGCCTGACCGGGAACTAGTTTGCGCGCCCATGGATTCACCGGAAGGACAGGCTTATCTTGGCGCGATGCGCGCCGCGGCCAACTTCGCATTTGTCAATCGCCAGTTGTTGGCGAATTCCGCACGGCGTGCCTTTGAAGAGACTTTCAAAGGAAGGCGCGAGTCGCATCTATATCAGGTTTACGATATCACGCACAACATGGGCAAAATCGAAACCCACGAAATTGATGGCAAGCTGATGAAGGTCTGCGTGCATCGCAAAGGGGCGACTCGTGCATTGGGTCCTGGGTCACCGGGATTACCATCCGAATATCAAGCCATCGGTCAACCCGTGATCATTCCAGGAAGCATGGGTACAGCTTCATGGGTTCTGGTTGGTACGGAAGGAAGTATGGAACGTTCATTTGGCTCATCGTGTCATGGTGCGGGACGAGTCATGTCGAGGTCGAAGGCCAAGAAAGAGGTCCGGGGCGACGCTCTGAGAGAAGAACTAATGTCGCGTGGAATACAAATCCGTGCAGGGTCCCTAACTGGTCTGGCGGAGGAAGCGCCTCAGGCATACAAAGATGTAGACATGGTCGTCGAGATAGTCGCGTCTGCTGGCATCGCGAAAAAGGTCGCGCGTCTCAAGCCAGTTGCCGTAATCAAAGGTTAATGTGGAACTTTTGAGCTAAGAATGCGTCTATTAAAAGAGGAGAATAAATGAAACACATTATTATTTTAATGTTAACATTTGCTTTAATCGCCGCATGTGCACCAGCACCGTCACCAGATTTACCCGCCACAGCCCCACCTAGTGAATTTCCTGTGAGTACCTCATCTAGTCCTATTCCCGGTAATCCATATGCTCCCCAACCAGGGGACGAAAAACTAAAACGCAGCACTGCTTTTATGAATTCTGCAGACCTGCTATTGATGGAAAGCTTTCCTATCCAAGTCGCAATGATCATCAGAGGCAGCCTGCCGACTCCCTGTCATAATCTACGTGTCGTGATCAAAACGCCTGATGGCGACAACAATGTTGATCTAGAGGCTTATTCTGTTACAGATCCGAATATCTCGTGTGTGCAGGTTTTGAAATCGTTTGAAGCAAGCGTTCCAATGGGATTATTCGCACCCGGACATTACACCGTTTCGGTGAATGGAGAGCGTGTTGGAGAGTTTGATGCCTAATTTGTAATTCGAGCGAATCGTGCATTTGTAAGTTTTGCTAGTTCAACCACAGGCAATTTGATGTTCAAACCCCTCTGACCACCTGAGATATGTATCTCCGTATAATTTTGGGCCGACGAATCAATCACCACCTGAAAGCCTTTGTTGAGCAAAGCTAGTGGAGATATGCCTCCGGCCTGCAAGCCTGTCAGTGATTCTGCTTCGCGTTCAGTTGGAAGATAAACCTTTTTTTCGCCTAGCGATGCGGCAAGCAGCTTTAAATCTACTTCGGAGATACCAGGCACAACCGCAAGCAAGAGTTTCCCTGGTTTTTCTCGACGGAGGACAATCGTCTTAAAAACGGTGGCAGGGTCGAGGTCCAAAAGACGAGCCGTCTCAAGTGCGCCAAGTTTTTCGGCGGGTAGTTCATAAGTTGTATAAGGAATTTTGCGGGAGTCCAGCAATCGAGTCACATTGTTCACGATAGGCATAAGTTTGAATCCGCTCAAAATTTTGTATATAGATATCTTGTATTTTACAACTCGAAACATAGCAGTAGAAAGAATTTTTAACTTATGGGTAAAATTCAAACCAAACCTCAAGTCTCATCAGGCGGTGTGGTATATCGCCAAACACAAGACACGATTGAGATCATAATCATTGCCGTCGGCGAAAAGCGCCGCTGGCAATTACCTAAAGGCCTTGTGAACAGGGGTGAGAATCCGGACCAAACCGCCCTGCGTGAGGTAAGAGAAGAGACCGGCATTGATTCTATTCTTTTGGATTTGATCGACAAGATTGAATACTGGTATTATGGGCAGAGCGGTAGCAAGCGGATTCGGTTTCATAAGGTCGTGCATTTCTACTTACTGGAGTTTCAATCAGGCAACACAGAAGATCACGATCAGGAAGTTGAAGAAGCGCGTTGGGTCGAGATTGATGAAGCGCAAGAACTGCTGGCCTTCAAGAGTGAAAAGGAAATTGTGCGGAAAGCCAAAGAAATGGTTCAAGCTTTACTTTACAAGTCATGATACGTAAAGAGCAGAATGTCCCAAAGGCTAGGGTTCGATTCACCGCTATAGACAATTGATTGCAAAAGAGATCGCGGATTTGATCAAGGAGGTCCCTATGGCAGACCGGGAGCAAGAACGGCTCAAACGTTTGCGCAATCGCCAGTTGACCGAACGCGACCCACTGGTGAAGCAACGCAAATTTCAACACTCCTCTTCTATTAAAGAGAAGCGCGCAAGGAAACCATTTTCCTTATTAAAAGCCTGGGCGGACATTCCACATGTCATTAAATTTCCGTTTTACGGGCTCCTTCTGGGAGTGATCACACTGCTCGCTAGCGTTGGAGTCACTGTGGTACTTATGATTTTTGGCATAGTAATCGGCAATGCGTTTGATCTTCGCGATGATATCCAAGACAATCTTAAGTAAGGTAAAAGGCTGTTTCTCAACCGACCGAAAACTGCTGCTTGCATAAAGATGCCAGGCGATACTAAAAACTTTCAATTCCCCTTGGATCTTTTCGCGCCTCTCCAAAATAGTAGAAAGGTGCTCTTGTTTTAGGAGTTAGGGCGTAAATTCCAGGTGCTTTAGCAATAAGATATTAGCCCTTCACTCGTTTCAACCCTGTAGACTATCCGTTGACGGTATAACAGTTCTCGTAGATACTCAGTTCAAATAAAAAGGGTGTGATCTATGGAACTAAGAAAACCCGAAAAATCGGTTCAAAGTGACCACTCGCTTGTGTATATTGGAATTCTTCAGATCGTAGGTAAAATCAAGGGCTATCTCTCTCATGCACGTCGCTTCGAATTTCTTTGGTTGTTGAAGCGAATGCCAATAGTTTGAACACGCAGTAAATTCATTCCAACCCTTGGGGCTGTGACTCTCGAGGCCGTCCAGAAACACGTATGATCGTCCTCAAAGCCTTCCGCTATCGCCTCTACCCCACTGCTGAACAGGAGCAAGCTTTGGCTGTCCAGTTCGGACACGCTCGCTTTGTGTGGAATTGGGCTTTGGCTTTACGGAAGTTCGTTTATCAAGAAACTGGCCAAGGGATTGGTTACTACGAATTGAAGCGTCGTATGACGGAACTCAAACAGCAGGCGGAAACTGCATGGTTGAAAGAAGCTGATAGCCAGGCTTTGCAAGCCAAATTTGAAGATTTGGAACGGGCATACCACAACTTCTTCGAGAAGCGGGCCAAATTTCCACGCTTCAAAAGTAAACGAGAAGCTCAGTCCATTCGCTATCCACAGCGCTTCAAATTCTACGAAAGCTTTACCTATTTACCAAAGGTTGGTTGGGTTAAAACCAAGTTTCATCGTCCGCTGGAAGGCAAACCAAAGAATATCACCGTCTCGAAAACCAAGACCGGAAAATACTTTGTATCGATCCAGTGTGAAGTGGAACTGGCTCATCCACCAGCCAAAAGCGGAGAGATTGGAATTGATCTCGGCCTCCAATCCTTCCTGGCCACCTCGGAAGGATGGAAGCAAGGCAATCCCCGTCACTTGCAGAAGGCAGAGAAGAAAGTGAAACGGTTGCAACGTCGTTTCTCTCGCCGCATCAAAGACTCCGTTGGCAGGGAAAAGGCTCGCATCCTGCTTGCCCGCCAGCACGAAAAGGTAGCCAATCAACGCATGGACTTCTTGCATAAGTTGAGCACTAAACTTGTGGATGGTTATGGGTTGATCGGCATGGAGGACTTGAATGTTCATGGCATGGTGAAGAACCGAAGGCTGGCAAAAGCAATCGCTACGACTGGATGGGGAACCTTCCGCCTTATGCTCGCATATAAAGGTGAATGGTACGGTTCTCATGTGCATCAAGTGAATCGTTTCTTCCCTTCTAGCAAGACTTGTAGCAATTGCGGGTACGTTCTGCCTGAACTGCCATTGTCTGTCCGAGAATGGCAATGCCCAGTCTGTGTAACCGTCCACGACCGAGATATAAACTCTGCGACCAACATATTGATTGAAACTAGGGCGGGGATCGCCCGAAGTCACGCCGGTGGAGAGAGTGGAAGACCAGGGAAAACCTGGCAACTCTCGTAGAAGCTGGAAGCCCACTCGCTTTAAGCGGTGGGTAATTCACCGTAGTAAAATATACAGATTATGAAAGCCTCGAACACTGCCATCCCCTTTGAAAAATTCCTTGAGCAGTTGCCGGAAAACTACACAATTGCAGACCGGCAACTGGTTCAGCGCGCTTATCGGGTGGCAGAAGAAGCCCATCACGATCAAAAACGCGCCTCAGGCGAGCCCTACCTTAACCACTGTATTGCCGTCGCCAGCATCCTTGCCGATTTACGTGTCCCGCCTGATGTCGTCGCCGCGGGGCTTTTGCACGATACCGTTGAAGATACGTCCGTTACGCTCAACGACATTCGCCGAGATTTTGGCGATACGATTGCTGTGCTCGTAGATGGCGTCACCAAACTTACCAACCTCCCGCGCGTCTCACGCGGCGACCAGCACGCCAACGGACATGAAGATGAAGAGCAGACTTCAGAGCCTGCCCTGCTTGGCCGGAAACGAGATATCGTCTCCGAGACTCTACGCAAGACCTTCCTTGCGATGGGCGATGATGTACGCGTAGTCTTGATTAAGCTTGCAGATCGTTTGCACAACATGCGTACGCTCGGCTACATGCCTGAACATAAACGCAAACGCATCGCAAAGCAAACACTAGATATTTTCGCACCTCTCGCAAATCGTTTAGGCATCTGGCAAATCAAGTGGGAACTTGAAGACCTCTCCTTCCGGTACGTCAACCCCGAGAAATATAGAGAGATTGCAGAACAACTTGCTGAACGCCGCCCGGACCGTGAGACGCAACTTGAGGAGATCAAGAAGAATCTCCTCAGTCTGTTAGAACAGAATAATATCAAAGCTGAGATCAGTGGACGTCCCAAGCATATCTACTCGATTTACAAGAAGATGCAAGCGAAGGGAAAACCTTTCGATCTCGTGCGTGATGTTCGCGCGGTAAGGCTGATCGTACCAGATATCCCTTCCTGTTACGCTGCGCTGGGTGTGATTCATACCCACTGGAGACCGATCCCTGGCGAGTTCGATGATTACATTGCCGCACCGAAGGATAATTTTTACCAGTCACTTCATACTGCCGTGATTTACGACGACAAACGCCCAGTTGAGGTACAAATCCGTACGATGGATATGCATCAGAATGCGGAATACGGTATCGCTGCACACTGGCGCTATAAGGAAGGACCTCGTCACGATAAAGCTTACGATCAACGCATCAACTGGCTTAGAAATATGATGGAATGGCGCTCGGATGTGAAAGACGCGTCCGAGTTCGTCGAATCGATGCGGACGGATGTTTTCCAAGACCGAGTCTACGTCTTTACCCCGCGCGGGGACATCATTGACCTGCCCGCTGGCTCCACGCCAATAGACTTTGCCTATCACGTTCACACCGATATCGGTCACCGCTGCCGCGGTGCGCGAATTAACGGGAAACTGATTCCGTTACATCAAGAGTTGAAAACCGGTGACCAGGTTGAGATCCTGACGGCGAAGCGTGGCGGACCAAGTCGCGACTGGTTGAATGCCAGTCTTGGTCTGGTCAAGACACAGCGCGCCCGCTCGAAAATCAAGGCCTGGTTTAAGAAGCAAGAAGATGAGCAGAATCTTGCTCAGGGACGCGCTACACTTGAGCGTGAAATTCAACGGCTTAGCTTGCCTGAACTTAACTTTGAAAAACTTGCGCGCGATCTCGGCTTTAAAATTCCGGAGGAAATGTTTATCGCGTTGGGATGCGGTGATCTTTCTGTCAGCAAGGTCATCAAACAATTTTCTGAAACCGACGAAAGCGCGGATATTCTTGCAGCATCCACACCTACTACCGAATCCACTTCTACAGATGCGGTTGAAGTGGTTGGGCTAAAAGGTCTGCTTTCTACGATGGCACGTTGTTGCAATCCCATGCCTGGCGACCAGATCGTCGGTTATATCACCCGTGGGCGCGGCGCGACGATCCATCGCCAAGATTGTCCAAATATTCTGAATGTTACCGACCGGGAGCGGCTCCTGCAAGTAGGTTGGGGACATGTCGAACGCACTTTCCCCATTCCTGTACAAATTACTGCTTATGATCGGCAGGGCTTGATGGGAGATATTTCGAATCTATTGAGCCCGATTTGGGAGAGGGAAGGGGAGGTGTCCCAAAGGGGGCGGAGGGGTTAGGTGAGGGTCGGTGGTATAATCTCGCCGCTTCAAGCCATGCTCTCAGTCGCTGAAGCGCGTGAGCGCATCCTCTCCCATTTTCAGCCTGTCGCAACAGAATCACTTCCACTGGTTGCGTGTTCAAACCGTGTGCTTGCAGCGGACATCACCGCGGCGACTGATCTCCCTCTCTTTGATAATTCCTCTATGGATGGATTCGCCATCCTCAGCGCGGATACAAAACCCGCAGCGGCCGATTCACGCGTGACCCTGCGCGTGGTCGCCGATGTACCGGCAGGTTCCTACCCAAAGCTGACTCTAAAGAAAGGCGAAGCTGCGCGCATTACTACCGGTGCGCAAATCCCCGCTGGGGCAGACGCAGTCATCCCGGTTGAAGATACCGATTTCAATTATCACCAAGCCGGTACGCCCATTCCTGAAACGATTTCTTTTTCGCGGCAAGTAAAAGTGGGAGAAAACATCCGTCCTCATGGCACGGACATACACGCAGGCGACGTAGTCTTACTCAAAGGCCACGTGCTTAGGCCACAGGATTTAGGTTTGCTTGCAATGCTGGGTGTTGCGAATGTCGAAGTTTATAAAAAGCCGCGCGTCGCTCTGTTCTCCTCCGGTGATGAATTGCTCGAAGTGGATGCATCACTCGAACCAGGCAAGATACGCGATTCGAATTCGTACACTCTCGCCGCCTTGATCGAATCCACAGGCGCGGAGCTAGTTCGCTTGGGTGTGGCCAAAGATACGCGCAAGGATGTGGAAGCATTGCTCGAAAAAGCTGTCACAGAAAATGCGGATTTAATCTTATCGTCCGCCGGGGTGAGTGTGGGGGCATTTGACTTTGTAAAGGAAGTGATCGAATCCAATGGCAAACTGGACTTCTA
>WNFV01005926.1_pt1 | contig 22638 bp, 17 predicted proteins | sample 5400101 | NCBI WGS metagenome assembly WNFV01 (sample SAMN13153361, study PRJNA577476) | soil metagenome | isolation source: 115 cm soil or saprolite under grassland replicate 1 | place: USA:California | collected 2016-06-15 | reverse complement strand
GACGCGCCCACCAACGCTGACGCCGCGAAGATCCGCAGCATGCCGGCACCCAGCGACAGCGTGTCGCCCGACAGGGTCGTGACGGGTCCGACGGGGAACAGGATCGCGCCGGCAATCAGGCCGGCGGCGGCGACCGCGAGCGTGGCGACGAAGCAGAAGACGGCGACCGTGGCGCCCTTCAGCACGAGGAGCCGGGTGCGACCCATCGGCCGCGCCAGCACGTAGCGCAGCGTGCCGAGGTTCGCTTCGCCGGCGATCGAGTCGCCCGCGACGACGGCAACGGCCAACGGCAGGAAGAACGGCAGCGTGATCGTCAGGCCGACGAGCGCGGCGAAGACGCCGTTGTTCGTGACCTGATCGAGAAAGCGCGGGCCCTGCCCGGTGCTCGGGCCTCCGGAGACCCGGATGGCGATCGCGATCGCTGCCGGGACGAGCACGAGCACCAGGAGGAGCGCGCGCGTGCGCACGCGCCGGAACAGCAGCCCGACCTCAGCTCGCCACATCGAACCCCTCCCCCGTCAGTGCCACGAAGGCGTCCTCGAGACTGCGCCGGTCGGTGGTCAGGCTGCGGACGCCCAAGCCCGCCATGACGAGAGCCCGGTTGCACTCTTCGGGTCGTTGCCCGTCGAGCTGGGCCGAGACGACCTCGCCCGTGACGATGATGGATTCCAGTCCGAGGCGGTCGAGCACCTGCGCCGCGTTCCCGGCGTCGTCGGTCTCGACGCGCAGCATCGTGTCGCCCTGGCCGCGCAGCTCCTCGACCGAGCCCTGCGCGACCAGCTTGCCGACCGAGATGATCCCGAGGTGCGTGCAGAGCTGCTCCACCTCGCTGAGGAGGTGGCTCGACAGGAACACCGTCGAGCCTTCGGCGGCCAGCTCGCGCACGAGGTTGCGGATCTCGCGGGTGCCTTGCGGGTCCATGCCGTTGGTCGGCTCGTCGAGGACGAGGAGGCTGCGCTTGCGGAGGAGCGCGGCCGCGAGGCCGAGGCGCTGACGCATCCCGAGCGAATACGCGCGGTACCGCTTGTTCGCCGCCGCGCTCAGCCCGACCTGGGCCAACGCGGCGTCAATGCGCGCGGCGCGTGTGGATCGCCGGCCGTCAGGTCCGGCGGCGTCGATGCGTCGGAGGTTCTGCTTGCCGGTGAGCCAGGGGTAGAACGCCGGCCCCTCGACGAGCGAGCCGACGTCGGGCAGGACCTTCGGGCTGCCGGCCGGCATCTGCTCGCCGAGCAATTGGAACGACCCCGCCGTCGGAAAGATCAGGCCGAGGAGCATCCGGATCGTCGTCGTCTTGCCCGAGCCGTTGGGGCCGAGGAAGCCGAAGACGCTGCCCCGCGGCACGACGAGATCGAGGTCGTCCACGATCACCGCGCCGCCGAGGCGCTTGGTGAGGCCCCGCGTCTCGATCGCGAGCTCTGAGGTCACGACGGCCGCCTCATGTCACTGCGCCCCCGCGTCCTGGGCGGCGGCGGACTCGAGCCCCGCCGGCGTGACCGCTCCGCCCACGATGCGACCGCTGTTGAGAACGAGGAGATTGAACACAGGTGTGCGCACGAGCTGGCCCGTGCCGAACGGTCCGGTGACCGTCTCCGCCCCACGCGTGAGCTGCTCGACCCGCCAGGGGCGAAACCCGGACAGCATCACGACCTCGTCCCACCCCGTTCTGCCGGTGGCAAGCCGGACGAGCGAGCGATTGACGCCGGCGACGGACTCCACGTCCTGGATCGCCTCCTCGCGTTGGTGCTGCTTCCGCCAGTCGTCGAACACCTCCGGGCTCGTGACGACGGTCGCGCCGTCGGCCACCCGCGCCTCCGACGGCGGCCGGAACGTGAAGTGGAAGTCGGCGGGTCGCCGGAGTGTGAGCGAGGTGAACTCGTTCCGGATCGCGACCGTGCCGCTCTGGGTCTCCACCGCGACACGCAGCGGCAAGCCGGTCTCGGCGTCCACCGAGATCGCCACCTCGGTGACGAGGGACACGTTCGAGTCCGGGATCAACCCGAGCTCGTATACGGGGCGCCCGGCGACGTGGCTCGGCTCGTGAAGGACGAGCCGCGTCGAAGCCTGGCGCAGGGGGAGGAGGCGCGTCGCCAGCGCGTCCGGCGTCTCGACGGTGCCCCCACTTGCCAGCAATGTGATCAAGCCGTCCGTGGGTTCGGCGGTGGCGACGGCCGGAGTGTCGACCTTGGTGACGCGTACGTCGTTGCTGTGCCAGACGTAGGTGGTGTCGCCCTCGCGGTACCAGTCCGTCTCCTGCAGCGGCGCCAGGAGGGCGATGCGGCGACGGCCTGCGCCGTCCTGCCACACGCGAGCGCGGTTCGTCCCCGCCGCGAGCCCGACGAACGACCCGCCGCTCTCGCCGCTGGCGGTGCCGAAATCACCCAGACCGAGGTTGGTGGACAGATCGAAGAACCCGGACCGGGGTTGCGGGTGCGGGCCGGCCGCCCAGTCGGCGACCTCGGCGGGTGTGCGCCGGGGAAGCGTCGGCGCGGCGCGAGCAGTGAGCCGCTCGCGCAGCGAGTTGCCCAGGAAGATCGCGACGATCAGCAGGATCGGGACGACGAAGCGCCACTTCCGTGGCCGAGGACTCACGAAAGCCAGCGTATGACCCTGGGTGAGCCTTCCTGACGCGGCCGCCCGCAGCGCCTCGCGTCGTATCAGCGGTACGTTCGGTCTGGCCGCCCGGATCAAGAGCGAGGTGATGGGATGGCAGACGCCGAGACGTGGCTCGAGGAGCTTCCCTACGACGAGTGCCTGAGTCTGCTGCGGCAGGCCCAGGTCGGCCGCGTCGCGGTCGTCGCCGACCAGTTCCCGTTGGTGCTCCCGGTGAACTTCCGCCTCGCCGAGACCAAGGGCCCGACCTGGGTCGCCATACGGACACGACCGGGCAACGTCTTGGACCAGGCATCGATGCACGTCGCCTTCGAGACCGACAGCATCGACCCGGTGCACCGGCAGGGTTGGTCGGTGCTGGTGCGCGGGACACTGCACCACGTGGATCCCGATGCCGCCGATTTCCGCGCCCGCTTCGATCCCGAGCCGTGGATGGCGACCGAGCGCGACTCCTGGTTGGTGATCGAGCCGTTCTCGATCACGGGTCGTCGGCTGCACGCGGCGGAGCGCGAGTGGCCGTTCCACCCGACTGCATACCTGTAGGACGCGGCCGAAGTGCCGGCGGCGGCTACTCCGCCGACGGCTCCGCCTGGCGCCCGGCGAGGCGGGCGGCGTACACCGCCGCTTGCGTGCGCCGCTCCATCCCGAGCTTGGCGAGCATGTTCGACACGTAGTTTTTCACCGTCTTCTCGGCCAGGTGGACCCGCTCGGCGATCTGACGGTTCGTGAGGCCGTCGGCGATCAGCCGGAGGATGTTCCGCTCCTGCGGGCTCAGTCGCGCGAGGAGCTCGTCGTCCTCCGAGCCCTTGCGGAGGCGTTCGAGGACGCGGGCGGTCACCGAAGGATCGAGGAGCGACTGGCCTTTCGAGACGACGCGCACCGCCTCGACGATGTCGGCGCCCTTGATCTGCTTGAGGACGTATCCCGACGCACCCGACATGATCGCCTGGATCAGTGCTTCGTCGTCGGCGAACGACGTGAGCATGAGGCATTGGACCTCCGGGTGCCGCGACCGGATCTCACGACAGACCTGCACCCCGTCCCCGTCGGGGAGGCGCACGTCGAGGACGGCGACGTCCGGTCGCGTCGGCGGGATGCGTGCGAGCGCCTCGTCGGCGGTGCCGGCCTCCCCGACCACCTCGAGGTCGGCCTCGGCCTCGAGCAGATCCTTGACGCCACGCCGGACGATCTCGTGGTCGTCGAGCAGGAACACGCGCACCCCATCTTCCACACGGACCCCCGGGTCAGATCGCGCCACGCGTCCGGCACAGGCCGGATGCGGGCATCAGCGTAGGCTCTGGCCGGGTCGACCGACCGGGGCGCGATGAAGCTGCAGGAAGTTCCGATCGAGGCCCTCACGCCGCAGCGGCTCCGGCCGATCATCGGGCCCGAGCGCGCTGAGCGGTTGGAGGCGACGGCCCGCGCCGCCCGGGAGCTGCTGGCAGGACGAGTGGTGAGGAACGTCAACTCGACCGCGGCCGGCGGCGGCGTCGCCGAGATGCTCCGGGCGCTCCTCGCGTACGTGCGTGGTGCCGGCGTCGACGCCCAATGGCTCGTGATCCAGGCGGATGCCGACTTCTTCGCGATCACGAAGCGCATCCACAACAACCTCTACGCCGGGCCGGGGGATGGTGGGCCCCTCGGGCGCGACGAGCGGCGTCACTACGAGGCGGTCCTGCGCGACAACGCCAGTGCCTTGGTCGCGTTGGTCAGGCCGCGCGACATCGTCGTGCTCCACGATCCACAAACCGCCGGGCTGGCGCCGCATCTTGCTCACCGTGGCGCCATCGTGCTGTGGCGCTGCCACGTCGGAGCGGACGTGGCGAACGAACACGTTGAACGGGGATGGGCATTCCTGCGGCCGTACCTCGATCACGTCGACGGATACGTGTTCACGCGCGCCGCGTTCGCGCCCCGATGGGCCGAACCGTCCCGGCTCTTCGTCATCCCTCCGTCGATCGATCCGTTCTCGTCCAAGAACCAGGCGATGGAACCACGTGTCGCCGAGGCGGTGCTGCGGTATGTGGGGTTGCTCGAGGGCCCGGTCCCGGAACCCGTGGTCGCGTTCACACGCGACGACGGCTCTCCCGGTCGCGTCGAGCGCCACGCCGATGTGCTCCAGACCGGTCCGCCTCCCCCGGCGGACGCGCCGCTGGTCGTGCAGGTGTCCCGTTGGGATCGCATGAAGGACATGGACGGTGTGATGACGGCGTTTGCCGAGCACGTCAACTCCGATGTCGCGCATCTTCTGCTCGTGGGTCCGGTCGTCAGCGGCGTCGCCGACGACCCGGAGGGCGCGGCCACATTCGACGAGTGCATCCGGACGTGGCGTCGTCTCCCTCACGCCGTGCGCAGCCGCATCCACCTCGCGTGCCTGCCGATGCGCGACCCGGAGGAGCACGCCGCAATTGTCAACGCGATCCAGCGCCACGCCTCCGTGGTCACCCAGAAGAGCATCGCCGAGGGCTTCGGGCTCACGGTCGCCGAGGCGATGTGGAAGGAGAAGCCGGTCGTTGCCAGCGCGGTCGGCGGCATCGTGGATCAGATCGTCTCAGGCGAGCACGGGCTCCTGATCGACGATCCTCGTGACCTCGGGGCGTTCGCGCAGGCCGTGCGTCGACTGCTGGACGAACCCGAGTACGCGGCACAGCTGAGCCGCAACGCGCGGCGGCGAGCAGCCGACGCGTTCATCGGCGACCGCCATCTCGAGCGGTACGCGCAGCTGTTCGCCCACTTCGACGCCGCGTCCGGGTCGACGCGCTAGGTGCCCTGGCAGAACCCGGCTTTGTCGGTCTTGTAGGTGCCGTCGGCGCAGCGCACGTCGGGGTTGTCGTGCGAGAAGACGCCCTGCGGGCTCTCCCACGAGGGCACCACCCACGCATGCACCATCCACCCCGTGATCTTCAAGAAGCTGCCCTGCACCGCCGCGCACTGCGCTTCGGTCACGTCGGCGTCGGCCGGGAACGGCACCTCCAACCCACCGGGCCCGTTCTTGATGCACACGCTGCTGTGCCGGTGCCAGTGGTCGTTCGGCCCCGCGAAGCCCTCCGGCGGGCCGTCGCCCATCCCGTAATACATGAGCCCGACGACCTGCGACGTCGGGGCGATGCCGTCGTAGATGAGCGCGAGTGGATGCGTCGGGTCGAAGGTCCCCGGGCGCGTCATGCCGCCGTAGGAGATGTAGTGGGCGCCGCTGCCGGGCGCGAACCCGCCGGCGAGGCGGTAGCCGGCGGCAGTGGCGTCCGCGACGGTCGGATACTGCTGCGCGACCGACCGGGCCTCGGTGAGCTGATCCCGGAGCGCGGTCCGGGTTGTGGGGTCGAGGGGCTGGTCGGGCTGCGTCTCGGCCGCGATGTCGCCGGCCTTCACGCCGTGAACGTGCTGGCCGTTGATCGCGACCGGCGCGCCGCCGTTCGCCGCCGCCGGCGCGGTGTGGTCTTGCCCTGCGGCCGAGTTGCCGTGGTCGTGCGCGGTCGCGAACGCAGGCGTGAGCGAGAGCGACGCGACCACGGCCACGCCGAGGCCGGCCGCTCCGACCACGGGGACCGCGAGCGCCGGGCGCAGCTCGCGCTGGGCCACCGCCGGCCGCACGAGCACCGTGAGCGACAGCACGACGATGCCGAGCTCGCATCCGGATGACAGGGCGTCAGCCAGTGCGATCGACTGGGGCGTCCACGCGTCCGGTCCGACAGGCACCCCCCAGATGCGCGACATGACCCATACCGCGACGATCCCGGCGTTGAGCACGGCGCCCGCCGTCAGTAGCCGCTGGTTCGGGCGCAGGATCACGCCGACCGCCCACGAGATCTGCAACCAGCCGACGACGGCGAAGAACGTCCCGTGCGTCCAGGAGAGGTCGTAGTGCTCGCCGCTGACGGCGAGGTGGATCACCCCCGCCCCCAGAGACAGCGCGGCGAGGAGCCAACGCAGATACCGACCGACCGTGCGCTCGTTCGTGGTCATGAGCCCCCCACAGGTCAATGATCCAACGTGCTCGGCCTGCCGGGATGCTTCCCCTCCATGCGCTGCCCGTCAACGATCGCTCAGGACTTTCTCAGCATTTCCGGCGAAACTGGGACGGTGCGGATCCTGGTGGTGGACGACGAGCCGGCCGTCCGCCGCGCCGTGCACCGCGCGCTGACGCTGGAGGGCTACGAGGTCCGGGTGGCGGGCGAAGGTCTCGAGGCGCTCGACGTGCTGGCCTCCGAGCAGGTCGACGCCGTCGTCCTCGACCTCTTGATGCCCGGCCTGGACGGCCTCGAAGTGTGCCGCCGGATGCGGGCGGAGGGTGACGCGACGCCCGTGTTGATGCTGACGGTCCGGAACCTCGTCTCCGATCGCGTCGCGGGCCTGGACGCCGGCGCCGACGACTACCTCACGAAGCCGTTCGCTCTCCCGGAGCTCCTCGCGCGCATGCGTGCCCTCCTGCGACGGGCGCTGGGCGGGAACGAGGTCCTGCGCTACTCGGACCTCCGGCTCGACGTGGATGCCCGTGCGGCACAGCGCGGGGACCGGCACATCAGGCTGACGCCGACGGAGTTCCTGCTGCTGGAGCTCCTGCTCCGATACCCGGAACGCGTGCTGACCCGCGAGTTCATCTTCGACCGCGTCTGGGGCTACGGCACGAAGGCGTCGTCGAACTCCCTCGAGGTGTACGTCGGGTACTTGCGCCGCAAGACCGAAGCCGGCGGCGAGCCGCGCCTCGTGCACACCGTCCATCGGATCGGCTACGTCCTCCGCGAGTCATGAGCCTCCGCGTCCGACTCACTCTGTTGTGCGCCGTCGCCGTCGCCGCGACCGTCGTGCTCGCAACCACGGTCTCGTACATCGCTGTGCGCAACCGGCTGCACGACCAGACGGATGCAAGCCTGCGAGCCAACGCGACAAGCCTCGCCAAGCTGCCGGCGCCGGAGATCGCGCTGCCCTTCTTTGAGCTGCCCCCAACGGGCTCGCAGACGTACATGGGTGTCACGTACGCCGACGGGCAGAGCAAGTTCTCGACCAAGCAGTCGATCTCGATCCCGGCGAGCCGGGAAGACGTCACGATCGCGCGCGGCGTTCATCCGGTTGCCGTTCGGGATGCGTACGTGAAGGGACGGCACCTCCGAGTCGCCAGCGCTCCCGCGCACGACGGGAAGTCCGTCCAATTCGCTCAAGGGGTGGACGACGTCGACGGCACGATCACCGATCTCGGGAGAACGCTGCTCCTCGTCGGGGCTGCGAGTGTGCTGCTGGCGGCGCTGGTCGCGCTGTTCGTCGCCCGCACGAGCCTGAAGCCCGTGGGCCGCCTGACTCGAGCCGCCGAGCACGTCGCGAACACCAAGGATCTCGCGGCGTCGATCGACGTGCAGCGCCGCGACGAGCTCGGCCGCCTGGCGTCCAGCATCAACTCGATGCTCGCGGCGCTCGCCACATCGCGCGAGCAGCAAGGCGAGCTCATCCGCGACGCGAGTCACGAGCTACACACCCCGCTCACGAGCTTGCGGACGAACGTCGAGGTGCTGACCAGCCGTCCGAGCATGCCCGAGCCGGATCGTCAGCGGCTCCTCGCCGACGTGTCCCAGCAGCTCGCGGAGCTCACCGCGCTCGTGGACGACCTCGTCGAGCTCGCGCGTGACCCGAACACGCCGACCGAGGAGACCACCGAGATCGACCTCGATCGCCTCGTCATCGACGCCGTAGCCAGGGCCCGATTGCGCGCGCCCGACGTCACCATCGATCTTGACCTCGAGCCCACGCGCATCGAAGGTCGGCGGCAGCAGCTCGAGCGGGCGATCGTCAACGTTCTCGACAACGCGTGCAAGTGGAGCCCCGCCGGAGAGCCGGTCGAGGTGCGCCTCCACGACGGGACCATCACGGTGCGCGACCACGGCGCCGGGATCGATCCCGCGGACCTCCCTCACGTGTTCGACCGCTTCTACCGCGCACCCGCGGCGCGCTCCCTCCCCGGCTCCGGGCTCGGCCTCGCGATCGTGCACAAGGTGATCGACGGTCACGGGGGCAGCGTCGTCCTCGAGAGTGCGCCGGGCGGTGGCACGATCGCGAGCATTCGCCTCCCCGCGGGCGGCGGCGAGTACAGCAATTTCGGCACTGGCGACGACGACGGTTCCCACGACCGGCGTCACGAAGCCGGCACGCCCGTCACCTGACGGCAGGCGGCGTTACTGGGCCGGAAGCAGGCGAGTCTGCCTGAGCTGGCCGGCAAGGAATCGCCAGACCGCTTTTGCGCCGTCGGGCGACAAGTGCGTGCCGTCCGGGTCGCGCACCGGCTTCCCGTGCAGCGTCGCGGTGTACTTGCCACCCGGACAGAGGAACGAGTGGAGGTCGACCACAGACACTCGGCTCGAATGCGCCTTCGCGTATGTGCGAAAGACTCTGTTGAGATCCGCGACGCGTTGGGCGTCGGCGCGCTCGGGGAAGCCTTCCAGACCGCTCTCGGGCTGCGAGAAGCACGGCGCCGTCATCAGGACGACACGGGCCCCGTGCGCGGTCAGCACCTCTGTGGCCGTATCGAGCTGATGGGTCATGTACACGACCCACGGAGGAGTGCCGACGTGCAGGATGTCGTCACCGACCCGATGATCGAGGACGTCCCATGCGCCGACGAGGACGGCGGCCACGGACGGCTGGTACTCGTCGACGGTCTTGCGCCAGCGGAGCGGCCAGCCGCTGCACTCCTCGCTCGTCGGCTGATCGGCGCCGTTGCTCTCGATGATTCCGCCGGCGAGCCCGCATCCGAGCGTCGCCTCCGTTCGAACCTGAACGCCTCGCGTGTCCTGCTTCGGGTCGAGCCAGTACCCCAGTGTGAGGGCGACGGAGTCCCCCGCGATCAAGACCTTCGGAACGACGATCTGATGTGGCCGTGTCACCGGAGGCGGGCTCGACGAGCGGTTTTCGGCGTGGGCGAGGTCGTTGACGGTGGGGCCGGCTTGCGCCGCGGTCACGACGACCGCGACCAGCGCAACCACCGCGGTCACGCCGAGGAACGACGTGAGCGCGACCTCGTGCCGGCGGCTCAGGGTCCGGCGGCGGAACGGCTGCTCGACCAGCGCATAGGAAGCCACCGCGAGCCCGAACGTAACTGCGAGCCGGACCACGAGGAGCTGCCCGTCGTCCAGACCGGTTCGGGCCGGTGTCAGATAGACGTAGACGGGCCAGTGCCACAGGTAGACGCCGTACGAGATGCGCCCGATCGCGCGGAGCGGGGCGATCGACAGAACACGGCCGAGGATCGGCGAGTACGGACGGCTGGCCGCCGCGATCAGCACTGCGACCGCCGCCGCCTCCACGAGGAAGCCGCCTGTGTAGGGCCACGTGGAGCTGTCCGCGACGTGCGTCCACAGCCAACCGAGGTACACGACCGCGACGAGCCCGGCGCACTCGAGCCCGAACAGGCTTGCCGTCGCGCCGGCTTGTCGTGGCCGCCGGCGGGGGGACGACACGAGGAATGCGAGCACTGCACCCAGCAGCAGCGCCTGCGCGCGCGTGTCGGTGCCGTAGTAGACGCGCGACGGGTCGCCGCCCTGGTGGAAGACGACAGCCATGAGCACCGCCGAGCCCAGGGCCAGCGTGGCCGTCGAACCCACCATCAGCCACCGGCGGGCTCGCGTCACCCGGAGCATGACCACCAGGACCAGCGGCCACACCAGGTACCACTGCTCTTCGATCCCGAGCGACCAGGTGTGTCGCAGCGGCGACGGCGTCCCGAGCTGGTCGAAGTACGAAGCTCCGAAGAGCTGACGCCAGTTGGCGACGTAGAACAGCGAACCGAACGCGTCGCCTCGGATGCGGTCGAGCTCGTCGGGGCGCGCGACGAAAACCGCGTAGGCGCACACCGCGGTGACCACGAGGAACAGCGCGGGGAGAAGGCGCCGGCCCCGGCGCATCCAGAACCCGCGGAAGTCGATGGCACCGCGCTTGCGCCACTCGTCGACGAGCAGCGACGTGATCAGGAAGCCGCTGAGCACGAAGAAGGCGTCGACCCCGAGGAACCCACCCGGCGCCCAGCTAACCCCGGCGTGGTAGAGGAGCACGCCCAGCACGGCGAGCGCGCGCAGCCCGTCCAGCGCGGGCTGATACCCGAACGAGCGGGGTGCGCCGGCTGCGGTCTCGACAGCGGGCTCGACCCGACGCGGCGGCCGGGAATCGCGAACGAGAAGGTCGGTCGTCAAAGGGCGCGGTCGTCCGCCTGTCCCGTTCTGCGCACCTTCGACTCTTAGCGCCCAGTTCCGAGAAAACCCTGAGAGCGATCTGAAGAAGTTCTAAGACCTCGGTCCTGTACGAGTCCTGGGCGCGACCTGACGAACCTAAGAGTCGCGGTGTTTCAGGCGCAGTCCCTGATTGAGTGACGCGCGGCGCGCGCCGGCGCCATCCTCGCGACGTACATACGGGCGCGAGTGAAGTCGTCGTCCTCGAAGGAGGTCGACCGCTCAGGCCGCGCTCGGAAGCACCTCGGGCTCGAGCGCGACCGTGAGCACGTCCCGTACGTCGTCGACCAGGTGGAACGACAACGCGTCGCGTGTCGCCTCGGGCACGTCGTCGAGATCGGGGCCGTTGCGGGCGGGCAGGATGACCTCGGTGAGCCCAGCCCGTTGGGCCGCGAGCACCTTCTGCTTCACCCCGCCGATGGGCAGGACCCGACCCTGGAGCGTGACCTCACCCGTCATCCCGACGTTGCTCCGGACGGCCCGGCCGCTCAGCAGGCTCGCCAGCGCGGTCGTCATCGTGACGCCGGCCGACGGGCCGTCCTTGGGCACTGCGCCCGCGGGGACGTGGAGGTGGAAGCGGCGCTTGAGCGCGTCGGGCGCGATGCCGAGCTCGTCGGCGTGCGCCTGCACGTACGACAACGCGATCTGTGCCGACTCCTTCATGACGTCGCCGAGCTGCCCGGTCAGGGTGAGCCCGGGCTCGCCGTCCATGACCGACGCCTCGATGAACAGCACGTCGCCACCACTGCCGGTGACGGCGAGGCCTGTAGCCACGCCGGGACCATTGATCCGATCGGCGACCTCGTTGAAGAACTTCGAGCGACCGAGCGCCTCGCGGACGACCGCCTCATCGACGTTGACGGGCGCGTGCACTTCACCGCCCACGAGCCGCGCTGCGACCTTGCGGAGCAGCTTGCCGATCTCGCGCTCGAGGTTCCGCACGCCGGCTTCGCGCGTGTAATCGGTGACGACGAGTCGGAGAGCGTCGTCGCCCACGGTGACGTCGTCGTCTCGTAGCCCGCTGCGGTCGCGCTGACGTACGAGCAGGTGATCGCGTGCGATCGCGACCTTCTCGTCCTCCGTGTAGCCGTCGAGACGGATCACCTCGAGGCGGTCGAGGAGCGGCCCGGGGATCGTCTCGGCGACGTTGGCGGTCGCGAGGAACAGCACGTCGGACAGGTCGAGATCGACCTCGAGGTAGTGATCACGGAACGTGTGGTTCTGCGCCGGGTCGAGCACCTCGAGCAGCGCGCTCGACGGGTCGCCGCGCCAGTCGGCACCGACCTTGTCGATCTCGTCGAGCAGCACGACGGGGTTCATCGTGCCGGCCTCGGTGAGCGCGCGGACCACCCGCCCGGGGCGGGCTCCGACGTAGGTGCGGCGGTGGCCGCGAATCTCGGCCTCGTCGTGGATGCCACCCAACGCGACGCGCGTGAACTTCCGCCCCAGCGCGCGGGCCACCGACTCGCCGAGCGACGTCTTGCCGACGCCAGGCGGACCGACGAGCGCGAGGATCGCGCCCGCGCCGCGACGACCGTCGGTCTCCTCGAACCCGCGCTCGGCACGCAGCTTGCGCACCGCGAGCAGCTCGACGATGCGATCCTTCACGTCGGACAGGCCGGTGTGGTCCTCATCGAGGACGCGGCGGGCGTCGTTGACGTCGAGCTTGTCGTCGGAACGCTCACCCCACGGAACGTCGAGCAGCGAGTCGAGCCAGGTGCGGATCCAGCCGTGCTCCGGGCTCTGCTCACTGGTGCGCTCGAGCCGATCGACCTCCTGGGTCGCCGACTCGCGCACGGCCTCGGGGAGGCCGCCCTCGGCGATGCGACGGCGGAACTCTTCGATCACATCGTCGCCGCCGTCCTCGCCCAGCTCCTTCTTGATCGCGCTGAGCTGCTGGCGCAGCAGGAACTCACGCTGTTGCCGCTCCATGCCGTCGGTGACCTCGGAGCGGATCTTCTCGGCGACGTCGAGCTCGGCGAGCGCGTCGCGCGCCCACGCCACGACCTTCTCCAGCCGCTCCTCGACGTCGAGCGTTTCGAGCAGCTCGAGCTTTCGCTCGGCTTCGAGATCGGGCCACCATCCGGCCGTGTCGGCCAGCGCGCCGGGATCGGTGACGCCGCGCAGGGCTTCGCGCAGGCGGCCGGCGCCGAGGCGCTCGGCGATCGCGCCCACGATGGCCCGGTAGTCGCGCGCCAGCTCGCGGGCGTGCTCGGTCGGCTCACCGGAGTCGTCGACCGGCTCCGCCTCGACCCACAGCCCGGAGCTGGTGCCGGCCACGCCGACACCGACGACGGCACGCTGGACGCCGCGCAGCACCAGGGCGCGCACGCCGTTCGGCAGCTCGCCTGCGCTCTCGACCCGGGCGATCGTCCCGACCCGGGCGTAGCGCCCGTCGACTCGCGGCACGAGGAGCAGCTGCCCGTCGTCGCCCATGGCGTCGGCGGCGGCCTTCGCCTCGTCGGTCTCCAGCGCGAGGGTGACGACCATCTGGGGAAGAACGACACCCGTGCTCAGCGGTAGCAGGGGCAGGGTCAAGCGCTCGGCGGTCTCGTTCACGGGGGCCTCCTGGGCTTCCAGGGCCTCTGATTACAGGATTACGTGTGTGAACGGGCCGGAGCCGGCCTTCATTCCCGCGCTGGAGGGTCTGGATCGGGCTGTGACGGACGGCTCGTGCGCGCCGCAGCGCTCGAACGTGCGGCCTCCGGGAGCCCGCGGTCATCCGTTCCGGTCGATGCGCTCGGCGTCGAACGCGCCGATCGTTGGCTCTCCCCGGGTCTGCCGCTGAGGGGCCCCCGCCCAGAAGGAGTTCTCCGTGGCTCTCCACCGCAAGCTCATCGAGGACCTCACACCTGTCCTCCTCAGCCCGATGTACGCGCGCCCGGGCGAAGCCCTTCGCGCGCCCCGCCACACCATCCCGGATCTCGAGATGGCGCCCGACACGGCGTATCAGTTCGTGCGCGACGAATTGATGCTCGACGGCAACGCTCGACTCAACCTCGCCACGTTCGTGACGACCTGGATGGAGCCCCAGGCCGGCCAACTCATGGCTGACACGTTCGACAAGAACATGATCGACAAAGACGAGTACCCGCGCACGGCCGAGCTCGAGCAGCGGTGTGTGAACATGCTCAGCCGGCTGTGGAACTCGTCCACCGAAGACGAGGCCACGGGAACGTCGACGACGGGATCGAGCGAGGCGGCGATGCTCGCGGGCATGGCCCTGAAATGGCGTTGGCGCGACCGTCAACGCAAGCTCGACAAGCCCACAGATGCGCCCAACATGGTGATGGGCGCCAACGTGCAGATCTGTTGGGAGAAGTTCTGTCGTTATTGGGACGTCGAGCCCCGTCTAGTCCCCATGGAAGGCGACTCGTTTCACCTCACTGCCGCGCAAGCGGCCGAACACTGCGACGACAACACGATCGGCGTGGTGACCGTCCTCGGATCGACCTTCGACGGTTCCTATGAACCCGTCGCCGATATCTGCGCCGCGCTCGACAAGCTCGAGGCCGACACCGGGCTCGACGTTCCCGTCCATGTTGACGGGGCATCCGGAGGGTTCATCGCGCCGTTCATCGACCGTGACCTCGTGTGGGATTTTCGACTTCCTCGGGTGCAGTCGATCAACGCATCAGGCCACAAGTACGGGCTCGTCTATCCGGGTGTCGGGTGGATCGTCTGGCTCAACGTGAACTACTTGGGCGGCAACATGCCCACCTTTGCGCTGAACTTCTCCCGACCCGGCAATCAGGTCGCGGCGCAGTACTTCAACTTCTTGCGGCTGGGCTTCGACGGCTACCGACAGGTACAACAGACGTGCCGAGACGTCGCCCGCTACGCAGCGGACGCCATCGGCAAGATGGGGCCGTTCGAGCTCATCACCGACGGCAGCGAACTCCCCGTCTTCGCGTTCGTGCTCAAGGACAGCGGCGGCCCCTACACGGTGTTCGACGTGTCGGCACGCCTCCGGGAGAACGGTTGGCTCGTGCCCGCGTACACGTTTCCCGAGAACCGCCAAGATGTCGCCGCCCTTCGGATCGTGATCCGGAACGGCATGTCACGCGACCTCACGGACCTTCTCGTCGATGACTTGAAGACCCACGTGGCGTTCCTCGAAAAGCTTCCGGCGCCACTCCCTCAGAGACCGCATGAAAGCTTCCACCACTAGACACTTGACACGCCTGAGATGCCGTGAAGGAGCGTCGCCGCGGCGTGGTGAACGCGAGCTCGGCGTTGAACACTCGATGACCTACGCGCGATGGGCGCTGCAGGGCTCGAACCTGCGTCCTCCGCCTTGTAAGAGCAGATACCGGTACGTTTCCATGTGTCATGGACTTGAGACGGACTCGCGGGACGGTCCGTCATCGTCTGCCAGCTACGCGCAACGCCCCATGCCCACACGCCGCAGTAGAGCGCGGCGCGGCAAGGTCGCAGCACGTAGTTGCGAGTCGTCGGGTTGGGGCATCCGGCCTCCGCTACGCGACAGGATGCCGTGATGATCGACTTCGGTGACTGGGATGTACGGGGCTCGTATTTCGAGTCCTGCAACTGCGAGGCCATCTGCCCGTGCCGGTCGATCGGCGGACGGCCGGGAGGGACCTCCACGTACGGGGAGTGCTTCGGGGCGCTCTCCTGGTTCGTGGACGATGGGTCTGTGAGCGAACTCGGCCTCTCTGGACTCGCAGTCGTCATGGGCATGCGGTACGAAGACGCGGTTCAGCCCGCTACGCCTTGGGAAGTTGTGCTCTACGTCGACGACGGCGCCAGCCAGCACCAGCATGATGCTCTCGTCGCCATCTTTCTCGGGCGCGCTGGCGGCGGCACGCTGCGCAATTTCGCCCATGCCATCGGGCCCGTGCACGCGGTGCGCTCGGCGCGTATCCGTTTGGACCACGGAACTCGGACCAAGCGCATCGGGGTTGACGGCTTTCTCTCAGTGGAGGCCGCTCGCATCGTGCCGAATCAGGAACAGGTCCTCTGTGGGATCCCTGGCTTCGACCATCCCGGGAGAGAGATGGTCGCTGATAGGAATCGGAGTGTTGACCCGGAGCTGCCATGGGACATCCACGACACGGCGGCCTACGCGGGCGACTTTCATTACCGCTCGTCTGATCGCTGACGGTATGGATTCGTTGACTCGGACTCGATCGCTCGTCGCGGACAAGGTGGTGCGCAACCTGTCATTTAATCGATGAGTTCGATATCACCGCCGACCCGAACACGGGAACTGACACGTGCCAGGATCAATGGAAGCTCGCAACAGTGGAGTCGAGGCCCTCGAGGACGGCGAGCTCATCGGCCATTGAGTCGTTCATCTCTCGAAGCAGCGCCTTGATCTCGGGCATCGTCCAGTTCCTCGACGCGATTTTGTCGGTCACGTCGAAGAGCGCGTGGGAGACGCGATCTCGCTCAGACTCGTATCTGGCGAGATGGGTGGCGTCACCGCGATCGAGAATGGCGCGGGCCAGTAGCTCGGAATCGCGGAGGGCATCAGTGATGCCGTGCACAGTGATTGGGTCCTTGTAGTACCCGGCGTCGCCGACGAGGGCCCATCCCGGGCCCCAAGGACGACGCATGAGGCCGGTCGCGCCCTTGAATCCGCGGAGACGCTCGACGCGAGCGCCATCGTCGATCCGTTCGAGGAGCTCAGGAGCGTGTTCCGTGAGCGCTGCCCGAAACGCACCCTCGAGGTCACCGGTTGCCGCGGCGTGAAACCGCTCGGGCGGGATCGCAGCGAAGGTCAGCGTGTGCTCGTCGTTGGTTGCGATCACGCCGGCTGCGAAACCGGGGCGGTAGAACCACTCGTAGCCCGCCGCGTCCACGCCCTCCCAGTAGCCGTAGATGACTGCGTTATCACTTGAGCCCACCCTCGTCGTCGGAGCGTCGACAAGGCGCGCCACCGTGGATCGGATGCCGTCCGCTCCGACGACGAGATCGGCGCTCGCACGGAAGGTCGCCGTGTCGTCGCGTCCGATCACTCCGGTCACCGCCGGCCCGTCACGTACAAGATCGGTCACCGTTACACCGAATCGGATCTCGGCACCGGCCTCGGATGCGCCGTCGGCTAGTACGCGGTCGAGCACCGTTCGGCGGGGCGCGTACAACGCGTCGACTCCCGGCGACGGCTTGATCGTGATCGGGAGGCGCTCGTCTGGATAGTCGAAGACGACTTTACGGACGGGCGGGGTCGCTGCTGCCTGGATCCGCTCGAGCAGGCCCCATCGGTGGAGCTGGAGCACGCCGCCGCGCATGAGTCCGTGCGTGGAGAGCGTGTCGCTCCCTGCTCGCGCGCGGTCGACCACGAGGACTTCGCACCCTCCCCGCGCCAGTAGCATCGCCGTCGCCGAGCCTGCACAGCGGGCGCCGACCACGATGACGTCGTAGTCGCGGTCCCGCTTCAGGTTTCGCATTCGTGGTCCCTTCGCGCGGTCGCGCTCAGTGCCTCGTCAGCGCGGCCTGGCGGTCGAGGAAGGCGGCGAGCTCAACGATGAGGTCTTCGGCATCGCTGCGGGCGCCGTCGATAAAGCTCGACTTGCGCCGGCGCAGGAAGGGCATGCCGATCAGATACATCCCGGGCGATTCGACGACGCCGCCGTCATGTCGGATCTGGCCCTTGCGATCGAGAACCGGCACGTCGAGCCAGGAGTAGTCCGGGCGGAAGCCTGTCGCCCAGACGATGGACTGGATCTCGCCGCTGGTCAGATCCAGTCCGAGTGGGGGCGGCTCCGGAACCACCGTCGGAGCGGACCGCTGGGGAGGTGGCACCTCGTCGTCGACACCGTTGGCGGCGGCCCAGTCATCGACGGCGTCGAGCAGCCGGCCGAGCTTGAGGTCGGCGAGCGCGCACTTGTTGCGCAACGACCCGGAGAATTGTGCGTGGCCGTCCTTGATGCCGGCGAGACGACCGACGAGCTTCACACCGATGCCCACGAGTGCGTTGAGGTCGAAGGTTGCGCGTTCCGGCGAGCCCGCGAGCTGCATCGACGGCACACGGCGCGCCCGCACGATGTCGTCGACCTCGTCGTAACGCTCGTCGAGCACACCGGCCGCCTCCATCCACCAGTGGATGTCCATACCCCGGTAGACGCGGGGTCCGCGCACGTGCTCGCCCACGGCCAATGTGACCGGACGACCCGACTGCCGGATCTCGTGTGCGATCTGGACACCGGTCGCGGACGCTCCCACGACCAACACTCCACCGTCGGGAAGTTGGCCCGGATTGCGGTACTCCATCGGCGTGAGCATCGTCACGGACGACGGCACCGCAGCAGCGAAGTCGGGTACGTGCGGCACGTTGAACGCTCCGGTCGCGAGCACCACGGTCAGGCATTGCCACTCGCCTTGGTCGGTGGCCACGCGATATCCACCATTGTTGCGCCCGACCGACGTCACCGTCGTCCCCGTGTGCACCGGAGCGGAGATCTCCCGCGCATAGCCGGTGACGAAATCCACGACCTCGGACATCGCCATGAAGCCGTCGGGGTCGTCGCCCTCGTACACGTACCCGGGCAGCCGGCACTGCCAGTTGGGCGTGAGCAACCGGAGCGAATCCCATCGCTCCGTCCGCCATGAGTTGGCCACTTCGCGTCGCTCGAGAACCACATGGTCGATCGAGCGTTCGGCGAGGCAACGGCTCATCGCGAGCCCACCATGCCCGGCGCCGATGACCACGGTGGTGGTACGCACCGAACCCGCCCTCGTCACCCGATCCGGCGGATCAGGCGACTTCGACGCTGACGTTCGTCGGGTTGGTAACGACGTCGTACACCGCCGAGCGCTTCTGCGACTGCGCGACGATTCCCCTGATCTCGTCCGGTGTCGCATCGGCGTCGATGTCGTACGTCACCTTGATACCGCTGAACCCGTTACGGACGTCGCTGTCGATCCCGAGAATGCCCTGCACGTCCATCTCACCTTCGAGCGTCGCCGACACCCTGTTCAGCTGGATCTGCCGGTTCTGTGCCACCGCGGCGATGCCCGCTGTCAAGCAGCTGGCGAGACCGACGAGCACGTACTCGACCGGCGCCGCCCCGTTGTCCTCTGACGCGAAGATCTCCGGGTGATCCGCCTCGAACGCGTATCGGGTCCGGTGGCGCTGCTCCTCGCCGAGACCGAAGAAGCCCTCGACGACAGAGCTGCTGTGGGTACCGTTCTGCCATTCACAGGTCGCCCGCCACTGGAACTTCGCGCCCTCAGGTGTCTCGGTCAGCGCCTCACGAGCGCCGAGCAGTGCTTCGACGTTGACGCCGTTGTCGACCGGAGTCTCTGTAGTGGTCATCTCGCCGGCTCCTCCTTCGGCTCACTCGAGGCAAGCCATTCGCTAGGGACGGATCCGGTGCTGCCCTTGAGTTGCGCACGACTGCGTGGTTGCGATTCGCGGTCGAATGCTGAAGCCCTGCCCGGATCGCGCGTATGTAAGTTCCTGGAACGGTACTCCTCGCCTCTGTCGGTGAGAAGTGGAACTTGTGGCACGGTGCTGCGAGAGAGTTCTCTTTCGTGACAACTCGGACAACTTGCATCGACCGCGTGCCCGTCGGTCGGTGCTTCGCAATACTCCGATCGACCGCAAGCGACGCGTGAGGACGGAATCCATGGCCAAGGTAGGAGACGTCGCCCGCCGTACGCGGACCGTGCAAGCGCGAGATATTGCGCTGTTCACCGAGATGACGGGCGATCGCAACCCGCTGCATTACGACGAGGGCGCCGCACGCGCATCCCGGTTCGGTTCGATCATCGTCCAAGGTGGCGTGACCTCGGGCCTCCTCAACGCGGTGGTCGCCGAGGACCTGCCCGGTCCAGGCAGCGTCTTCTTACACGTCGAGTGGGACTTCACGGCGCCGGTGGGCCCCGGCGACGACATCACGGCCGAGGTCGAGGTGCTCGAGGCCCGTGACGACAAGCCGATCACGCGCCTACGCACCACGATCACGAATCAAGACGGCACGGTGGTCCTGGACGGCTCCGCGCTCGTGTGGCAGGAACCAGTGTCGTCGAGTGCGTCGCGCTGACGCCCACGGAACGCCTTGTACGGCACCGCGTCGCAGGTTGGCTCTCGGCTGACTCGAAGGCGACGTGTATCACGGACTTGAGGACGAAGTTCGGCTTCCCGCTCCGAAGCACTGGCGTAATGCTGACCAGCCGATTCGCGGTGGGCGCTGAGGGACTCGAACCCCCGGCCTCCGCCTTGTAAGTCAGAGATCGCGAGTCCACGAGTTCCGCGCTGTCCGTTTGGCCGGGTCAGGTGGCATCCGTCGTCCAGCCGGTAGGGCCTGTTCCAGCGGTTCTCGCCAGATGGATTGCCAAAGGATTGCCAAGATCTTCGAGCAGCGGTCGATCCGCCGCGTGTCGACTACACCACCTCCTGTTCGACTCGAGCGCTCACAGGCGTCCCGCCCAACGCAAACCGGAACTCCGGACGATCCTCGACCTCAGCGAAGAACCTCTCGAGGTCATCCCCCTCGTTCGGATAGCACCACCGTTCGAACGACCCGAACGCGCTGACCTCTGTGGTGACTTCGAACTCAAACTCACAACGAAGCTGCTCGAAGTGGTCATGCGCGCCATCGGAACCGACGACTTCAAACTGTCGCAGGAAATCGACAACGAAGCGCTCTGGTCCACCAAACGCGTATGTCCCGGCCTCGAAGAGAAGCCCCGTCCGAGCTGGAGTCCACCGGCTCTCTCGCGAGCTGCTTGAAGACATCCCATGTCTCACCAAAGACCGGACGGCGACTGTCGACGCCGGCCGCCGCGAGCAGCACGCGAATGCGCGCTTCGGTCTGGTCGATCCTGAGCATGTGGGCTCAAGGCCGCTCAGTCCCGAAGCTCCAGAGATTGCCCTCGATGTCACGCGCGCTGTAGCCGCGGAAACCGTCCCCGTAGTCGTGCGGCTCGCCGAGAACCTCTGCGCCCGCAGCCTTGGCGCGCTCGTGATGGGCGTCGGCGTCGTCGACGACCATGTAGATCCAGCCCTTGCCGGTGTGGCTGCCGTGTAGATCCTCGGGGCGCTCGGATTCGATCATGACGATACCGTCGCCGTGCTTGACCGTGGCGTGATCGCACTGGTCGTTGTCGCCCTCCGCGACACTGTGTCTTTGAAGCCCGAACGCTCCTTCGAGCCATGCGATCGCAGCTCTGACATCTCGATAGGTCAATGCGGGGTAGACGCTCATCGCCCGCATCGTAGGAGATCAGCGGCTTTACCATGCAGTGTTCCGACCACGTGGCCGACCATCGCCCAGCAAGTACCGCTTCTTGAGTCTGACGCTTCGACGCCGGGATATGAGGCCCGGCGCGTCGTATTTGGCTTCACGATCACGCGCCGGAAGGTCGTCGAACTACTCGGGCGTCGCGGCGTCGATCCAGTCTTGGTACGTGTCGACCCAAGCTTGCGGCCAGGCTCCGTCACACGGCATCGATCCATTTCGCAACCGCTCGAGGATGGCGTCAGCATGCTGCTTGACATCCGCGTATGCCCACAGGTCGAACGCGAACTTCATTGATCTACGGTCACGCTCGCGAAACAGCGGCTTGATGTGTTGCTGAAACGTCACCGGCTCGCCAGGTTCGGGAAGCACGGGCGGTTGCGCCTCTTCGAGCGCCGAGGGCTCGAGCGCGGAGAGCCTCGACCCCGGTGCTCCAGCCGCTGTGTTCCAGTCCCAGCGCGGCATTGGCATGGTCTCCGGTGGACGCGCGCCAGGTTGGGAGTTCTCGACCGCGAGGCGTGACCCCCACTCGATGTACGCCCCAAAGGCAGAACACCATGCGGGCGTAGCCGCCGTAGTCCTCGCTGTAGCTGCTGGGGCCGCAGAACACTTCGGCCAGCCATTTCGCGACTCGCTGCGGATAGTCCGCCGACATGTCCGCGAACAGGGGCGCCAGGAGCGGATCCTCCGGCACGTGCCGCTCGTAGAAGAGGCGGGTCATCCGGGTGAGTGCGGGCAGGCCGCCACACCATTCGAAGATCGTCGGCTCGTGATCGTCGCCCGGTTCAGGATCGTGAAAGTCGACGTACCAGTGCATGCCGCTGCAGAACGGCTTGTTCTGCGACTGTCCGCAGCGACATAGCGCATAGTGCTCGCGCGAAGCGCCGTCGTTGCGATCTTGGTCGTTGCCGTCGTGGTCCAGCAGCGCGATCCGGCCGGTCACTCGGTACGGTCCATCCTTCGAGACTTCGATGCCCGGCTCGCGACCGTTGTCGAAGTCGACTTGTTCGCGGGCCTCGCGTCCGTCGATGGCGAAGCTGAGCGCGCCGGACGGGCAGTCGCGCACGGCGCGGATGATCTCGTCCATTCGTCCGCCGCTCGGCGCCACGAACGGTTCCTCGCCTGCGCGAAAGACAGTCGAGAGGCGGTCGGTGCAAAGGCCCGAATGCTGGCAGGTACCGCGGTTGTCGAGGATCGTCACTTGCTGGCCCGCGTAGGTGTCGAGTTGGTCAGGGACTCGCTGGGGGTCGCGCCTCGACGTGAAGCCGATGCGAGCGTGACTCCCATCGCACAACGGCTTCATCGCCGAAGCACCGCATCGACACAACGCGAGCTGCGGGCGGGTCGGAAGCGGCTCGCCCCACCAATTCGAGACCCCGCGAACGTTGGTCACGAGGTACGGGCCGTTGTTCACCACTCGAATCTCGGGCGCGAGGTCAGCCTGTAGCTCTGCGAGGCGAGCCAGCCGCTCCTGGAGCGCGTCAGACGAATCGGCGGCGAGGTGGAGCGCCATGTCTTGAAGGGCCGCCGCCGCTTCAGCGATCGCAGGCTCGGGCAAAGCCGCACGCTGTGCCGTGGCTGCTTGTGCCAACGCCCACAGGCGATCGCGCCAC
>WNFV01004930.1_pt1 | contig 22651 bp, 21 predicted proteins | sample 5400101 | NCBI WGS metagenome assembly WNFV01 (sample SAMN13153361, study PRJNA577476) | soil metagenome | isolation source: 115 cm soil or saprolite under grassland replicate 1 | place: USA:California | collected 2016-06-15 | reverse complement strand
CGCGGCAACTTCCAAATCGCCTTCACGCAACCCGTGTAGCCGCTCCACACGGTGGACGATACCTCGACGTGATCGGCGGCGACACGATCCCGTCGTTAGGCAGCGTTCGGAAATGTCACTTGATCCGCCTAAACGTCGCCGCGCAACTCCGCGCCAATCCGTTCTGCGAAGGCGCGGACGCTCGCATGAAAGGCGGTCCGTGCCTCAGTCAGTTGCACTCGCGGCGCGATGGCTTGACCCGCCGGATGGCCGGCGCGTTCGTCGGCAGCCATCATCGCGGCGACGTTGAAGGTTCGAGCCACCTGGGACATCGCCAACGCCAAGGCTTGAACTTCCGGGCTGGCATGCGCCGCCGTCAGGGCATTCAGTTGCCATACCTCGTCATCCGGCAGCGGTGGCGGCGGGTCGGGAGCGGGGCCGATGAATGGCTCGGTCCGCTCGACCCAGCTATCCAGCCGGTAAGCCTGGACGAGGGCGCGTTCGTAGGCGCGAGCACGACGGTCCTGGAGCCGTTGCTCGCGCGCCATCGTTCTTTCGTGGTCCTGACCGGCGGCTACCTCAGCGCGGCGCGCCGCGTGATCGCGTCGCTGAACCACCAGAGTGATTAGGCCGCCGATGACCGCTACCGCTCCGCCGCCGAGTAGGCCGCTAACAAGGGCCAGGGCTAGCGTGTCCATGGGACGAGTCTACCGGCCGCCGGTCAAGGGCCGCCCAAGGGCGGGCGGCCGACGTCCCCCTCGCAAAGTGTCCGCGAATGTCACATGGTCTGGGACAAGCGTGTCACCGCGGCAGCAGAAAAATGGCGCCCAATAGCGCGGCCTCGACGAAGAAGATGACCATGGCGAATGCCGGGACGCTCCAAGGTAGCCCGCGAGCCCGGCCATAAGGTGCCATCTCGACCCACTGCCGGCGAGCCCACCATGGGATGCCGAAGACCCAGGCGGTTCCAGTGGCAGCGACCAGCACGAGGCCAGGTGCGAGTAACGACGGCGGCAGTCTCGTGACCGCGCCAATAGCGAGCAGAATCGGAAGAATGAAGCTCAGCATCGACATGAGCACGGCGAACTCGCGGGCCTCCTGACTTATGAGCGGACGCCCATCGAGCCACGCTCGCAGGAAGGGAACGTCAGTGGGTGGGATCATTGCCACCGCGCGGGACCGAACGGCCACGGTCACGACCGCGCCGTCCACGTCGGAACGGAGCGTCGCTCCCGACCGCCAGGCGTGGGCATCGAGGAGATCGCCGATGGGCTGGCGATCAAGGCGCAAAGCCAATGTGTCAGCCCGCGAGTCATAGAGGCACGTGAGCTGGTGCCGGTGGCCTCCGACCTCGAATGCCCACAAGATCTCGCTGATCGCCACATCCACAGGCTTGAGGGTACAGGTCGTTCCGATCGTCGAGTGTTCGCGAATGTCACGCGGGGCGCGTGTGCGGATCGGTCCCGCCGTCGGCCTCCCAAGGGCCTCGGTGGTGGCCTTCCAGATACTCCCAAAGCCTGACATAGGCGCGGCGACAGAGAACGCGCACCCAAGACTGACATTCCTCTAGGGTGACTCCGCCGGCACTCCCGAGATCCAAGTAATCCGCAACATCCTGATCGTCGCGCCTAACCGAAAGACCGGCCTCAATCCGCCAGCCGACTCGCCCGGGATCCAAGTTGATCACGCCTCCAGCGAAGCGGTCGGGAAGGACGGTGAATCGCGCGCCGATCTCGGCCGTCCAGTCCTCCATCGAGCCAGGCCCGGACACTTCGAACGTGGCCCCTGGATGACCCTTCAGGGCAAGAAACTGCACGCCTTCTTGCAGCTCATCTCGAAGCGTCGTGATAAGGGCCGCATCATCGTCGCGCACGGCGGGAGTGTAGGCGTCGAGGTATCCGTCAGCGTGACGTCACTCGATGGGCATTGCTCCCTCGGCGGCTGAGAGGCGGGCGACGACGGCCTGCGTCAGAGGCCAGGAGCGGGCAGGGTCCCGCGGGAGGCGGATCCGGACCTGGTTGGAGGCGAACGTCATTTCGCCCGGCCGGACGCCGGGCAGTCCACCGCTGCCGAGCAGCCGCATCGCAGTGGCGCGCGATAAGGCGGCGCCGAAACGGACGACAAGCAGGCCATCCTCGCGGGAGATCGAGCTGACACCGGCCGCCTCGGCGGCGAGCCGCAACTCGGCCACCTCGACCAGGCGCGCGACGGGAGCCGGCATCGGCCCGAACCTGTCCGTGACCTCCTGGCGGAAGGCGGCCAGGTCACCGGCGCTCCGAGATCGGGCCAGCCGCCGGTAGAGCTCGAGCTTCTGCGCCTCGTCGGGGACGTAGTCGTCCGGCAGGTGCGCCTCGATCGGCAAGTCGAGCACGGCCTGGGGCCGCTCGACCACCGCCGGACGGCCCTCGAACGATGCCTTCTGCTCCTCCACCGATTCCGCCAGCAGCCGGCTATAGAGGTCGAATCCGACGGCCGCCATATGGCCCGACTGCTCGCCGCCCAGGATGTTGCCGGCACCCCGGATCTCCAGATCGGACAGCGCGATCTGGAACCCGGCGCCGAGCTCGGAGGCGTTGAAGATCGCCTGGAGCCGCTTGCGGGCCTCGTCTGACAGCCGCTCCCGACGGCGATAGAGGAGATACGCGTAGGCCCTGCGCGACGAGCGGCCGACCCGGCCGCGAAGCTGGTAGAGCTGGGCCAGACCCAGCGTGTCCGCCCGGTCGATGACGATCGTGTTGGCGTTGGGGATGTCCAGGCCGGACTCGATGATCGTCGTGCACACGAGGACGTCGGCGGCGCCCGACGCGAACGTCAGCATCACCCGCTCCAGCAGGCCTTCCGGCATCTGGCCGTGGCCGACGACGATCCGGACCCCCGGCAGCATCTCGCGGAGCTGCTCCGCCTGGGCTTCGATCGTCTCCACCCGGTTGTGGACGTAGAAAACCTGGCCGCCCCGGTCGAGCTCGCGCAGGATCGCGTCCCGCACGAGGCCGGCGGACGCCTCCGCGACGCGCGTCTGGATCGGCAGCCGGTCCTCGGGCGGCGTCTCGATGGCCGACAGGTCGCGGATGCCCGCCAGCGCCAGGTTGAGCGTTCGCGGGATGGGCGTGGCCGAGAGGGTCAGCACGTCCACCTCCTTGCGCATCTGCTTGAGGCGCTCCTTGGCCGCCACGCCGAAGCGCTGCTCCTCGTCAACGACGACGAGGCCAAGATCCCTGAACCGGACGTCCTTGCTGAGCAACCGGTGCGTCCCGATGACGAGGTCCACGCTGCCGTCCACCAGCCCATCGACCGTACGCGCCTGCTCGGCCGGCGCGACGAACCGCGACAGGAGCCTGGTCTCGATCGGGAACGCTCCGAACCGCTGGCTGAACGTCTGGAAGTGCTGGGCCGCGAGCACGGTCGTCGGAACGAGGACGACCACCTGCTTGCCGTCCTGGATCGCCTTGAACGCGGCCCGCAGGGCGACCTCCGTCTTGCCGTAGCCGACATCGCCGACGACGAGCCGATCCATCGGCCGCACGGCCTCCATGTCCAGCTTCACCTCGGCCGCCGCGCGAAGCTGGTCGACCGTCTCCTCGTACGGGAAGCTGGCCTCCATCTCCCCCTGCCAGGGGCCGTCAGGGCTGAAGGCATGGCCACGCGCGGAAGCCCTCGCCGAATACAGAGCCAGCAGCTCCTGCGCGAGGTCTGTAACGGCCTTCTTGACGCGTTGCTTCGTCCGCAGCCACTCGCTGCCGCCCAGGCGCGACAGATGGGGGTGCTCGCCGCCCGAGTAGCGGCTGACCCGGGCGATCTGCTCGACCGGCACGAAGATCCGGTCGCCGCCCGCGAAGCTCAGCTCCAGGAAGTCACGCTCGTCCCCGGTCCCGGAGCTGCGCCGGAGCATCTGCTCGTAGCGGGCGACGCCGTGGTCGATGTGGACGACGAGGTCGCCCGGCGTAAGCCGCTCCAGGATGTCGCGCGGTACGACCCGTCGGAGCGCCTTGGGGCGGCGCACCCGGACGCTGCCGAACAGCTCCCGGTCGGTGACGAAGATGACCCGATCGGGCCCGCCGCCAAAGCCACCGTTGAGGCTCCGCTCGACTAGCGCGACGGCTCCCGGTGGCGGCGCCTGGGACAGCCGGTGAACGGCCCCGACCGGACGGCCGGCATCGGCCAGGATCTCGGCCAGCCGAGGCGCCTGGTCGGAGGCCAGGACGATTCGCTCGGCGTCGGCCGCCCAGCGGTCCACGGCGTCGGAGAGCTGGCCGGTGCGACCGGGCGGCAGGACCGGCTCCCGCCAGCCGAACAGGTCGCCCGAGCTCAGCCCGCCGCCGGCAATGGCGCTGCCGGCCGGCGCCTCGGACTCCCAGGTCAGCTCCAAGGTTCGGCCGCGAAGCAGCCGGGTCTTCCAGTCACGCGGCGGCAGGTACGTCGAGGGCCAGTCCTTCGCCAGGTCGCCGGCCGAGACGAGGTCGGCACGTCGCTCGTCGGCCTGGCGCCACAGGAACTCGGCCGCATCGGCCAGGTCGCCCGGCTCGTCGAGGACGAGGAGCGTCTCTGGGTCCAGGTGATCCAGGCCCGTCGCAGGACAGATGACGCCCGCCCACACCTCGGCGGCGTCGCCCACGTCGATCGCGCGGGTCGTGCCGCGATGACGGCCGGAAGCGCCGGCCTCGAACCTCGCGATGTCCGTCGCGAGGCGCTCCGGGAGCCGGCTGGCGGCTCGGCCGAGGCGGGCGCGCACGGCCTCGATCCCGCCCTGGGGCAGGAGCATCTCGCTGGCGGGGATCAGGGTGACGTCGTCGATCCGGCCCACCGTTCGCTGGTCGGCCGGGTCGAAGGCGCGCAACGAGTCGATCTCGTCCCCGAAGAACTCGATACGCACGGGCAGCGCGGCGGACGGCGGGAAGACGTCCACGATGCCGCCCCGCCGGGCGAACTCACCTCGCCCGGCGACCTCGACGACAGGGACGTAACCGAGGTCGAGCAGCTCGGCCAGGAGCCGGTCGAGACCCTGCCGGCCGCCGGGCTCGAGCGTCAGCGGGTCATCCGGCAGGTCAGCCGGCGCGAGCGTGTGCTGGAGCAGGGCCTGGACGCTGGCCACCAGGATGCGCACCTGTCCGCTGCGCCAGGCCGCCAGCGCCGCCACGCGAGCCGCGGTCTCGTCCGGGACCAGCTCGCTGCGCTCGTAGGCGAGCGCGGTGCGGGGCTCCAGGACGGACACGGCCGCAGGGTCGCCCAGCCACGCCTGGAGCTCCTCCGCCACTCGATCGCCAATCTCGGCGTCGCGGGCGACCCAGACCAGCCGCTCGCCCGTCTCGCCGATCGCCAGCGCCGCCGCGAGGTATGACTTGGCGCCGTGCGGAACCGACGTCAGGCCGGCGTGACGACCCGCCGGGCGGAGCGGCTCCGCTGGATCGCCCAGCCGGACCCGGAGGCCCGCGAACGAGCCGGTCTCCGCGAGCAACGGCGGCAATGCCGAGAGGTCCGGGATTCGCCGTGCGCCCCTCGCCGGCTCGAGGGCACGATCCGCCGCCTCGACGACCGCCGCGTCGCCTGCCTGTCGCTCCCGAGCGCGCTTGCCGCGCATGGTCGAGGCGGTCATCGCTCCTCCGCCGGGCGCGTCTTGCGCCAGCCCGTGCGCGTTCGGCGGATGCCGTCCTCGCCGGGCGGGCCGTCGATCTCACCCGGCGCCGCCAGCCGGTCCGCGTCCGCTGGACGCAGCTCGAACGGGTTGTGTTGGTTGGCGGCCTTGTTCGTGCCCACGCTGGCCCACGTCTCGACCGAGTCGGCCGCGGCATCCAGCAGCTCGCCCAGTCGGGCTCGCTCGGCGGGCTCGAACCGCGAGAGCACGTGGTCGACGAAGCCTCGGTCGGGCGTCCCGATGCCAACCCGCAATCGGGAGAATTTCTCCGTCCCCAGCTCCTCGATGATCGAGCGGAGGCCGTTGTGGCCGCCCGGGCCGCCGCCTTCGCGGAACCGCAGCTTGCCGAACGGCAGGGCGAGATCGTCGACGACAACGAGCAGGTCGCCGAGCGGGGCATGCTCCCGCGCCAGGACCTTCCGCACGGCCAGGCCGCTGTCGTTCATGTAGGTCAGCGGCTTGACGAGGGTGAGGTCCAGGCCCCTGAACCGACCGGCGACCACCGCGCTGGCGTCCTTGGTCCGGCCCTTGCCGGTCCAGCCGGCGCGATCGGCCAGGCGATCCAGGACCATCCAGCCGATGTTGTGGCGCGTATCCGCGTACTGGCCGCCCGGGTTGCCGAGGCCCACGACGATCTTCACCAAACCTCCGAGACAAGGCGCGCGTACGCACGCCGAAGGGGCCCGATCCCGTCCGGGAGGGCCTGCATCGATGGTAGCAGTCGCGCTCCGGGCGCCGCCCGGGGGACGGGTTCGGCTCTAGCCGCCCACCCCCAGTAGTTGTCGTTCGAGGGCCCGCATGGCGGCCTCCTCGGCGGGCTCGGCGTGATCCCAGCCACAGACATGGAGGGCGCCGTGGGTCACCAGCAGCAGCAGCTCGTCGGCCGGAGACCAGCGAACGTCGCCCGTCTGGCCGCCGCGTCCCTGCACCGCCTGGGCCACCGCTCGCTCCACCGACACGACGATGTCGCCGAGGTGGATCCGCCGGCCCGGCGGCAGTGCGAACGAGGGGTTGACGGCTCCCGCCGCGCCAGTGCGACCAGGCCCGCCCGCGTGGGGCGGGAACGCCGCGGCGGGCTGCAGCGGAAACGACAGTACGTCCGTTGGGCCCTCGACGGCCATGTGCGCCCGGTTGAGCTCCGCGAGCGTGGCATCGTCGGCCAGGATGACCCCGATCGACGCCGGCGATGGAGCGCCAGCGGCCGTGAGCGCCTCGGCGATCGCGCGGGCCAGTCGCCGTTCTGGGACGAGTTCGGGCACTCCCTCGCGCCTGTCGAGGTCGATCCGCCACGGAGGCAGGTAGATCGACCGCGGGAGCGAGACTGCGCTCAGCTGGTTCTCTCGGACGACGTCAGCGTCGCCTTCGGTCGCGTCGCCCATCCGGCGTCGCCGGTCCGATCCCGACGATCGGCGGCGCACTGGGTGGCTCCGACAAGCCCGGCCCGCCGCCGGAGACGGCCACCCGCCTCGATTCGAGCTCGACGATCTTGTTCTGCGGGTAGGCGATGCGCTGGTGGTACATGCCCAGCAGCTGCTGGATGAACGCCTCCCGGATCCGCTCCACGTCGCGCAGCGTGAGGTCGCACTCGTCGAACTGCCCATCGGACAGCCGCTCGTCGATGATCCGCGACACCATGGCCCGGATCGCCGGCTCGTCGCGGGCGGACAACGAGCGGACCGACGCCTCCACGCCATCGGCCAGCATCAGCAGGGCGGCTTCCCGCGACTGAGGCTTGGGGCCGGAATGGCGGAATCGCCGCGGATCGATCGCGTCCGCCGCCCTCATCCCCTCGGGCGTTGCCAGACCGCCGAACGGCTCCGCGGCGGCCTCCCGTGCCCGCACGTAGAAGTAGCTCATGATCGCGGTTCCGTGGTGCTGCGGGATGAACGCGATGAGCGTCTTGGGCAGCTTCGAGCGATAGGCGAGGTCGATCCCGTCGGCCACGTGCTGCTTGAGGAGCTGGACGGACGCCTCGGGCTCGAGCTGGTCGTGGATGTTCTCCGCGCCCGCCTGGTTCTCGGTAAACGCGAGCGGGTTGGCGAGCTTGCCGATGTCGTGGTAGTACGCCGCGACCCGGGCGAGGAGCGCGTCCGCGCCGATCGCCTCGGCCGCCCGCTCGGCCAGGTTGCCGACCATGATCGAGTGGTGGTAGGTGCCGGGCGTCTCCACGAGCAGGCGGCGCAGCAACGGCTGCGAGGGATTGGCCAGCTCGAGCAGCTGGAACACGGTGAGAATGCCGAACAGGTTGCCGAGCACCGCGAACGAGCCCACCGCCGCCACCGCAGAGGCGCTGGCCGCCACGGCCGACGCGCCGAACAGCTGGATCGTGCCGGTCACGTCGCGCACGCCGAGCAGTGAGAAGGCGGAGATGACCAGCGTGTTGACGATGAAGATCGCGACCGCGGCCTGAACGAAGGCGTTGAGCCGATCGCCTCGTCGGACGGCCACGATCCCGGCCACGCTGCCCAGCAGGACGTAGGCCGCCATCTCGAGCGACCGGTCGTTGACCGCTCCGGCGATGAGCGCGAGGACCGCCGTCAGGACGATCGCGGCGCTCGCGTCGAGCAGGATCGCGACGAGGATGCCCCCCGCCGCGACCGGCAACAGGAAGGGCAGACCCAGGCGGCCGGCGGTGAGCTTGAACGCGAACGTCATGACGACCAGGATCAGGCCGATGAGCACGAGCACGTTGTTGCGGTGCCAGAGGGCCGGCCGGAACCGCCAGAACCAGGCCAGGAGCAGCCCCATGAGCAGGCTGGCCAGGATCAGGTAGCCGGCCAGCCGCGCAAGATCGAGCGTCGGCTTGTTCAGCCCGAACGCCACGATCTCCTCCATGTCCAGGTCGGTGATCCGGTGACCCTGGTCCACGATCACCTCGCCCTGCTTGATCACCTCGGTGACGGGCGCAACAGCCTGGGCAGCGGCGACGCGGGCCTCCTCCGTCTTGGACGAACTGAACGACGAGTTGGGAACCAGCAACGGAGCGATGAGCTCGCTGGCCAGATCGCGCTGGTCGCGGCTGAGACCGCCGGCGATCCGGGTCGGCAGCGCGGCTCGGGTGGTCGCCACGTCCGAGTCGCGCAGCTCGGCTCGCTCCAGCTGATCCAGCACCTGGGCGGCCTCCGCACGGAGGACCTTCCATTCGGCCGGTGTCAGGCCGAGCAACGTCTTGCCGGCCGACTCGGACAGCAACGGCAGGACGGCCTTCAAGAGCGTCGCCCGGTTGGCCGCGCTGACGCCGGCTGCAAAGGCGGCGTCGATCGGCTCGACCGCGCGAGCGAACGCCGCTGCCTGCTCCTCGGCGACCGCGGCTGCATCCGAGGGCGTGTAGTCGTACTGGGGTTCGACCTTCTTGCGTTCAGCCTCGCGCTTCTCCTCGGTCAGGATGTCGCTCGTCACGGTCTGTTGCCGCGGAGCAACGATGTCGTCCTTGGGAACCTGGCCGACCTCGAGGGCGAGGCCGCTCGGCACGATGTCGACCGCGAAGATGGCGGTCATCGCGAGGATGAGGATCACCGCGGCCACGAACAACCGTCCCGCGTCGTGGCGCGTGAACGGGGCTGGTTGGCTGGGGCGTTGGGTAAGCATCCCGGTCGTACCCCCGCTGCTGGCGGCCGGCGCTAGCCGGCGGCCCGGCCTTTCCGATCGGTCGCTCCGCCGGCCAAAGTACCGTTCGGAGTGCCGTTTGCCCCGGCGACGTGAGCCGGTTCGTGCGCGGCCAGGTCGCGCCCGGCGAGCGTGCGGGCAACGAGCTCGCTCACGTGGCGGCCGTCCGCCCGGCCGCGCGTCCTGGGAGCGAGCCAGCCCATGACCTTGCCCATATCCCGGGCCGACGATGCCCCGGTGGCGGCGATCGCCTGGTCGACGAACGCCTGGAGGTCCGCGTCCGTGAGCCCCTGCGGCAGGAACTCGCTGAGGACGGCGATCTCGGCCTCCTCCTTGCCGGCCAGGTCTTCGCGGCCGCCCTTCCGGAAGGCATCGACCGATTCGCGGCGGGTCTTGACCTCGCGCGCGAGCACGCCGACGAGCTCGTCCTCGGTCAATGGCTTCTGATTGCGCTTCTCCAGGTTGTATGCCGCGCTCGTGGCCATCCGGAGCGTGTCGCGACGCAACGCGTCGCGCGACCGCATCGCGGCGGTCAGCTCCTCCTGGAGGCGATTCTTGAGGGACACCGATCTGGCACCTCGGGCGGGTCCGCCCGCTGGCTTCGTCGATCGCGCCGACGTGGTCGGCGACCGGTCGATCAGCCCTGCTGCGTGCGGGCGTTCTTCTTGCGCTTCGCTTCCTTGCGCTTCCGCTTCACGCTCGGCTTCTCGTAGTGCTCGCGACGGCGAGCCTCGGCGAGGATGCCGCTCTGCTGGATCTTCTTGTTGAAGCGGCGAAGGGCGCTCTCGAACGTCTCGTTCTCACCCACTCGGACTTCTGCCAATCGAGTGATCACCTCCCACGGCCGAGAGTCGTCTCGCCATGCCGGGCCGGCCGAGTCCCGCAGCGGCCCCTCACACGTCCGCCAAGTGGATCGGCCGTCGAGGGCCGCCGGAGTCTAGCCGAGGGTCGAGCCCGGGTCAAACAGTTGTACGCGTTCGGTAATACGCGTTGCACCTTGGCGATTTCTTCCACGTGGCGCAAGAATCCCGTGGCGTTTGCACCCGGTGCACACAACCGAGCAATCCGGCCCCATTCAGGCAGCCTTCTTGCCCCCCTCGCAAGGCGCTCGCTCGTCTACGAGCAGGAGCCATGGCTTTGCCACCGGGTGCAAAGAACCTGCTACCTTGCGGCCCGAATCGGATCGGGCGGTTCGTTTGTTGCCGTCTGACGCAAGTCCCCCGCCGCCGCGGAGCGGCCAGGTCGGCACGACCCCCACCAGACGAGTGCGGCGAGGGTCAAGGCAGCGTGCGCCGAGACAGCCCCGCGCGATTCCCCACCCGCCGCCCTTCGGAGCTGCGCGCATATGCCTCTGGCCCCCTGGCCGATACCGAGGCCCCAAGATGGGTCCGAAGCCCAGGTGGGCCATCAGGCGCGGGCAGCCCGGGCTGGCAGGCCTCCTCAGCCGCCGGCGATTGCCGGGATCACGTGGACCGTCGCGCCGGGGCCGACCGGCGTCGCGAGTGTCGCGGGCTCGCCGTCCACCCAGACGTTGATGTGGTCGCGGAGCGCCGGGCCGGCGTCGCACAGGCGGTTCGCGACGCCCGGCCAGGAGGCATCGAGCGCGCGGATGACCTCGCCGACGGTTCCGCCATCCACCGTCGCACGGTGTGGCAGCCCGGGCACGAGCGGCGCCAGCGAGCGCGGCAGGATCACGAGCGCCATGTGGTGACCTCCGGAGCGGGACCGTTCACTCGTCGACCCGGATCGCCTCGACCGACCAGATCGGCGGCAGCGTGGTCGTGACGGCCGCCCAGGTCTCTCCACCGTCGGCGCTGCCGTACAGCTGGCCCGTGCTCGTCCCGAAGTAAACGCCCACCGGGTCGAGATCGTCGCGGGCCATCGCCTCGCGGAGGACGCCGATGTAGGCATCGCGCCCGGGCAGGCCCGCGTCGCCCCGGATCCAGCTGTCGCCGCCGTCCTGTGTGCGCCAGACGGCGGCTCGACCGTCGGGCATGTAGCGTCCCTGATCGGGCGCCGTGAGCGGAATGGTCCAGACGGTCTGGGGATCGCGCGGATGGGCCGCCATCGCAAAGCCGAAGTCGGAGGGCAAGCTGCCCGTGATCTCCTCCCACTGCCTGCCGCCGTCCAGGGAGCGATACACGCCACAGTGGTTCTGCTGGTACAGGTGCTCGGGCTCGCCTGCCGCCATCACCAGCTTGTGGACGCACTGGCCAGTCTCGGGCGGCGGGCCGGGCACGAAGTCGGCGCGGACGCCGCGGTTGCGTGGCTCCCAGCTCGCCCCGCCATCGACGGTCTCGAAGGTCCCCACCGCGGAGATCGCGACCCACATCCGGGCCGGATCGGTGGGGTGCGGGACGATCGAGTGGAGGATCAGCCCGCCCGCGCCCGGCTGCCACGTTGGCCGGGTCGGGTGGTTGGTCAGTCCCTCGACATGCTGCCAGCTGCGACCTTCGTCCTCGCTGCGGAACAGGCCGGCCGGCCCCACGCCCGCATACAGGGCGCCGTGGACGGGAGTGACGTTCCAGACCGCGCTGATCTTCGGCCCATCGTCGCCGTACGTCAGACCCTCGCTCGACTGGCTCCAGGTCCGCCCGTTGTCTTCGCTCCGAAACACGGTCGGGCCGTACCACAGGCTGCCCCCACCGGCATACAGCACGCCGGTCGCCGGATCCCGATTGATGTCCTGGATGGGATAGCCCTCGCACGTTGGTCCGCGGACCGTCCACGATTTCCGATCGGACCCGGACTCCGCGATGAAGGCGCCCTTCTTGGTGCCCACCAGGAGCAGGAGTCGTTCGGCCACGTTGTCCTCCCACGAGTCAGCACGCTCAGCCAATGGTCGGCGGCGCAGCAAGCCGTTCCGAATAGGGTAGCGCCATCGCGCTTCGACCCACCCGCCGTCCCCGGGCGCGATAGGCTTTCAGGCGATGGACAGCCTGCTCGAGATCCTCACCGGTGCCGCGGACCGATTCGGCGACCGGACGGCGCTGGGCATTCACCAGGACGACGGAACCGAGCTTCGCTGGAGCTTCCGCGAGCTGGACCGCCGCAGCCGGTATGCCGCGTGGCGGCTGCGCGCCCTCGGACTCGAGCCGGGAGACCGCCTCCTGACGTGGGCGCCGTCCGCACCGGCCCTGCCGGCGGTGTACTTCGGGGCGATGCGGGCAGGCGTCATCTTCGTGCCGCTCGACCTGCGGATGTCGGCTGAGGCCATCGAGCGCATTGCGGACAGGGCCGAGGCGACGCGGCTCGCCCTGGGGACCGGCCGCGACGCCCCGGATCCGCGCGACGCCGGGCTGGAGCGCTTCCCCACGACGACCGTGGACGCGCTCACGGCGGAGCCGGACGAGACCTTCCCGAGCGACTGGGAGGCGGTGATGGACGGCTGGCAGCGGCCCGCCCGCGACGACGTGTTCGAGCTCGTCTTCACGTCGGGCACGACCGGCAGGCCGAAGGGGGTCATGCTGACCCACGGCAACGTGCTCGCCTCCATCTCGGCGATTCACCGGGTGATCCCGCCGATCGAGCACCGCATCGTGTCGCTGCTGCCGCTGTCCCACCTCCTGGAGCAGGCGGTCGGTCTGTTCTACGCCCTCGACGTCGGGGCGGACATCCTGTACGTCCGGAGCCGCAGCCCCCGGGTCATCTTCGAGGCCATCCGCCATCATCGAACGACGACGATGGTCCTCGTGCCGCAGGTGCTGGACCTGTTCTGGTCCGCGATCGAGCGGGAGGTCGCCAAGGCCGGGCGCGCGGAATCGTTCAATTGCCTCCGATCGATCGCCCGGCGGCTCCCGTACGGTGCCCGGCGCTGGCTGTTCCGGCGCGTGCACCAGCAGTTCGGGGGTGGCCTCCGCCTGCTCGTATCGACGGCCGCCTTCCTGCCGCCGGTGCTGCAGCAGGCGTGGGAAGACCTGGGCGTCGTCGTCATGCAGGGCTACGGGTCCACCGAGTGCGGCTTCGGTGCGTGCACGACCCGCGAGGACCACGGCCTGGGCACCGTTGGCCGAGCTTTGCCGCCTGTGGAGCTCCGCCTCGCGGACGACGGCGAGATCCTCATTCACGGCCCCAACGTGTTCGGTGGCTACTGGCGGGACCCGGAGGCGACGGCGGCCGCCTTCACGCCCGACGGCTGGTACAAGACGGGCGACATCGGCCGTTTCGACGATGCGGGCCGGCTCATCCTCATGGGCCGTACCAAGGACATCATCGTCCTGCCCAACGGATTCAACGTCTATCCGGAGGACGTGGAGAACGCGTTGCGGGTGGCCGGCATGCGCGACTCGGTCGTCCTCGAGACACGGCCGGGCCGGATCGAGGCGATCGTCCTGACCCCGGGTGCGTACGGGCTGCCGGCCGGCGGCGATACCGCCCGCGGCCCGAGCGGCATGCACGATGACCCGGCCGCGGTGCGCGAGGCCATCGCGGAGGCCGTCCGGAAGGCGAACCAGACGCTTGCGCCGCACCAACGCGTCGAAGGCTGGCGGCTGTGGCCGGAGGCCGACTTCCCGCGCACACACACGCTGAAGGTGAAACGCGACCAGGTCCGGGCGTGGGCCGTCATCGAGGAGAACATGCCGGTCCGCCAGGGAGCCTGAGGCCCAGGCGCGAACGCCCGGCGCGAGGGACCCGAGCGCGAACGCCCGGCGCGAACGCCGCCCCGGCTCAGCGGGGAACGGCGATCCCCGTGCCAACCGTGGCGAGATCAACCAGGATCGCGGGAGCCCGCGCGTCGGAAGAGTTGGCCGGAGACCAGCTGTACGTGATCAGCGTGGTGCCCGACTGACGGATGAGGTGCTGTGTGTCTGGCGGAAACTGCACCCGTCCCGGACCGGAGCCCAGGTAGGCGGCCTGCTCGCGCCCGGCCGCGGCGGCCGAGGCCTCGTCGCGGAACTCGTAGATCGCGATGAAGCCGTGGCTGGGGTCATCGGGCAGGACCACCTGGAAGATGCCGCGGGGCGCCGCGGCCAGCGCCGCGGATTCCGGCGGCCGGAACGGCTGGCGCGCGTCGATCAGCTGGAGGCCGTCGAGGGCCAGCGCGCGGGCGACCTGGCCGCGTGCATCGGCGATCGACAGCGAGTAGGAAGGCAGGGCGTCGGTCGCCGAGGGCTGCCCACCAGCCGTCGAGCCTCCGCCCGCGCAGCCCGCGGCGAGGCCGAGGGCCATCACGAGAGTCGCGATCATTCCACCAAGACCTGGATCCAAGACGAGCGTACGCGGCCGGGTCCCCCAAACGACCGAACGGGCCGCCCTGCCTGCGTGTTCGTCTCCGCCGTCATTCACCGTGGAATAACTGCGCCTCGGGAGATGCACCGGCCCGAGCCCCTCACCCCGGCGGCCACGTGAAGGCCCGACCGCCCATCAGGTGAAAGTGGAGGTGGTCCACCGTCTGGCCGCCCCAGCGGCCCACGTTCGTGACGATCCGGTAGCCCGAGTCTGCGATTCCCTCCTGACGCGCGACGTTCGCGGCGACCGCGAAGAGGTGCCCGAGCAGCGGACCGTGCGCCTCGGTCACGTCGGCAGCCGAGCGGATGTGCTCACGGGGCATGAGGAGGATGTGGGTCGGCGCACGCGGGTTGATGTCGCGGATCGCGACGATCAGATCGTCCCCGTGGACCTGCGTTGATGGAATCTCGCCCGCGACGATCTTGCAGAACAGGCAGTCCTCGGCCACGTGGCCTCCTCCTGGCGTCGATGGCTCGGCGCCAGGATCGTACCAGCGTCGGGTGGGAAGGCCGCCCGCACCCGGCCGTCAGCGACCGCTCGTCGTCAGTTGTTGCGAACCGCGGTCAGCGCCACCCAGTCGCCCTCGACCGAACGATCGGTGACCCGCAGCCCGGCCTCGGTGAAAGCAGCTCCGACCTCGGTCGCCCGGTCGACGAAGATCCCGGAGGCGAGCAGCACCCCGCCCGGTCGCAGCTCGTCGCGAATGGGCCGGGCCAGCGTCACGAGCAGCGCCGCGATGAGGTTGGCCAGCACGACGTCGAACGGTGGATCGCCGCTCGGCAGGCTCCCTCGCCGAAAGCGCAGCCGGCGCGCCACCCGATTGCGGCGCGCGTTGGCGATCGATGCCTCGACCGCGATCGGGTCCGTGTCCAGGCCCACCACCTCGCCGGCCCCGAACCGCCCAGCGGCGATGGACAGAATGCCCGAGCCGCAGCCGACGTCGAGCACTCGAGCCGACCCGTCGCGGGCTGTTCCACGAGTCAGCCTCCCACCGTCGGCCAGCCGCTCGATGCCCGCCAGGCAGAGTCGTGTGGTGGGATGGAGCCCGGTGCCGAAGGCTCGCCCGGGATCGAGGGCGAGGACGACGTCCCCCGGCGCGCGGCGATGGCGCCGCCATGTCGGCCGGATGACGATGCCGCGGCCGACACGGAGGACCGGGAAGTGAGCCTTCCAGGCTTCGGCCCAATCCGTCTCGTGCACGATGCGGACCTGCAGATCCCCGATCGGCCGCAGCCCGAACGCCTGGAGATGCCCGAGCGCCGTGCGCGCGCCGGCGATCGCGTCCCTCAGAGCGGCCCCGTTACCCGCCGGCACATATGCCCGGACGACGGCCGGTCCTGACGGGTCGACCGCGGCGCGCAGGCCGTCGTCGAGGAGCGTGAACGTGGGCTCGACGCTCGTTCCACTCGGAGCGAACCGGCCCAGGACCTCGCTCACCGCCTCGACGGCCTCGTTGTCGGCAGTGACCGACAGCTCGAGCCACGAACCCTCCGCCGAGGTTCCGTCGTAGATTGGACGCGCGCCGTCAGCCAAGCGCGTCCCGGACGCGGTCCATCAGCCCGCCGCCACGATCCCCGACGGCCTCGCCGGACGCGTCCGCATAGGCCTCCAGGGCCCTGCGCTGCTCCTTGGACAGGCGGCCGGGCACCACCACCCGCACGAAGACGTGGAGGTCGCCCCGCGATCCCGACCGGCGGAGGTGCGGGACGCCCTTGCCCCGCAGTCGCAGCTCCGTCCCCGAGGATGCGGCGTCACGTGGACCGCTACGTACAGGCTGCCCGGCGGACCGCCGCGGGGACCCGCCTCGCCCTCGCCAGAGAGACGAACCTGGTGGCCCTCGTCGATGCCTGCCGGAATCGTGACCCGCAGCGTCCGCGTCTGTTCGATTCGACCCTCGCCATGACAGGTCTCGCAGGCGCTCTCGATGATCCGGCCTTCGCCCCGGCAGCGCGGACAGGCGGTGACGTTGACCATCTGGCCGAGCATCGTCTGGCGTACCGTCCGGATCTCGCCCCGGCCCTGGCACTGCGGGCAGGTGGTCGCCGAGGTGCCGGGCCTGGCCCCCGACCCGCCACAGGTCGAACAGCGATCCAGGACCGAGAACTCGATCTCCTTCTCGGTCCCCGCCACGGCTTCCTCGAACGAGATCCGGAGGTCGTAGCGCAGATCGCTTCCGGCGGCCGGCCGTCCGTGTCGGGCGCCGCCGGTCGTTGTCCCACCGAAGAACGCGTCGAAGATGTCGCCGAAGCCGGAGAAGCCGGCGCCGAAGCCCGCGTCCGAGCCGCCGCTCACGCCCGCTCGGCCGAACATGTCGTACGCCTGGCGTCGCTGGGGATCCGACAGGACCTGGTACGCCTCGTTGATCTCCTTGAACCGGACGTCCGACTCGGGATCCTTGCTGACGTCGGGATGCCATTGCTGCGCCAGCCTGCGGAAGGCGCGCTTGATGTCGGCGTCGGTCGCACCCCGCACCACGCCCAGGACCTCGTAGTAGTCGCGCTCCGTCACCACGCCGGGAAGTCTACCTACAGGGCCTTACAGCGGCGTCCGAGCTATGTTCCGGCCAGCTCCCGGGCCCGTGCCAGGACATCCCGGAGCATCTCCGCGGTGAGGCGCCCGGTGAACGTGTTCTGCTGGCTCGGGTGGTACGAGCCAACCAGCCGGTACGGGCCGACCTGGGCCTCGGCGCCGTGCCCGAACGCGGGCCGGGGTCGGGCGGGGTGGCCAAGAGTAGCCAGGGCGCGGAGAGCGGCGTCCCAGCCGAACAGACCGAGCGGCACGATGACCGACACCTCGTCCAGGATCGCCAGCTCTCGGGCGAGGTACGGGGCGCAGTTGTCGCGCTCCTCGATGGTCGGTTTGTTGGCCGGCGGCGCGCAGCGAACGGCGGCCGCGATATAGGCACCCATGAGCGCCAGGCCGTCGTCGGCCCGCCTGCTGCTGGGCAGGTTGGCGATACCCACCGCGTGGAGCGCAGCCCACAGGAAGTCACCGGACGCGTCGCCGGTGAACACCCGCCCGGTCCGATTGCCGCCGTGGGCAGCCGGGGCCAGCCCGATGATGAGGATGCGCGCGTCCGGATCGCCGAAGCCGGGCAGCGGACGCCCCCAATACGTTTCGTCGCGGTAGCGGGCGACCTTCTCGCGCGCGACCCGCTCGCGCCAGGCGACCAGCCGCGGGCAGCGCCGGCAGGCAACGATCTCCGCGGTGAGCTCGGCCAGTGCGGCGCGACGGTCTTCGACGTTGCGCCTCACGGGCGCGCTACTTGAGCAGGAGCTTGTCGAGCCGGCGCCGAACGATCGCCAGGCCCACCAGCCCAAGCCCAAGCAGGTACACGACGTCGAAGATCATTTCCGGCTCGATGACGCCCGCGGTGAGGCCTCGGAGCAGGTGCGTGCCTCGATAGAGGGGCGACCACTGGATGATCCTCTGGAGGAACGGGGGGTAGGCCGACAACGGGTAGAACGTTCCGGAGAAGAGGAACAGCGGCAACACCACCATCTGGACCCTGTCCAGGTCCTGCCAGGACTTCATGAACGTGACGGCCGCGATGCCCAGGCCACCGGCCGCAAAGCCGATGAGGAGCGAGGCCGGCAGCGCGAGGAGCCCCCACAACGAGGGCATGAGACCCAGCACCAGCAGGACCGCCGTGAACCCGGTCGCATACAGCGCGCCCCGCGTCAGGGCCCAGCCCAGCTCGCCCAGCGCCACGTCTCCGACGCCGAGCGGCGTCGCCAGCACGGCGTGATAGACCTTTTCGTAATTGAGCCGGAACATGACGTTGGTCGCCTCGTAGACGGCGCCGTTCGCGCAAGAGGCCGCCAGGAGGGCCGGCGCGATGAACGCGGTGTACGACATCGGTCGCCCATCCGGGCCGGGCACGGTGCCCACCAGCACGCCCAGGCCGAAGCCCATCGCCAGCAAATAGAAGAGGGGCTCGAAGAATCCGGACGCAAGCGTCAGATACGACCGTCGGTACACGAGCACGTTGCGCTCCATGAGCCGGCCCGCCCGCCGGCTGCCGAAGGCAAAGGGTGCCGTGACGCGGGCCAGGGCGCTCATACCACGAGCCGCCGGCGGAAGGTCACCAGGCATGCCACGGTCCCTGCCGCCACGAATGCTGCCAGCACGGCCACGTGGAGCACGGCGTCCGCTGGCGCGATCGTTTGCAGCACCAGGCCCCGGGTCAGTTGGACGCCGTGGTAGATCGGTGTCGCATATGCCACAACCCGGAGGATCTCAGGCAGCTGGGCGACCGGAAAGAAGGCGCCCGAGAACAGGAACAGCGGGTTGATGACGAAGCGAAACAGGACGTTGAAGCCCTCCACGTTCTGGAGCGACGCGCTGAACGCGGCGATGGGCGTCGCGAACGCCATGCCCGTGAGGACAGCCGCCGGAATGCCCAGGAGGATCGTGGGTCCGTGGACGGCGCCAAGCACGGCTGCGGTCGCCACGAAGATCGTGGTCACGATGACCAGCCGCAGGGCGATCCAGGCGAGCTGACCGATCACCACGTCGGTCACCCCGATCGGGCTCGCAAGCATCGCGTAGTAGGTCTTGATCCAGCGGATGGAGGCCAGGATCGGAAACGTCGACTCGAATGCCGCGGTCTGCATGGCGGCGCCGGCCAGCAGTCCCGGAGCGAGGAAGGCTACGTACGGGACTCCCTCGATGCCGGCGCCCTGATTGACGAAGCCGCCAAGGCCGATGCCCATCGCAACCAGGAACAGGGCCGGAGAGGCGAATGAGGTGAACAGCGTGGCGCGATATGTGCGCCGGTAGCCGAGCAGCCGCTCCTCGAAGACGTGGACTGCTGGGGCCGTCAAGGCCGGCTCATTCGATCAGACTGCGACCCGTCAGCCGCAGGAAGACGTCTTCCAGGGAGCTGCGCCGGACCAGGCTGCTGTCCGGTTGGATTCCTTCACCGTGGAGGGCAGCCGACACCGCCTCGCCATCGGATGCGTAGACGAGGATCCGGTCGGGTAGTCGTTCGATGCGCTCCGCGCGCCCGTCGAGGAGCTGGTCGAGGCGGCCGTCCAGGCTCTCCTGCGTGCCGGGCGGGAATCGCAGCTCCAGCACCTCTCGGGAGGAATGTTGCTCGATCAGCTCGCGCGGCGAGCCCTCCGCGACAATCCGAGCCTTGTCCATGATCACGAGCCGATCGCACAGCTGCTCGGCCTCGTCCATGTAGTGCGTCGTCAGCACGAGCGTGGTGCCGCGCTGCTTCAGGCGGTAGAGGCGGTCCCAGACCAAGTGTCGCGCCTGGGGATCGAGGCCGGTCGTCGGCTCGTCCAACAGCAACAGGCTCGGCTCGTTGATGAGCGATCGCGCCACCGAGAGCCGACGCTTCATCCCGCCCGACAGCGGCTCCACTCTGGATGTTGCCCGGTCAGTGAGCTGAACGAAGTCGAGCAGCTCGTCGGCACGCCGGCGCGCCTCCGGCCATGGCAGGTCGAAGTAGCGGCCGTAGATGACCAGGTTGTCGCGGACCGTCATCTCCTGGTCCAGCCAGTCTTCCTGCGGCACGACGCCGATGCGCGCACGGATCCGCGGCCCCTGCGTCGCGGGGTCCATGTCCAGGACGCGGAGTGTGCCCTCGGTCTTGGGAGAGACGCAGCCGATCATTCGCATCGTGGAGGTCTTGCCCGCCCCGTTCGGCCCGAGGAAGCCAAACGCCTCGCCCGCAGCGACGTCGAAATCTATCGCGTCGACGGCCGTGAACGACCCGAACCGCTTGGTCAGACCGCGGGCATGGATGAGTGGGCCGGACGAGTCGGCGGATGACTGGGCCATGGGCCGGGCATGGTACTGCAGGGTCCCGGCAAGAGCATGTCAGGTACGCCGCCGAGGCTGGCCGCGGACTACGAGGGTCCGCGGCCGAGCGACGCCGAGGACATGTCCCAGGACGACATCCAGCTGTGATTCGCGAGGACACTGTCGTCGATCAACCTGGTCCTCGACCGGTTCTCGCATCTACCAACGGGGGTGGTGATACGCCCATTGGCGCCGGTCGAGTAGCGCCGACCGGCAGCGGATCGAGCGTGGCGGAGACGTCTCGGCTCGCCGTCGCGCCGTGATCGGGAACGTACCACCACCGGGGTTGGTAAACGCGGGACCCTCGACGCGGAGTGGGGAACGCGTCAACAACGTGTCCGGTAGTCACACCTGGTCGGCGATCCGGCGCGGTCCTCGGCTGAGGGCCTGCCCTTCAGCTCTCCTCGGTCTCGTTCAGCTCCCAGCTCTTGGGACGGTCGAGCGCCGACCATTCGTCCCGGAGGATCGCCATCCGGTGCACGTCGATGTGCCGGCCACGGTGGTAGTGCGCGTGGCGGAGCGTTCCCTCGACGATGAAGCCCGCCTTGTCGTATGAGCGCCGGGCGCGCGCATTGAAGTCGTAGACGTCGAGCCAGATCCGCTCGAGCCGCAGCTCCCCGAACCCGAAGTCCACGAGGGCGTTCAGGGCGTCCGTCCCCCAGCCGCGGCTCCAGTCGGCAGGGTCGCCGATGCCGATGCCCAGCCCGGCGGAGCCGTTGTTTGCGTCGAGCTCGAAGAGCCCGCAGGTCCCGATCGCCCGGTCGCCTTCGATGAGGCAGATGACGAAGAACCAGCCATCGCGGCCCTGGCGCTCCACCATCCCGTCGAACCATCGCTCCTCGTCCGGCTGGCCCATCGGAGCACGCCGGGTCAGGAACCGCGCCATCCGGGCATCGTTCATCCAGCGCACGAACTGGGGAACGTCCGCGCGCTCGCCGGCCCGGAGATAGACGCTTCGCCCGCGGACGATCGGCGTTGCCGCCCTGCCGATGCCCGAAGCGGCCTTGACCTGGGTCATCGCAGCGTCACCTCCGGCTGGCGTCCCGGCGGCGCCGGCCGCCGGGCTCAGACCTCCTTGAACTCGCCTTCCACAGTCTCCTCGGCGGCCGGCCGGCCGGCCTCTCCGGCACCCTCGCCGGCGCCCTCGCCGCCCTTCCGGCCGTTGGGCGAACCCTCCGCGGCGCTCGCCTGATAGGCCTTCGTCGAGACCCGCGAGAGGACGTCGGTCAGCGACGCGAGGCCCTTGCGGACCGGCTCGATGTCGGCGTCCTTCAGGGCCTGGCGCAGCGAGCTCACCTGCGACTCGACCTCCGCTCGATCCTCGGCTGAGACCTTGTCGCCCAGGTCCTTGATGACACGCTCAGCCTGGTAGGTGAGCTGCTCGGCCTGATTGCGAAGCTCGACCTCCTCGCGGCGCTTCTGGTCCTCGTCCGCGTGTGCCGCGGCATCCTTGACCATCTGCTCCACGTCGTCCTTGGAGAGCATGGACGAGGCGGTGATCCTGACCTGCTGCTCCTTGGCCGTTGCCCGGTCCTTGGCCTTGACGTCCAGGATGCCGTTGGCATCGATGTCGAACGTCACCTCGATCTGGGGGATGCCGCGCGGAGCGGGCGGAATGCCGTCCAGGATGAAGCGGCCCAGCGTCTTGTTGTCGGTGGCGAAATCGCGCTCGCCCTGGAGGACGTGGATCTCGACCTGGCTCTGGTTGTCCGACGCCGTCGAAAAGACCTGCGACTTGCTGGTCGGAATGGTCGTGTTGCGGTCGATGAGCCTGGTCATCACCCCGCCCAGGGTTTCGATGCCGAGTGAGAGCGGCGTCACGTCGAGCAGGAGGACGTCCTTGACGTCACCCGCCAGGACACCGGCCTGGATGGCCGCGCCGACCGCCACCACCTCGTCGGGGTTGACGCCCTTGTGCGGCTCCTTGCCGTTGAACATGGCCTTGACGGCCTCGACGACGGCCGGCATGCGGGTCTGGCCGCCGACCAGGATCACCTCGTCGACGTCTGAGGCCTTGAGCCCGGCGTCCTTGAGGGCCGCGGCGACCGGGCCCTTCGTCTTCTCGACCAGGTCGCCGACGAGATCCTCCAGCTTGGCCCGGCTCAGCGTCATGACCAGGTGCTTGGGCTGTCCCTCGGCGTCGGCCGTGATGTAGGGCAGGTTGATCTCGGTCGACATCGTCGTCGACAGCTCGATCTTGGCCTTCTCGGCCGCCTCCTTGAGCCGCTGGAGGGCCTGGGGATCCTTGAGCTGGATGCCCTGATCCTTCTTGAACTCGGTCAGCAGCCAGTCGATGACCCGCTGGTCGAAGTCGTCGCCGCCCAGGTGCGTGTCGCCGTTGGTTGCCTTGACTTCGAAGACGCCCTCGCCGAGCTCGAGAATCGAGATGTCGAA
>WNFV01002862.1_pt1 | contig 22653 bp, 23 predicted proteins | sample 5400101 | NCBI WGS metagenome assembly WNFV01 (sample SAMN13153361, study PRJNA577476) | soil metagenome | isolation source: 115 cm soil or saprolite under grassland replicate 1 | place: USA:California | collected 2016-06-15 | reverse complement strand
GACGAGGTTCGCGAGATCTGCGCCCGTGAAGCCGGGCGTGCCGGCGGCGAGCGTCTCGAGCTCGATCTCGGGCGAGAGCGGCTTGCCCTTCGAGTGCACTTCGAGGATCTTCCTGCGGCCGTTGCGGTCGGGCCGGTCGACGACGATCTGCCGGTCGAAGCGACCCGGGCGCAGCAACGCCGGATCCAGAATGTCCGGCCGGTTCGTCGCCGCGATCAGGATGATGTTGTCCTTCAGCTCGAAGCCGTCCATCTCGACGAGCAGCTGGTTGAGCGTCTGCTCACGCTCGTCGTGGCCGCCGCCCAGGCCGGCGCCGCGATGGCGTCCGACCGCGTCGATCTCGTCCATGAACACGATGCACGGCGACGCCTGCTTCGCCTGCTCGAACAGGTCGCGCACGCGCGAGGCGCCGACGCCGACGAACATCTCGACGAAGTCGGAGCCCGAGATCGAGAAGAACGGCACGCCGGCCTCGCCGGCCACTGCGCGCGCGAGCAGCGTCTTGCCGGTGCCCGGCGGCCCGTAGAGCAGCACGCCCTTCGGGATGCGCGCGCCGAGCGCCTGGAACTTCTTCGGGTTCTCGAGGAACTCCTTGATCTCCTGCAGCTCCTCGACGGCCTCGTCCACGCCGGCGACGTCCTTGAAGCCGATCTTCGGCGAGTCGGGCGTCATCCGCTTCGCGCGCGACTTGCCGAAGGACATCACCTTCGACCCGCCGCCCTGCACCTGGTTCATCAGGAAGATCCAGAACCCGAAGAGCAGGACGAACGGCAGCAGCGAGGTGAGGATCGACCACCACGGCGACGAGCCCACCCCCTTCGAGTCGTAGATGATCCCGTGCTCCTGCATCGCCTTCTGGAGATCCGGGACGACCTGGTCGCTCGGGTAGTGGACGCTGGTCTTCTCCCCGTCGTTGTACTTGACGTTGAGCGAGTTCTTGGTCGGGTTGAAGACGATGTTCTGGATCGCGCAGCCCGGGTGGATATCCGTGCGGCACTGGAGGATGTCGCCGTAAACCTGGGAGTACGTGCGCTTCGCGTTGCTCCCGTGGCCGCCGCCCAGGGTCTGCAGGGCCAGCCAGACGAGCGCCGCGATGATCACGAGCGGGAAGAGCGCGCTGCGGAAGAATCGATTCACTGAACCTCTTTCGGCAGGGTACCAGCCTTGGTTTAAGCCACCAGCCCGCGCGAGGGGGGAAAGTGCGGCAAATCAGCCGCTTTCGGGCACCAGCTCCGTGTCCAGTACGCCGACATAGGGCAGATTCCTGTAGCGCTCGGCGAAGTCGAGCCCGTAGCCGATCACGAAGCGGTTCGGGATCTCGAAGCCGATGTAGCGGACGGGGACGTCGATCTCCCGGCGCTCGGGCTTGGTCAGGAGGGCGCAGACCTCCAGGCTGGCGGGCTCGCGCGACTCCAGGTTCCGCATCAGGTAGGAGAGGGTCAGCCCGGAGTCGATGATGTCCTCGACCACGAGCACGTCTCGCCCCTCGATGTTGATGTCCAGGTCCTTGAGGATCCGCACGACTCCCGACGAGTCGGTCTGCGCGCCGTAGCTGGAGATCGCCATGAAGTCGATCTCGCACGGGATGGTCAGCGTCCGCATCAGGTCGGCCATGAAGAACACGGCGCCCTTGAGCACCCCGATCAGGAGCAGGTCGCGGCCGGCGTAGTCCGCGGAGATCTCCTCGCCGAGCTCGAGCACGCGCGACCTGAGCCGATCCTCGTCGATGAGGATCTCGGCGACGTCGCGCTCGAGCTCAGTCTGCGACACGCTCGACGCGCACTCCTTCCGCCTCGACGATTCCGGGAACCGCGACGACCTCGTCGCCGCGCACCACCAGCGGCCACGACTCGCGGGCCGACCGGGGGATCTTTGCGTCGACGAACACGTCCTGGATCTTCTTCGACCGTCCGGCGAGCCGGTCGCCGGCGCGCCAAGCTCGTACCTTAAGGCCTGGCAGCTCCGAGGCGATCCGCCACTCGCCCCAGCGGACCTCGCGGTCGAGCGCGACGGGCGTGCGCTCGAGCCAGACGTTGTCGTACTCGCGGACCGCGGTGAGCCCGGCGCCGAGATCGAGCCGCGCGGACCCGGACGCCGAAGCGAGCAGCTCGTCGAACGCGGACCGCCCACCCTGGGCGAGGCGCAGCAGATTGCGGTCCGCGGCGGGATGCAGCTCGCGCAGCCGCGGCAGGATCTCGCCTCGAATCAGCCCGCGCTTCGTGTCGGGATTGGACGTGTCGGTCCGAAACGCCAGCCCGACAGCGCGGCAATACTCCTCGGTCTCGTCACGCCACACCTCGAGCAGCGGGCGCACGACGCCGTCCTCCCGTCGCGCCTTGATCCCCTTCGCCGTCGCGCTCGCGACGAGCCGGTAGAGGACGGTCTCGACCTGGTCGGACGCGGTGTGCCCGGTCGCGCGTAGGCGGTCGGGTGCGAAGGAGTAGCGGATCTCGCGCAGCTCGTCCTCGGTCGTGCCGCCGCTCCCGTCGACCACCTCGGCGCCGAGCTGCTCCGCGCAGAAGCGTGCATCGGCCTCGGACTCCTCGCCCCGCAACCCGTGGTTCACGTGCAACGCCGAGACGTCGTAGTCGAGCTCCCGAAGGGCGTGCCACAGACAGGTCGAGTCCGCTCCGCCGGAGACGAGGCACGTGACGGCGCCGCCCGGCGGGATCAGCTCGTGGCGGCGCACGAAAGCCTCCACACGTTGCAAAAGGTCCATGCAAAACAGGGTACGCGCGAGGGATTGAAGGCGTCCGCCGGAGCGCCGATTCAAGCTTCGTGGCGACCTATTTCCACGCATGGCGCAGGCGCCAGGCGAACCGTCAGGCAGCCGACTGGCTCGAGGAGCGCACCACCGCCCGCCTCGCGGTGGCGGAGGTCCCCGCCGAAATCCAGGACGAGGTACGCCGCGCGGTCGACACGCTCCTCGAAGGCGGTGACGAGGAGGTCGAGCCCGCACTCAACGAGCTCTGGGATCTGCTCGAGGGGCGACCCGATCTCCGGGAGCGCTTCGCGCGCCTCCAAGTGGTGGCTGACGCGGTGGACTTCGTGAAGCAGCGCACCGACCCGCGAGCTCCTTAGAGGAGCGGGGATACGTCGCAGCCGCGCTTGCCGAGAGCCGGCTGCGCTTCGGCGAGCACGTCGTGCGCGAAGTTCGCAAGGCCGTACGCTCGGTAGATGTACTTGCCGGGATTCCGGTGCTTGGCGTCCGCGCGGATCGCCCGCCCGTACTCGATGAACATCGCCCGCATGATCGCCCGCGTCTTCGACAGCGAAGGGTCGCTCGGATTGGTGTTGGCCAACCCCGTGACCGCGTTCTTGGTCTGGTCGATGACGTCAGCCGGCTTCGCGTCGCCGTGGAGGTAGTCCTCGGACAGCGACCCGAGCGCCGCCATGTTCAGCTGCGCAGTGCCGATGAACTGCCTGTCCGTGACCGAGCAGGTGTGGTGGACGACGGCAGCATTGCCTTTTCCACCAGCGAGGAGGACCAGCGAACCCATGGCGAAGATCGCCAGAGCGAGTCCCGCGGCCGCAGTAAAGCGGGGCTTCACGGTTGCAGTTTCGGCGGCTGCGCCGCCGAAACTGGATCACTCGTTTGGGTACGGCGCTTCGCGCGGAACGCGCGCGGGCGGAGCCCGCGGCTTCGCCTGCCTTAGCCTGCGGCCTCTACGTTGACTCAGGTCGCTGGGCTCAGAAGATGAGGCTTCTGTACGAGCCATGGCGGTGCATGCCGATGCCCTCGTAGACGCGGATAGCCGGTGCGTTCTCCGGGCGCACGAAGAGGCACACCGACGGCACCTCTCGGAGCAGCAGCCGGCAGAGGTCGCGCATCCCCCGCTTCGCGTACCCCCGGTTCCGCTCCGGCAGGTCGACCCACACCTGCTGCACCTGCACCGCCGAGGGCGTCCACGCCGACGCCTCCGCCTTGAAGCGGATCGCGCCGTCCTCGACCCAGAGCCACGAGCGTCCCTCCTCGATCTGCGAGCGCGTGCGCCAGCGGAACCCGTCGGGGTCGCGCGCCATCGGGTCGACGCCGATCTCCTCGGTGTGCGCGGCGGCGCACGCCGGCAGGAGCAGCTCGAAGTCCCTCTCGGTCGCTGCGCGGAGCCCGGTGTCGCCCGGCTCCGGCGGTTCGGAGATCGCGTACACCGGCTGTCCGGGGCGGTCGTCGCGCGGGGCGGGCATCAGCCCGGCGAGGTCGTCCCACAGCTCCGTGACGGCACGCTCGTCGCCGATGATCATGCGGGCACGGCCGCGTGCCGCAGCTTCGGCGAAGCGGCCGCACTCGGCGCCGGACGGGACGACGTTCGCGCCGACGTGACACAGCGCGGTCAGGGAGCCGTCGTCGGCGAGCGCGGTGAAGCGTCCGAGCCTGCGTCGCGCGACGTCTTCGAGGAAGACGCGCTCCACCGGATCCTCCGCGCAGAACGCGAGGATCTGCTCGAGGGACGGCTCGAACGGCTGAGTCACGGGCGCAATCGTTTCACGGGTTAGGGTTGCCCTCCATGCCGATCCACATTCGAGCGGAACCCGGCGAGTACGCGGAGGCATGCCTGCTGCCGGGCGACCCGTTGCGCGCCAAGTACATCGCCGAGACGTACTTCGACGACGTCGAGCAGCGCAACTCGGAGCGCGGGCTGCTCGGCTACACCGGCACGTTCGAGGGCAAGCCGGTCTCCGTCCAGGGCACCGGCATGGGCTGCCCCGGCGCGACGATCGTCTTCGAGGAGCTGATCCAGCTCGGCGTCAAGAAGCTCCTGCGCGTCGGCACGTGTGGCGGCCTGCAGGCGCACCACGAGCTCGGCGATCTGATCGTCGCACTCTCCGCGGTCGCCGACGACCGCACGGCCGACCATCTCGTCGGCGGCGAGCCGCACTGCCCGACCGCGAGCTGGGAGCTGATCCACGGAGCCGTGCACGCGGCGAAGGAGATCGGTCAGGCGATGCACGTCGGCCCGATCGTCTCCAGCGACGTCTTCTACAACCCGGACGAGGGCCAGTACGAGCGCTGGTCGAAGCGCGGCGTGCTCGCGGTGGAGATGGAGGCATCCGCGCTGTTCACGGTCGGTGCGTTGCGCGGCGTCCAGGCCGGCTGCCTGCTGACCGTGAGCGACATCGTGGTCGAGGGTGAGTTCAAGCGGATCACGGACGACGAGCTGCGCGCTGCGGTCGACCGGGTGACGCGCGTCGCGCTGGCGACCGTCACGTCCGGCAAAGAGCACTGAAGACGGTCTTCCTCGTCAACCCGGCGTCGGCGAACGGTTCGACGGGACGGCGCTGGCCCGAGCTCGCGCACCGTGCGTCGTCGGCGGGATTGGCCGGCGACATGCTCTTCTCGCGTGCGCCCGGCGAGCTGACGGAGCTCGCACGTCGCGCCGCGGAGGACGGCGCGGAGCTGCTCGTCGTCGTCGGCGGCGACGGCTCGGTCAACGAGGTGGTCAACGGTGTGGCGGGCCGTCCGGGGGTCGAGCTCGCCGTGATCGCGCGTGGCACGGGCTGGGACTTCGCGCGCTCGCTCGGGCTGCCGCACAAGATCGACGACGCCGTCGCCGTCGCCCTGCGCGGACGGACGCGCTCGATCGACCTGGGGCGCGTCACCTACCACTCGTGGGCCGGCGGCGAGGCGCAGGCGTGGTTCGCGAACGTCGCCAGCGTCGGCATGAGCGGCGCGATCGCGCAGCGCGCGAACGACACGAACAAGGCGCTCGGCGGCAAGGTGTCGTACGTCTGGGCGACGTTTGCCGTCTTCGCCCGCTGGAGCAACACCGAGGTGACGGTCACAGTGGCCGATGAGCGGCGCGTTGCGCGCATGCACGACGTCGTCGTCGCGAACGGCCCCTACTTCGGCGGCGGCATGAAGATCTGTCCGGACGCCGATCCCGCCGACGGCAGCTTCGACGTCCTGCTGATCGGCGACCTGACGAAGCGAGACCTGCTCCTCACGCTGCCGAAGACCTTTCGGGGCAGGCATCTCCCTCATCCGAAGGCGGAGCTCCTGCGCGGGTCGACCGTGAGCGTCGAGACGCCCGAGCCGTTGCCGATCCAGCTCGACGGAGAGCAGCCGGGCACGACGCCCGCGCGATTCGAGCTCGTCCCGCAGGCTCTCCGGGTCCGCGTGCCCTAGGCGCCGACTCGGCGACGCCGCAGAGAGGCCGCGTGGGCGCCGCCCGCGCGGCCGTCTAATCCAACGCCGTTGATCGAGATCGATTTCGAACCCAAACAGTCGCTACGGGCCTAGCTCGAGGCGGACGAGCGCTTCCGCGTGGTCGAGCTCGTCTTCCGAGGTGTCGACTTCCCTTTGCCCTCGAGCTTGTCCAGCCGCCGCTCCGCCGCCGCGAGGCGCTTCTCGAGGGTCTCGAGGCCGCGCACGCGCTTCTGGAGGTCGTCCACGCGATCCCGCACCGTGTTGATCGTCCCGAGGACGCGGTCCGCGCCCGGGGCGCTGCCGATGCGCTGAATCGCCTCCTCGCCGACGTCGGCGAGCCGTTCCACGATGTTGCGTTGTCTGGGCCGAGCCATTGGTCATGCCTCCCTGGTTGCGTTCAGCGAAGTCTTATTACATGCCACGTCAGCCGGTAGCAGCCACGGGTGTTCGTCGCCGGGCAGGTCGAGTCTTGCAAGCTCGAGTTCACCGCGTGACGCCCAAGCCGGCCGGGCGCGGAGAGGTACCCGGGCCGGTCGTCCCCGGTCGGATGCCCGAACTCGCCGCTCCTCGGGCAGGGATAGACGGCGCGGTCGTTGCTGGAGAAGGTCGGCAAACCGAAGTCGCACTCGCGCGTAAAGGCGGCGATCCGCCAAGCCTTGCCGCGGGGCGCGTAGAGATCGACCCTGTAGCGCAGGCGGACATGCTGTCCGTCGCGGACGCGGAGTACGAGCGGCTTGACGTGCGTCCAGATGCCGCCGACGTCCAGGTACAGCGCCCACTCGCCCGGGGCGGTGGCGATCTGCCCGAGCTGCGTGGTCTCGACACGCGCAGGGCACTGCGGCTCGGTCAGCGTGCAGGACGGGTCCATCGCGCGCCGCACGAGCAGGTCTTCGAACTGGACGCGGTAGTGGCGCGGGCGCAAGCTGTCAGGGATCGGACGCCACCCGACGAAGACCGCGTAGGCGACCCGAACCGCGCGCCCGGCCACCAGTCGCAGCATGACCTGCGCGCCGTGCCCTGTCAGGACGACCTGTGGACGGGGCGCGGACGCGCTGCTGCCGACGTCGACGAGGCGTACATGTAGACGCGATCGCGGGCCTGGCCGCGCGGGAGCGCGCAGGAAGAAACCCTTCGTGCCGCTGTCCGCAAAGGTCGAGCCCGCAGGCGCTGTGGCCAGACAGCTCTTGAACGCCTGACGGTCGCCCTTGGTCCGGTGCGCACAGTCCGCGATCACTCCCGCCGGCGTTCGAACGTTCGAGTACCAGAGCGCGCCCTCGCTCTCCCCCGTCGCACTGTGCGGCGAGAAGCGACGCTCGACCCAGAGGGCGCGCAACGGGTGGAACTCGGTGTGCGCCCCTCGCTCCGAGTGCTCGCAGTCCCAGACCCAGGACCCGTAGGCCTGGACGCGGTCACCCTGCTCCGGCCACACCGCGAAGGGGATCCCAACCTCTTCGCGCTCGATGTGCAGACGACCGAACAATTCGCTCTCGTCGCCGAAGTTGCCCGTGCGCTGAGCCTCGTCGCCGGCGAGCAGCCCGGCAGCTGCAGGAGACGGTCGCAGGTTGACGATCAGGTCGTAGGCGTCGTGCGTGATCGGATCGTCGACTGGCGTCGGATGGACGCCCATAGGTGATCTGTTCCCCGACGAAGCGACGCCGCTCGCCCACAGGGCCGCGGGCGGCGGATCGGCAGCAGCCTCTTCCCGGTCGTGCACGTAGGCCCAGTTCGGCTCGAGCCGGTTGAAGATGGCGAAGCGGTCGGTCCCGCACCCGTCCTGGGTGGCCTCGCTCGGATCCGGCCCGACACCGGCCCCTACTGCCAGAGCGGTCAGCAGAGCTGCGACCATCCCCGCGACCGGTAGGGCCCGCCTCATCGGCGGATGATGACCGGCGTGCCGCCGAACGTCTGCGCGAACAGCCTTCGAAGCGTCGCATTCGGTAGGCGGATGCAGCCGTTGGACACCGCCTTGCCGATCGACCAGGGCGCGTTCGTGCCGTGGATCGCGATCGGTCCGCCCTGCGTCCAGCCGGTGAGGACGTTCGAGAACGCGGAGATGCCGACCGCGCCCGGTCCGAACGGCCCGCTCGGGTCGGTCGGGATCAGCCGCTGGTTGACGTAGAACCTTCCCGTCGGAGTCGGTGTCGCGTCGGAGCCGATCGCCGCGGTGGTGCTGAGGACCCGCTTGCCGTTCCGGAAGAGCGTGACGCGCCGCTCGGAGAGGTCGACGAGGATCCGCGTCCGGACGGTCTCGACGTCCACCTGTGCGGCCGGCACCCAGCCGGTCACCCCGTTCGGCCGCTTGGGGATCTGGACGAGGTACGTCCGCGGCGCGCAGTGCGCGTCGACCCTCGCGCCGCGGATCGAGAAGATCGTCGGGACGCGGTTCATATTCAGGCGGCCAAAGCGGGCGAAGACGCGGCCGCCGCGCGAGACAGTCGCCCGGGAGCGAACGACCGCCGCGAGGGCGACCTTCTGCGAGCCCAGCCGGCGGAAGGCGCCAGCCCGGCAAGTCCGCTCTTGCACCGTCGTCGTCGTCCTCGTCGGAGGGGCGGCCTGTCTCGCCTCCCCGCAGCCGGCCGCCACCACAGCGAATGCCAAACAGGCGGTGAAGATTTTGTGTCGCTTTGCCGACAACAACTTGGAACGACCGGACGTCTTATTACCCTGAGGAGACGGAATGACCCTCAAGCGCAGGCACAAGCACGACGCCGTCACGATCCACGCGATCCGGCAGCGCGCCGGGGTTCCTTATCACGTCGAGCGCAAGGTCTGCTCCAGCTGCAGGCGCCTGCTCGACGAGAAAACAATTAGGCGCGCTGCCGCTTAGGCAGTTCGGCACCGTCGCGATCCGACCTTTCGGGGTTAACGGACGGCCGGCGGAGCCGTCCGTCCTCTTAGAGGACGTCGCAAGCGACGTCCTCAGCGCAGCAGCGTAGACAGCGCTTCGCCGGCACGGGCGTCGATTTTCACGTCGGCGAGGTGGTCGAACGGCGTCGGCCCGCGGTTGACGATCGCCAGCGCGCCGCCCGCGGAGACCGCCTCCTCCGGAAGCCCGGCGACGGGATAGACCTCGAGCGACGAGCCGACCACGAGCAGCAGCCCGGCCCGCTGCGCCAACTCGGTCGCACGCTCCATCGCGCCGGCCGGAAGCAGCTCGCCGAACATGACCACGTCCGGTTTCAGGATCTCGCCGCACCGAGGGCAGGGCGGCGCCGGCTGGTCGCGTAAGGCCGCCACGACGTCTTCCAGGGGCACACGTTCCCCGCACTCGAGGCAGACGGCCGTCCGGATCGAGCCGTGCACCTCGATCACGTCCTGCGAGCCCGCCCGCGTGTGGAGGCCGTCGATGTTCTGCGTCACGACCGCCTGCACGAGCCCGCGCCGCTCGAGCTCTGCGAGCGCGAGATGGCCGGCGTTCGGCTCCGCCCGCGTCAGTACGTCGAAACGCAGCGCGTAGAACTCCCACACCTTCACCGGGTCGCGCCGGAAGGCGTCGATCGTCGCGTACTCCATCGGGTCGTACTCGGCCCAGATTCCTGTCGGCGAGCGAAAGTCGGGGATGCCGCTCTCGGTCGAGATCCCGGCGCCGGTCAGGACGACGCAGGGCTGGCGCTGACGCAGCAGGGTGCCGAGCTCACCCACCGCCGTAGAGTGCCGCGTCATGGCCGGCTTCCGCTTCAGCACGGACATCAGGGTGCGCTTCGCCGAGACGGACGCACAGGGGGTCGCGCACAACTCCAACTACCTGGTCTGGTTCGAGATCGCCCGGATCGCCTACCTCGAGGAGTTCGCGGGCGGCTACCCCGCGCTGCGCGAGACCGGGCTCGAGTCGTTCGTGCTCGAGTCGCACGTCCGCTACCGCCTGCCCGCCCACTTCGACGACCGGCTGCAGATTCACGCCCGCGTCGGCGAGCTGCGCGGGGCCCGGTTCCGCTTCGACTACGAGGTGACGCGGAACGGCGAGGTGATCGCCGACGGCTGGACCGCGCACGCCTGCGTCGACGGGCAGACGTTGCGCCCGACGCGCATCCCCCCAGCGCTTTCGTCAGCTATTCGCGAGGCCGAAGCGTCTCCTCTGGGGGAACCTCCCGGTTCCCCCAGACCCCTCCACCGGTCCGCTGACGCGGACGGGCGCTGCGCGCCTCGCTAAGGCTGAGTCGTAGTCCGCGGCGGCGGCTTCTTCGCCGTCGTGGTGGTCGTCGTCGTTGTGGTGGTCGCCTCGGTGGTCGTCGTCGTCTCTGGCTTCGGCTTGGTGCCGACCCGGATCACCGTCGGCTCCCCCACGTACGACGAGTAGAAGACCGAGTCCAGCAGCAGCTTCCCCTTCGCGTCGTACACGAGTCGGTGGACGCTCGTCTTTCGCGGCGGCTCACCGGTCTCCTCGACGTCTTTCTTACCGACGAAAAGCGTGGGATCGGGAATCTTCTTCGTCGGGATCTTTCCGGCCACGACGAGCGGGCTCGTCTCGCTCACCACACGCCGATTCACGGGCGTCCCGTACAGCGCAACTGTCAGCGACGACGAGCCGACCCAGGTCCGCAGCAACAGCCAGTGACCGGTGTCGTTGATGAACTTGAGGTCGACGTCCGGGTAGTTCACCGTCGCGTCGCGACCCTGCGGGTAGTGGCTGATGTAGAGCGCGTGGTTCGTCCGCGCGAGGATCGGCAGCCCCGCCTCGTACGCGGCGTTGAAGACGGTGGTCGAGACCTGGCACACGCCCCCGCCGAGACCCGTCTTCAGCTCGCCGTTGATGATGACCGGCGCCTCCTTGAAACCTTTCGCGGCCGTGCGCGCCCCGGTCGCCTGGTTGAACGAGAAGACCGCGCCGGGTGGAATCACGTGCCCGTCCACGAGGTGCGAGACGAGCTGGACGTTGTGGATCCGGTTCGCCTCCCCACCGTAGAAGGTCTGGTAGCTCGCGACGAGCCCCTTGATCTCCATGGCGCGCGCTTCGGCCGTCGAGCGCTCGGCCTCGACCCGCTCCACCACCAGGTTCGCCGAGCGGAGAGCCGGATCGGTCACGAGCGCTGCCCGCAGCACGGCCTTGGCGCTCCGGGGAACGTCGAGCAGGTAGCCGGGGTGATCCGGTACGACCCGGATGCCGCTCGAGCTGATCGCCCAGGTCGCGTCCTCCGCAGGTTGGTTGACCCGCCGGGAGAGGGCGGTGAACCAGTCGCTCGCGCCGTCGTCGCCGATCCGAAGGTCGCGGCGACCGTCGGCGGGTAGCTGGAGGAGATGCGCCGTCCGCCCCGGCCGGAGGTTCCACCGCGTCCCGCCGAGCGTCAAGTGCACGGGCGCGGAGAGCGCGGTTCGCACCTGTGCGGCGGCGACCGTCAGGTCACCGGCCGTGACCTTCGCACGGTCGACGCGCACGGGCAGGCCGACGGGATCGCGGTTCAGGCTGGCAAGCGCACGCACGATCGTGGCCGCCGCGGCGCGCCGGTCGAGCGTGCGTCCTGCGCGGCTCGGGACGATCGTCGGGGTCAAGCCGTGCAGCACGATCGACGCCTCGCGGTGCGGCGAGTCGACGGCGTGCTCGATGCGGTCGAGCCAGTACCGGAGGGCACCGTCGTACGCCTGGGTCGGCGGCGCGACATCGGCCCCGAAGAACCGCATGTCGAGCCGGCGGAAGCCGCGCAGCGGGCCGAACCCCTCGCCCTGCCGGCGAACGGAGTCGACCGCCGCCTCCCAGTCGACGCGGATGCCCAGCCGGCGCGGCTCGAGCCGCCAGGTGTGGGAGCCCACGCGGAAGGTCACGGGGACGGAGGCGAGCGCATCCGCCCGCGCAGCCAGGATCCGCTGGGCCTGGCGCGGGGTCTTGCCGCCCACGTCGATGCCCGCGATCCGGACTCCGTCCGCCAGGCGGTTCGAGGAGCCTGCGAAAGCGAGGCCGAGGGCCAGCGCGACCAGGGCCAAAACGGCGACGAGGGCGGCGGTCCGCTGCCAGAGGACGCGGCGCTGGGCACGCGTGCGAGGCCGTCGGCGGCGCGGCCGCCGGACCAGCGACATTCTTCGCCGGGCGGGCAAGGCGTCCCAGTCTAGCCACGGGTCTGGCGGTGTTCGGGACCTCCTTCCTTGAGGTACCTGGTGACGATCTGGCGCTGAATCTCCGACGTCCCTTCAACGATCTGGAACACCTTTGCGTCGCGCATCCATTTCTCGACGGGGTGGTCGCGCATGATCCCGGCGCCGCCGAGCACCTGCACGGCGTCGGTCGTGATGCGCATCGCCGCGTCCGCGGCGAACGCCTTCGCGAAGGAACCGAGCAGGCCGGCGTCGACACCTGCATCCACGGCGGCGGCCGCGCGCCAGACGAGCAGGCGCGCGGCTTCGACCAGCATGGCCATGTCCGCCAGCTTGAAGCCGACGCCCTGGCGGTCGAGGATCGGCCGCCCGAACGCCTCCCGCTCGCGCGCGTACCAGGTCGCGTACTCGAAGGCCGCCCGCGCCACGCCGATCGCCCCCGCCGCCACCTGTGGCCGCGACGCCTGGAAGAAGTCGATCGCGATCTCGAAGCCCTGGCCCGCGTCGCCGAGCCGGCGGTCGGCCGGGAGACGAGCATCCTCGAGGACGACCGAGCCGGTATGCGAAGCGCGCAGGCCGACCTTGCGCTCGACGCGGCCGGCCGAGACTCCCGGATCGTCGCGCTCGATCAGGAACGCCGTGATCTCCCCGTCGAGCTTCGCGAAGGCGACCGTGACGTCGGCGATGCCGCCGTTCGTGATGTAGACCTTCTCGCCGCGCAGCAGATAGTCGTCTCCGTCCCACCGCGCCTCCGCACGCATCGCGGATACGTCGGAGCCCGCGTGCGGCTCGGTGAACGCGATCGCCGCGAGCGTCCCCTCCTCGCGTGCGAGCAGCGGCAGGTAGCGGGCCCGCTGCGCGTCGGTCCCGAACCGCAGCAGCGGCCGGACCGGGAACATCGTCGCCTGGATCGTCGAGGCGAGCCCGGCGCAGCCCCACGACAGCTCCTCGGCGATCAGCGCGCCCGTCACCGCGCCGGTACCGCCACCGCCGTGCTCGGCGGGAACGGCGTAGGACGTCAGCCCCGCGCGCGCGGCCTTCTCGAGCAAGCCGGGCGGGTACTCCTCGCGCTCGTCCCACTCCGCCGCGATCGGCCGCAGCTCGCGCTCCGCGAACTCGTGGGCGAGCCGCTGCAGCTCGCGTTGCTCGGGCGTCGGCTCGAACGAGATCAAAAGGTGAAGAGCTCGATGCCGCCGCTGACGTTCAGTGCGACGCCCGTGATGTACGACGCGAGGTCGGAGCAGAGGAAGGCAATCGCGTTCGCGACGTCCTGCGGCTCTCCGGCGCGCCGCATCGCGGTCCGCCTCACCATCCGCTCGTTCATGTCGGGATTGCCGAAGTTGAACGCCTCGGTGCCGATGATCCCCGGCACGATCGCGTTGCAGGTGATGCCGTGGCGCGCCCCTTCGAGCGCGAGCGTGCGCGTGAGACCGAGCAGGCCCGCCTTCGTGCTCGAGTAGCTGGCCTGGCCGAAGCCGCCCAGCGTCCCGGCGACCGACGCCATGTTCACGATGCGGCCCCAACCGCGCTCGCGCATGTGTGGCCACACCGCCTGCGCGCAGTTGAACGCGCCGGTCAGGTTGACCTGCAGGTCACGTTCCCACAGCTCGGGCCGCTGGTCGGAAAGCTGGCCGAGGTGGTCGAGCGTGCCGGCGTTGTTGACGAGGATGTCGACCGAGCCGAACTCGCCGACCGTGCGCGCGACCGCCTCGTCGACCTGGGCACGGTCCGTGACGTCGCACTTGATCGCGGCGGCCCGCCGGCCCAGGTCGCAGATCTCCTGCGCCGTCGCCTCTGCGTAGACGAAGCCCTGCGAGCGCGCCGCCTGCGCGATCGCCCCGTAGCGCGCGGCGTCTTCCCCGGAGTCGGACTCGACCTGGATGTCCGCGATCACGACGTCGGCGCCGGCGCGCCCGAGCGTCAGTGCATCGGCTCGGCCGAGCCCGCGTGAGCCGCCCGTGACGAGCGCGACGCGTCCGGCGAGGTCGAGCTCCAGCGCCACTAGCGCCGCCTGCCGAAGACGGCGGTGACGTACGTCTCGTCCGTGACGGTGCAGCGCTTCCGACCGGTGCAGCCTCCGCGCCAGCCCACGAACCTGGAGTTCGCGGCCGGCCGTGCGCTCAGCTCGACTCGCGCTCCGAGCACCGGCCTCGCCGAGCACTTGCGCGGGCACGCGATCACTCCGGCAGGGACGCTCGTCACGCGGCCCTTGCCGCGGACTTTCACCTCGAGCGGGAATCTGGCGGGCCCGAACACGGCCGTCACCGACCGCGCCTGCCCGAGCGACAACGAACAGCCCGCGCCGGTGCAGTCGCCCTGGAACCCGACGAACTCGTCGCCTTCGGCCGCGGTCGCGCTCAGTCGAACCGTCGCGTCAGAATCGAACGTGACGCTGCAGCCGGGCGGACACGAGATTCCGGGCAGGTCGCTCTCGACCAGGCTTTCGCCTGCGTCGCCGGCGATGCGGACTGTCAGCTGAGACTGCGGTCGGTCGAGGTGCGCGAGCCAGGGCGAGTCCTGCGTGTCCCACCAGGAGCCGCCGTGGGCGTAGTAGTCGTCGTGCCCGTAGTCGAGCTGACGGGCAAAGAGGCAGCACGGCCCACCACCCGAGAAGAGGATGTCGGTCTCGTTGTCGCACGGATGGCCGTCGTCCGTCGGGCACGCGTGCGGCGCTCCGGGCGGTAGCGCTCCGAGGCTGTGGGTCAGCTCGTGGGCGGCGATCAGCGCAGACCAGTCCCCGCCGCCGATCTTGCCGCAGCCCGGAACGCCCCAGAGGTTAGGCGCGATGTACAGGGCCGCCGACCCCTGCAGACCGCCGGTAAGCGGCGCCCTCGCCCCGGCCTGTCCGCACACGTCGCCGTCGAGCGCCACCGGGCTGTCGAAGTAGACGAGGCTCTTCTTGCCGAGCTGCGGAACGGCGGCAGCCACGCCGTTCAACACCTGTCCGAAGCGATTCTCGAGCGGCACGAACGAGGACGCCGGCCGGGGCAGGCGAACGCTCGAGACATCGAGCCGCCCGAACGTGCTCGCACAGCCGACGTCGAGCAGATCGAAGCGCGGCGCACGGATCGAGTCCTGCAAGCGCCACCAACGGTCGACGAGCGCGAGATCGGACGCGATTCCGGACACTCGCTCGGCGAAGTGGTCGACACCGTCCGCCGGGATGGCGTAGACGACGTGGAACTGGTTGCCGCCGACGGCGTCGGGAACCTTGTCGACTGCGGCCGGCGTGGCACCGCACCAGGTCTCGGCGCGCGCGGGCGTCGTCCACGCGGCGCCGAGCGACAGCGCGCCCGCGAGGAGGACGATTCGCGCAGCCGCGCGCGGTGACATGGCCAGGATTATCCGCTAGTCGCGCGGCATCAGTAGCTCACGCGCGATCACGAGGCGCTGGATCTGAGAGGTGCCCTCGTAGATCTGGAAGAGCTTCGCGTCGCGCATCAGCTTCTCGACCGGGAACTCCTTCATGTACCCGTAGCCGCCGAACACCTGCACCGCGTCGGTCGTCACCTCCATGCAGATGTCCGCGGCGAAGCGCTTCGCATACGACGACTGCAGCGTCGCCCGCATGCCGTTGTCGATCATCCACGCCGCCTGCCAGCAGAGCAGCCGCGCCGCCTCGATCTTCGTCGCCATGTCCGCGATCAGGAAGTTGACGCCCTGGTTCATCGCAATCGGCATCCCGAACTGCACGCGTTCCTTCGAGTACTGCGCGGCGTACTCGAACGCCGCGCGCGCTACGCCGACGGCGCCGATCGCCGTGCCCGGGCGGGTGAAGTCGAGGGTCTTCATCGCGATCTTGAAGCCCTCGCCCTCCTCGCCGAGCCGGTTCTCCGCGGGAATGCGCACGTCCAGGAACGACAGCGCGGACGTGTCGGTCGAGCGCTGCCCCATCTTGTCGAGGTGCCGGTCGACGACGACGCCGTCAGCGTCCGCCGGGACGACGAAGGCGGTCAGGCCGCGGTGGCCCTGAGCCTTGTCCGTCGACGCGAAGACGGTGAACCACGCGGCATGGCCTGCGTTCGTGATGAACATCTTCGAGCCGTTGAGGACGTAGTCGTCGCCGTTGCGGACGGCGGTCGTCTGGATCCCCGAGACGTCCGAGCCGGCGTTCGGCTCAGTCAGCGCGAAGGACGTCAGCAGCGCCTCTTCGACGAGCGGCGGCAGCCACTTCCGCTTCTGCTCCTCGGTGCCGGCGATGATCACAGGTCCGTGGCCGAGACCGTTCGCGGCGATCGCGGTGCCGATGCCCGAGCAGCCCCAGCAGAGCTCCTCGCCGATGAGCATCCCCTCGAACGCGCCGAGCTCCAGCCCGCCGTACGCCTCGGGGACGTGGACGTTCATCAGGCCGAGCTCGTGGGCCTTCGCGAGCACGTCGGCCGGGTGCGTCGACTGCTCGTCGTACTCGCGCTCCTTGGGCCGGATCTCGCGCTCGGCGAAGTCGTGCGCGAGCTCGCGCAGCGCCTTCTGCTCGTCGGTCAGGCCGAACGAGACCCCGCCGGCCGTGCGTTCCTCGAGGGTCGCCACAAGCCTAGAGTAGCTTGATTGACTAGTCAGTCAATCGCTGACCGGAAGCGCAGAAACCGAGCGACGTGGGCGTCCAGCTCGCCGCGACGCGCCAGCGGCAAGAGGGCTCGGATCGCCCGGCGGGCGTCGGCCGGATTGTTGAAGAGCAGCAGGTCGGCGCCGGCTCGGGCCGCCGCGACGGCCCACGCCGCCGCGTGCCCGTGGACGACGCTGAGCGAGTCGGTGATCGTGACGCCCCGAAAGCCGAGGCTGCCGCGCAGGAGCCGGTATGTCGACGGCTCGAGCACGGCGCGGCGCGGGCCGAGCGACGAATAGACGCCGTGGCCGACCATGACGCACGGGACGTCCGCCTCGACCGCGGCGCGGTAAGGCGCGAGATCTCCGTCGCGCACGTGGCCGCGCACGTACGGCTGCTTGTCGGTCGAGATGCGCAGCGTTCCGAGACCGGGGAAGTGCTTCGCGCACGCGGCGACGCTTTCCGCGGCGAGCCCGCGCGCGAACGCGACACCGAAGAACGGCGACCTGTACTGACGCGCGCCGAGCGGACCGTCGGGGAGATCGAGCACCGGCGCGAGGTCGACCTGCACGCCGTTCCGGCGCAGCGCGGCGCCCGTCTCCTGCCCCACCGCGTACGCCTCGGCCTTGCTACCGATCCGTCGCGCCGCTTTTGCGGGCGGCAGCTCGCGGAACGCGCGCACGTCGCCCCCCTCCTGGTCGACGAAGACGAGCGTGCGGCCCGGACGCGGCGCATTTCGATCCCAGCGCTGCACGATCACGCCTCCCACTCCCGCCGGTGCAGGCAGGCCCGAAACGACGACGAGCGCCGCCTTCTGCTGCGGCGTGAGGGCCAGCAGTGCGGCGGTCGTGAGCACGGCTGCGACGCCCAAGACGTCCGTAGACTAGGCCGACATGGACTTCGAGCTCACCGACGAGCAACGCCTGCTCCAGGACACCGTCCGCCGCTTCGTCGACGACCGCATCCTCCCGAGCGCGATCGACAACGACATCGAGCACAAGCTCGACCTGGATGCGATCGCCGGGATGGCGGAGCTCGGCATTCTCGGGGTGGTCATTCCGGAGGAGCACGGCGGAGCCGGCCTCGACTTCGTCTGCGAGGCGCTCGCCTGCGAGGAGATCGAGCGCGGCGAGGCCGCCTTCCGGACACTGATCTCCGTGCACGTCGGCCTCAACTCCCTGGCGCTGCTCAAGTACGGCAACTCCGAGCAGCACGAGCGGTGGCTGGCGCCGCAGGCGCGCGGCGAGAAGCTCGCGTGCTTCGGACTGACGGAACCGGCGGCGGGCTCCGACGTCGCGGCGATGAAGACGACCGCGCGTCGCGACGGAGACGTCTACGTCCTGAACGGCTCGAAGAACTGGATCTCCTACGCGAACGTCGCCGACCATGCGCTGGTCTTCGCGAAGACCGACCCGTCCGCGAAGCACAAGGGGATCTCTGCGTTCATGGTCGAGCGTGGCACGCCGGGCTTCACGACCGCAGAGACGGAGAACAAGCTCGGCATCTGGGCCGGCTCGACCGGCGAGCTGTTCTTCGAGAACGTCGAGGTCCCCGCGGACAACCTGATCGGCGACGAGGGCCAGGGCTTCGAGATCGCGATGTACGGGCTCGACCAGGGTCGCTTCACGGTCGCGGCGGGTGCATGCGGCGTGATCCGCGCCTGTCTCGAGCGCTCCGTCGAGTACGCGCGCGAGCGGGAGACGTTCGGACAGCCGATCGGCAAGTACCAGTTCGTGCAGGACATGATCGCCGAGATGGTGCTCGGCTACGAGACGTCGAAGCTGCTCGTCATGCAGGCGGCGTGGATGAAGGACCAGGGCCTGCGCAACACACGCGAGACGTCACTCGCGAAGTGGCACGCGACCGAGTCTGCGTTCCGCGCGGCCCATCTCGCGATCCAGGTGCACGGCGCGTACGGCTACTCCGCCGAGTACGGGATCGAGCGGTACTTCCGCAACGCGCGCGCGCCGATCATCTACGAAGGCACGACGCAGATCCACAAGCTGATGCAGGCCGAGCACGCGCTCGGCTACCGGCAGCTGAACGGCCGGGGAGGCGACATCTCGCCGCTGTGCTCCTGGGCGCCGGCCCTCTCGCCGGTGCATTCAGGGGTCTGACCCAGCCTTCAGAAGCCGGCGCCGCTCGGAGCCGGCAGCGGGCTCTGCGGGAGCCCTGGTCTCGGATCACCGGTGTTGTACTCGCCCGGGGCGACGTCGTTCGGGCCGTCGGGATAGAACACCGACGCGAGCCGCTGGATCTGGTGCCGGCCGACACCGAGCTCGAACTGACCGCCGCCGTACATGCGGATCGCATTCGTGTCGCAGTACTCGATGCACTCGAGCAAGCGTGCGACCGTGCCGAACCGTGACGGCTTGATGTTCATCCACCCCGGCTCGACACCAAGTGCCTGCACGTCGGCGACGGAATGGATCGGCGCGTCGAAGCTGAGCCGCTTCTCCTGTCCCTGCAGGGCCTCCCCGCACTCACCCTCGAGCGCCGCGTCTTCGATGACGACATCCGGGAAGAGCTCGACGACGTTGCGATACAGCTGGGGATCGGGGACGACGTCGACGGGCGTGTCCTTGTAGTACGCCTTCAGATCGAGCACGCGGACACGACCGGTCTCCGCGAGGCGCTCCATGAACGAGCGCTCCCACTCGTTCTCCGGGTCGAGCTTGAGCTCGAGCTGCGGTGCCGCAGCGAGCCAGGCGAAGGCGTCGCCGCGGGTCGACACGACGAAGCGCACGGGACGCTCTTCTCGCTCGACAGCCTCGCGGAGGCCGACCCCGTTCTGTCGCAGAGCCAAGTCGAGTGCGGCGCTCTCCAGCGCCCAGCGGCGGTAGTCGGCCGACGCAGCCATCCTCGGCTCGCCCGGGAAGAGCGTCACTTCGTCGAGCGACGCGGAGAACTCCCCCAGGGTCATGGCCCCGAGATCGTCGAGCTCGGGGAACCAGTCGTGGTCCTCCGAGTTGTACGTGACGTCCTCGCCGCGGCCCTCGTGGCCGCCGCCGCCCAAGACAGCTGTCGTCGTCACACGCGTGAACTCCGTCGACACGTCGACCGAGCGTCGCTCCGTCCGGAACGAGTCGAGGGCGAGCTCGAGGTCGCGCAACCGGTCCCAGAGGGTCATCAACCGACCGTGGGCTCGACCTTGCCGCTCGGCTCGACGCGCATCATGTGCGCGACGAGCGGGATCGCTGCTAGAACCGGGATCCCGCACACGGGCCAGAGGACCTGGTAGCCGTCGGTCGAGTGCATGAACGGGCGCGCCAGGTCGATCGCAGCCCCGGCGACCGGGGCGCCGAGCAGCAGACCGAGGCCCTTCGTCGTCGTCGCGAGACCGGAGATCGCCCCGCGGTGCTCCGCCGGCATCAACTTGAACAGCAGGCCCCAGGCCAGCGTCATCACCGTTCCACCGGCGACGGACACGGGCACGATCAGCGCGAAGTACCAGGTGTGCCACGACGTCGCCAGACCGGCGACGATGTAGCCGCCTCCGTAGACGAACGACGCGAAGAAGACGACCCGCGCCAAGCCGAACCTGTCGCCCAGCCGGCCGGAGAACACGGCCGCGATCACATAGCCGGTCGCGACCGCACCGAGCACCGCCGACGAGATTGCCTTCGACTGGTGCAGGCCGTCGATGACGTACAGCACGACGAACGTGCGCGCCGCGGCGAAAGATCCTTCCCAGGCCGCGTTGGCGAACATGAAGCGGCGCACCTCCGCCTCCTCGCGGAGGATGCGCCAGCTGCGCTTGAAGTACGCGCCGACGCCTTCGAAGACGCGCCCGTGCCCGCCGTCCTCAGAGACCCAGAGAATTGTCGCGCCACAGGCCGCGGTCGTGACGAACGCGGCGAGCATGAACGGCGCCGCGTGCGACGCCTTGAGCAGGAAACCACCGCCGACGAGCGCAGCGCCGAGCGCGATCCCGCGCAGCACGTGCTGGATCCCCTGCGCCCGGCCGTACGTCGAGGGCGGCAGCAGGTCGGGATACAACCCGCGGTAGGGCGGTTCGTACACGTAGTACGCGAAGAAGAACGCGAGCACGATCAGCGTCGTCGTCCACAGGTTCGGCATGAACGGCATCAGCAGCAGGCAGAAGCCGAGCGGGCCGAGGGCGGCGAGCATGAACGGCCGCCGGCGGCCGAGCGGTGTGTGGAATGTGTCGCTCCACGGGCCGATCACCGGCGAGAGCGCGAGCGCGAACACGCCCTCCGCTCCGAGCACGAGCCCGATCAGCGTCCCTGAGTCGGTGAACCGGTGCAGGAGCGGCGGCAGGTAGGCCGCGGTCGTCGTGATCGAGAAGGCGAGCCCGAAGGCACCCAGCCCGAGCGTCCAGAAGAGCCTGCGGCGGACGGCGGGCTCGCGCGCCGCGGCCTGAGCGGTCAGCTGCGCCACGAACTAGGCACCGCTTGCGGTGCCGCCATCAGGATCGGAGGCTCTGCCTCCGATCCGTCTGAAATGACCGATCGACACGCTCGTACTCATCATCTCCGAGCTTTACAGCGGAGCGGCCTCTCGGTCGAGCACGAGACCGCCGCAGACGATCTCGATCACGGTCTGCTCCGCGACTGCGATCTGGTCGTCACCGTCGTCGAGCTGGCCGAGCACCCACCCGGTCAGGATCTCCTCGAGCGCGCCGTAGAAGACGTAGCTGACCATGCGCGGATCGACGTCCGCGCGGAACTCACCGTCTTCCTGGCCGCGCGCGATGATCCGCTCCAGCCCGGCGAACGCCTGGTCGATCTCCTCGATGCGGCGCTGCAGGTGCGAGCTGCGCGTCACTTCGCGGACGAGCACGCGCACCAGATCTGGATCACGGCGCCACGCGCGCAAGAGGATCTTCGCGATGCCCGCGAGCCGCTCGCGCGCGGTCTCGTCGGTCTCCTCGACGGAGCGCACCGCGTCGAGCAGGTCGCGCCACGTCTCGCGGAAGATCGTCTCGAGCAGCTCCTCCTTCGAGCGGAAGTAGTGGTAGAGCAGCCCATGCGCGACGCCCGCCTCTTCCGCGATGTCCCCGACACGGGAGGTGTGATAGCCCTTGCGCGCGAACACGCGCACGGCTGCGTCGAGGATGAGGCGCCGCTTGTCCTCCTGACCTGTTGACCGGTCAGTCAATCTACGCAGCATAGTGGAGCCACTTGCGGGGACTCTGGTAGCGGACTTCACGCGCTATCTGCCTGGTCCCTTCGCCAGCCGGGAGCTCCTGGAGCGGGGCGCGCGCGTCGTGCGGATCGAGACGCCTGAGGGTGATCCGCTGCGTTCGGTCGCTCCGGGCTGGGACGCCGCGCTGAACGCGGGCAAGGAATCGGTCGTGTGGGATCTCGAGCGCGATCCAGAGCTCGGACGCGCCTTGTGCGCGCGGGCGGACGTCGTGCTCGAAGGCTTTCGGCCCGGCGCGGCGGAACGGCTCGGCGTCGGCGCGGCCGACGTGCCGGAGTCCGTCGTGTACTGCTCCATCACCGGCTTCGGCGCCGACGACGGGCGCGCCGGGCACGACCTGAACTACGTCGGCTGGGCCGGCCTGCTCGAGGACACCGCGCCGGCCTTGCCGCCCGTGCAGATCGCCGACCTGGCCGGCGGCGCGCTGTACGCAGTGGTGGAGATCCTGAGCGCGCTACTCGAGCGCGAGCGAAGCGGGCACGGCAAGCACATCACGGTGTCGATGACGGACAACGCACACCGCCTCGCCACACACCGCCTGCACGGCGAGCCCGAGCAGACGCTCACCGGCGCGCTCGCCTGTTACCGCATCTACGAGACGGGCGACGGCCGCTATCTGACGATCACGCCGGTCGAGCCGAAATTCTGGCGGCGGCTGTGCGAGCTGATCGGCCGCGCCGACCTCGTCGAGCTCCAGTACCAGCAAGACCAGGAGGCCCTGGCCGCGGAGCTCGGCGCCGTCTTTCACACGCGCCCTCTCGGGGACTGGCTCGAG